>ENA-OROZ01002120-OROZ01002120.1-human-gut-metagenome-genome-assembly--contig:-NODE-2120-length-15832-cov-4.283641_pt1 | contig 15832 bp, 5 predicted proteins | sample MGYA00242138_ERZ509066 | MGnify/ENA primary metagenome ERZ509066 (study PRJEB26280, sample SAMEA2338691) | human gut metagenome | biome: human gut; feature: human-associated habitat; material: faeces... | reverse complement strand
TCCCTGCTTCTGGAGCCATACACTCTCGCCCCGATCAGCGTAACTTCATTTTCCAGTCCCATTTCTTCCAGAACCGCCCTTGTATGAGCCAGTACGTCATATTCCGCTTCTGCCCGATTCATTCCATTCAGTGCTGCTTCGCATCTGCCAAGCTCAGATGTCTTTCTTGTAACGCCATTCTCCAATAATGCTTTTGCATTGCTGATTAATTTTTCCCGGAACTCTGCATCATCTACTTTGACACATACCTCTTTCTCCATTCCTTCTTTCTTCAGGATTTCATAAGTTGCTTCCTGAATGGAATCATCCAGATGGTCATGTTCTCCACTGACAACCTCATGCAGATCAGCATCATAAAAAATATAGGCATATCCTTCTTCTGTCGGCTGTACCGTCAAATATGTTTTTGTTTCCGCAAACTGTACAGTAATTCCTTCATAGTTTTTCATAGCTGCTTCCCTGTCATAACCATCGAAAATAGATTCCGGGCAATTCTGTTCCAACAGTGTCTGCACGATATGCTCCTTTTCCGCATGTTCTGTCTTAACTTCCAGGGATTCATAGTTCATTACCTTTGCATCTTCTACCGAAAGTCCTTCCCCTTCTAAAATATTCTCCATTGCCTCTGAAATAGAGATAGTCGGATCATCATAAACACCGCCATCCAGTTCCAGATAATCCTTATCATAAAATGTATAATCACAACCATCTTCTACTGTCTGAATTGTAAAATACCGCTCTCCAATCTGGTATGCTATCTCTGTATCATGCACTTCCAGACTGTTACCTATCTCTTTAAAAGTATTGTATATCTGCTGATTCAGCCATCCCTCCACTTTCTGACAATCATAGATCAGCGTATCTATTCCATTCTTGCACTGGATAAAATCAAGACTGCCTCGCAGCGGTGCTGTATTTTCAATTCCAAGAGCTTTCATTTTATGGTTTGGCAGAGAGTAATATGCTCCAAGGGCAGCTCCCAAATCCTTATATCGCTCAATCTTCAATCCACCTTTTACTGCCAGATCTTCGATCACATAATATTGGTCAATATAATGATTTTCTGGCATTTTCAGGTCAATGCCATTATTTTCTCTGACTTTATGTATCTCGAAGAAACTAAATTTCTGTTCTTCCCCCTGCAGATTCTGTCCGGTCAGTGTCGGTTCCCATGTATCTTTACTGATTGTCTGCTGTTCCGTTATTTTTATAACTGTCCCGTCTGCTAAGATAACTGTTGCCTGATCCGGAATATTCATCAGGTCATATACTGTTGCACCTTTTTCTTCCAAATATTCTGAAATAGCTTCCCTAGCTCCTTCATCAAATCCATGCCAGATGTCCTCTGCCACCAGTGTTCCATTCTCCGACACAATAATATCTGCCACTTCCTGACCGTATTCCTCACTTCGCATCTGGAAGAATCGCTCATCATGATACGTTTTCATATCCACTGCATACCAGGTGCCTGTATGTCCGTCTGCTTCATACCCTCTTGTATTTTCAGTGATATGCTGATTTTTCACGCCAAGCATCTCTTCCAGTTTCCGGGTGCGGATTTCGTTTCTTGCCATATCAATGAAGCCATTCAAGACTGCAGGGTTGCTGCTCACAATGTAATCCCTGTTCAAATCTATTCCCCGGCTGATATTTTCTGGAACATCAATACCATCAGCCCACCGTTTATTGCCATCAGAAAATCTTCCATCATAGGAGAGCTGTTTCAATGTATTTGCCAGAACAAAGGCAACTCGTTCTTCTCCATATTTTTCAATCACCCCTGTCGCAGTATCCGGGGTCAGGCTCATGCCATCAAAGTTTTCAGTGATTGCCTGTTCGATTGCATTTTTACAGTCAATATTCAGTTTTCTGGAATCCAGGTAAGCGTCTATATTTCTTTCTTGCATAGCATTTTCCAAAGTTCCCATATAAACATCCGGATACGCTTTTACAGAATTGGCATTTAACATTTCAACTCTCTGTGCCACAAAGTCCGGCAGTTCTGTAAATCCAAAGGAATCCACATAGTATGCGGTTAATCTACCACCCCGATTCATAATGATCACGTCACTGACTGACATGGAATGCCCGGTAAAATCGTTTGGACGCTCTATATTAAATCGCTCAAAGAGATTGTCCAGTGTCGTAGCATCTCTCAGTCTTTCACTGTAAACCATCTGATAGTCTTTGCCATCTACGGTAAATCCCATTTCTTTTGCCGTTTCCAGACTTAAAAACTGATACCCTCTTTCTTCCTGTCCACTGTTAATCTGATAAATACCATAACGTTTTCCATCACTTTCCAGAAGAAGCGTTTCTTTGATCTTTGCTTTTTCTTCCGGTGTCATAATCGTTTCCTGACTTCTCCGGTAATTTTCCCATTCAAATTTCGTCACTCCGAATAACCCGTCATGCTGTAAAATATCCAATTCCAGATTCATAATTCTTTGCGACTGTTCCTGACCACCAACTGCTCCGATCAGTCCATAAACCGTTACTCCCTCATGGTGCAATTCCACTGCCCGTTCCCTGGTAAGCGGAAGCATACTTTCTGAATAAAATCCAGCTTCATGCAATTCTGATAAACCGATCATCGAATCCGGCAGACTTTCAATCTGTTCCTCCGCTTCTCCAATCAATTTTAGTACCGCTTCTCTGTTTCCATCCAGAATAGATTCTGCAAGATTCTCTGCCAGTTTTTCCATTGCTTCCCTGTCATCCAGTTTATAAGCAAAATTCACGATAAGATTTCTCTGGTCATTGCTGAAAATCGTCCGTTCCTGCTCCAGACGATTAATAGTCTGTTCTGCATACTGCATGGCACTCATTTCTTCTGTCTGCTCCACAACATCTGCTTCCTGCTCTGCTCTTTCTATCTGAAGTTCTTTGAGTTTTTCCTCAATCTGTCCAATCATATCAGCAGAAGTCTTACGGATGGTGTCCATAGAAGCACGAAGCTCTTTCATATTTTTACCGGAAGACCAGCTTGCAATATAGGAAAAAGAATACTCCGATGTGTCCAGTCCGAAATGGTTACATACCACATAGGCAACACTTTCTGCTTCTACTTCCCTTGTAAGCTGATCTTTTACGATGCCCTCTGCTTCCATCTGATCACGATCATGCAATACTGCATGTGCGGTTTCATGCACCGCTGTTTTCATAATTTGTGCCTCACTCATGCCAGGCTGGATCGCAATATATTTATCGACAAGCTGATAAAAGCCTTTCGCCTCCCCATCAATCTCAATAAAACGGATAGGAACCGGGGCGACCATTTTTAATGATTCCATAAAATCATGGTAGATCAAAACATCTCCCTCCAGTTCTGATACCTCAAACTCTGGAATTGGTTCTCCTGTGGTCTGGCTGACATCAAATACTGTCGTAACCCGGAATTTTGTAATGACACGCTCTACTACTTCTGTTTCCGGCTGTCCATCTTTCCCAATCACAATCTCGCCTGTTTCCGGATCAGTTTTTTCAATCTCCTGTTTCTCTTTAAACGGAGCCGGGGCAATAATCTGGATGCCTTTTTCCCCTCTTTTTACCTGTCGGTTGAATTTCTTCTGCCATGCCTGATACCCCGCTACCAGTGTTGCTTCCGGTTTCTGCATAGCGATCAACAATGTATTATTAAAACTGTAATTATGGAACTTTGCCATTGTGTTCAGATATTCCGTATATTTTTCTGATGTGAATATTTCTGCAACACCCTGTTCCAACTGCTCTGTAATCTGCTTTAACTGTTCTTCTCTGTTTGCCATAATCAAATCCTCCATAGAAAAATCCCGCCAAAGCTCTGGTTACTCTGACGGGATACCCTTTATAACTCCTGTTCGTGTTTCTTTTTTGGTTTCTGCTGTATTTCGCCTGTCTGCTCCTGCTGTTTCTGTTCTTTCAGTCTTTCCAGAATAGATGTTTTATGAACACTGTCAGCAATTCTGTCCTGTCGTTCCTCTGTCACGTTTACTTCCGGATTTTCCCCAATGCCCTCATCTGCCAGAAGATTTTCTCCCCCTTTCTCATCCATGTTCAGCATGGCATTTAGTTCTGCCAGACGTTCCATTTTTTCACTCAGTTCCGCTTCTTTCGGGAATGGCTTCTGCACCTCTTCCTGTGCTGTCTTTAACTGTTGTTGTACCGTTTCCAGATTCTGCTCGGTATCTGCCAGCTTTTTCTCGATTGCAGAAAGTGCATTATGAATCCTCTGGATATTGCCCAGAGTATCCTTTCCGAACTCAATCTTATAAGAACATTTTCCCTTGATTGTCATGGTATAAGTATTCGACAGGAAATTGTATTCTGAAGAAAGTGCAAAACCATGATATTCCCCGATCTGCCCGGCTGATTTTACGGACTTCAAACCGGATGCTGCTGAAATCAGTGCAACTCCCGCTTCTTTTTTATCGGTATACAGCTTTCCACCGACTGTCATTGCAAAGTGGTCATTATCCTGTAAATCTATTCCTTTTACTACATCTGCATCCACACGCATACCGGCAATCTTCTCTTTTAATGCGGTAATCTGTACCGGATACCGCTTTGCAATATCCGATTCCAGACGATAGATCTGACTGGTGTGGTTTGCTTTCAGAAGTTTCAGTTTACTTACCTGCACATCCAGATCCATTTTTTCCTTGATGTATTCGTTTCCTGTTGCCAGTGCTTTGATCTCTGCATACGACAGGGCTGTATCATCTACATCCTCACAGGCACGAACTGGGGATTTACTGGTCATGATCTGCGAAATAAACTTCTGCTTGTTTTCCAGAATCTGCCACATATACGAATCAAACGTATTTTCCGTTACATACCGGAAGATTTTTATCTTGTCATTCTGGTTTCCCTGCCTGAGAATACGTCCCTCCTGCTGTTCCAGGTCGGACGGTTTCCAGGGGCAGTCCAGATGATGCAGTGCAAGTAGTCTGTCCTGGACGTTGGTACCAGCGCCAAGTTTCGGAGTGGAACCCATCAGGATTCTTACCTGCCCGGCCCGCACCTTTGCAAACAGCTCCGCTTTTTTTACCTCCGTATTGTACTCATGGATAAATGCTATCTGCTCTTTCGGGATTCCCCGTTCCACCAGCTTGTTTCTCACATCATCATAAACATTGAATGTTCCGTCAGTTTTCGGTGTGCTGAATAGTGATAGGTAAGAGTTTGATATTATCTCCCCCTTTTCCCCCACTCTAAACCGTGCATGAACCTTTCAGCTCACACGGCTTGCCATCAAGAATGGATAAATTAGCAGTTTAACAGCTCTCAACAAAAGTAAGGCTTCTGAGTTTCAACAGCTTTTCAGTCCGTTTCAAGTCAAGATTTAACTTCTCCATTTCTGCAATAAAAGTATCTGGATTTTTGATATACAACAGTTTCTGGATATTCCTACAAACAAGTAGGAGATTGCTGTATTTATCAGTGCCTCCTTGCTCTTTTGGAGTTTTTCTGATACATACCACATCATCCGCATCCATCTGGTTTCCTGTGACCGCACACTTTCCTTTTTGTGCTGAGTACAGCGACAGTCTGTTATCATTAAATTCAATGGATTCTCCTTCAATAGGATTTCTCATCAAATCGTGCAAAACTGCCATATCAATTCCTTCTAACTTTTTGTGTACTAATTCTCTGCCATTCTTCGTGTATGAGTTTGCCCCATACGCTTTTTGAATTGGGTGAGAATGCCGTACATATCCTATCGGGGCAAGTGCGAGGTCATTTACATATCTCATTTGGTCACTTTTCCCATATTTATCACGGATAACATTGGTGATATGAATCGGTTTTTTGTTTTTCCTGACTTCTTTAGCGGTTTTTATTCGCTGTCTTAACCTTGCTTTAAGGCTCTTTTGGACAGAAAAGGCGATTGGTCTGAAATCTGCACTGACCTTGGTAGCCATACTATAATAAGCATGAACTCCCAACACAAACGAGTTGTACCTACTTACTTCGGTATAAATGCAATGCGCCTTATTGGGCGGATACTCGATTGCATAAATCAGTTTTTTCAATTCCTTTCTTATCTTTTCTATTGATTTTTCTCTGACATGGCTTTGTACTACATATCGTGGTTCTCCTATATTCGCTTTATTCTTGCGTTTACCACGGGGAATCACCTTCATTTTAAAACCAAGGAACTCCGAATATTTTTCTTTAAGATTAACAATCTTTGATTTCTCTGGGCTAATATCTAGCCCAAGTCGGTCTTTCAACCAACCTTTTGTTGCATGGAACAGTTTTACTGCATTTTGATAATCGTTCGTGAAAATTTTAAAATCATCGGCATATCTGACACAAGTTATCTCTTTTAAACCGCTTCTTCGCAATGAAGCAAATTTATTTCCCCTTGCTGGACTGCCGTTGGGATTTCGTCGGTCATTGAATGGATATTGTGTAGGAAATTCCTCCCATTGACTGGCAAGCCACCAGTCCAGTTCATTCAATACCACGTTTGACAGTAATGGGGAAATAATTCCTCCTTGTGGTGTTCCTTTCTCTGGAAAGCCAATCCCCGCAACTTCCGCTTTTAACATCGTTGAGATAATAGAGATTAATTTCTTATCCCTGATTCCTAGAGTCCAGAGTTGCTTTAACAACTTTCCGTGATTCACGTTATCAAAGAATCCTTTGATGTCTATATCTACAACATAATGCAAATGACTCATCTGCATATTTTTATAAGTTTGTGCGATAGCATTTCCTGTACTTCGGTTTGGTCTAAAGCCATAACTGTGTTCATGAAATTTCGCTTCACAAATAGGCTCTAATACCTGTAACACGCACTGTTGCACCAGCCTGTCCATTATTGTCGGAATACCTAGCGGGCGAACTTTTCCATTGCCTTTTGGTATTTCCACTCTACGGACACTCTGCGGTCTGTACCATCTGAATTTTTCCTGTATCTTGCCTATTAACTGCTCGTCAGACAACTTTTCAATATCATTGATTGTCTTTTTATCTGTTCCTGGTGTATGACTTCCATGGTTTTTCTTCAAATTTCTATACGCCATACGGATATTTTCTGGCATGGTGATTACTTCTATGAGATTGCAAAATTCTTTTCCATCCTTGCTATCCCTGTATAACCTGTCCTGAATATCCTGAAAATCATAGTATTCTGCATGTCTTAGCTTTGCTTTCTTCAAAGCCCGTTTTTCTGTTGTCATAGTCGGCTCACTCCTTTCGGATTCGCCTTTCTTAGTCCTACTCGAACCTATAATGTCTGTTAATAATGCTCCTTTCGTTTTATTCATCACATTCTTGACTACAGCCCGTCCCTCCACCGCTTACTTTTTTCACGGTTTCTAAATCCTGTTATCGCTAACGGACACGGTACCATGGCTGCTCTTTCCTCCCAGATTAAGAAAAGTTATACCACACCCCTCGAATAATGACATGGTTTTCCTTTTCATGCTTCACAGCGTGCAATCGCTCCACATCTAGGACTTTCTACGTTCCGATATTCTTATCTTTGCATAATTCTTTTAGGCTGCCCTTTTTGCCAGTGTGCTTGGCGATGCCTGTAACACCGCAAGGTCTTTCATTGCGACCGCCTTACTCGACCTCACACACACCACTTTCGTGGCAACGGCATTTCTACCGTTCTTTCTTCTTGACACTTTCATTCGGGTTTTTGTCAGTGGTAGTCAGCCACATTCTTGCCATGAGAATTTTATAGACCCCCGACCTATAGACCGCACCATCCACCTCTGGACAGCTTTCCACAACAGCATATTGCTTGTTTGGGCGGTTCTCAGCCGACTTCAACGTGCTGTGTCAGCTCAGGATATTGCACTCCTTTGCCTCCAACGTAGTATTAGGTGAGCGTTTCTGGGCGTTACTCCTTCATTCCACTCTTCAGAATATCAGTTAGAGAAAACTCTGTTTTCTCCGCTACTTTTACCTCCTCACAGGGCATAAGCCCCATTTATAGTTTATTTGTAGCAACGTATCGCTACACGGTCACAGAAGATCAACTGGGTAGCCTGTGTATCTTCTCCATCCTCCCATACCTGGAAAGCATTCTCCACGCAGGCATTTACCTTGCTTTCCCCTGCATCTGGCAGCATATCATTTAAAAGCCTCTGGTCTAATGCACATTTTCTTCCATCATTGGTAATCTTGAGCATATTATCTACCCTTGGATCTACCGCACCTCCCCTGACCTGTTCCGCACGTTCTGAAAATGCTTCTACCATTTCTTTCTGTTCCTCGCTCGGTTTTAATACTTCATTGATATATTCTGCTTCCGGTACAGGGAGATTCAGCATATCCGCAGTCTGAATATCCGCTGCTTCCTTAAATATGGAGATCAGCTCCGGAAGATTAAAGAAACGGGCAAATCGTGTTTTTGCACGATAGCCCGTCCCTTCGGGTGACAATTCAATTGCTGTAACTGTTTCTCCAAAAGTCGCTGCCCACGAATCAAAATGTCCCATTCCCATATTCATCAAAGTATCATACTGGAGGTATCTCATAATGGTGTATAATTCGGTCATGCTGTTTGATACGGGTGTTCCCGTTGCAAACGTGATACCTTTTCCCCCGGTAATCTCATCCATGTACCTGCATTTCATAAACATATCTGAGCTTTTCTGTGCATCGGTCTGTGAAATGCCTGCCACATTCCGCATTTTGGTGTATAAAAAAAGATTTTTGTAATAATGTGACTCGTCCACAAACAGCCTGTCCACGCCTAATTGCTCAAAAGTCACAACATCATCCTTTCGTGTCTGGTCATTCAGTTTTTCCAGTTTTGCTTTCAGGGTTTTCTTTGTCTTTTCCATCTGCTTAACCGTATACTGCTGTCCTGTTTCCTCTTTTGCTGCTTCAATAGAATAGGTAATGTCCGCAATCTGATCTTCCAGCAATGCAATCTGTCTTTCCCTGGAAAGCGGGATTTTCTCGAACTGGCTGTGTCCAATAATGACCGCATCATAATCCCCTGTTGCGATTCTGGAACAGAACCGTTTTCTGTTTGCCGGTTCAAAGTCTTTCTTCGTTGCCACCAGAATATTTGCTCCCGGATATAAGCGTAAAAAATCACTTCCCCACTGTTCCAGCAAATGGTTTGGAACCACATAAAGGCTCTTTTGTGCCAGTCCCAGACGCTTGCTCTCCATGCCGGCTGCAATCATCTGGAACGTCTTGCCTGCACCTACGCAGTGTGCGAGCAGGGTATTATTCCCATAAAGGATATGTGCCACTGCATTTTTCTGATGCTCCATCAGCTTAATTTCCGGATTCATTCCGACAAACTGGATATGACTGCCATCATATTCCCTTGGCCGGATGCTGTTAAACCGTTCATTATAAATTTTGCAGAGCGTTTCCCGTCGGCTCATATCCTTAAAAATCCACTCTTTAAATTCCTCCCGGATCAGTTCCTGCTTCTGCTGTGCCAGGGTGGTTTCTTTCCGGTTCAGTACCCGGTGTTCCCCATCCGCATCATGTATGGTGTCATAGATTTTTGTGTCACGCAGATTCAGTGCATCCTCCAACAACCTGTAAGCATTTGCTCTCTGTGTTCCGTAAGTTGCAGTGGAAAGCGGGTTATTGCTGCTGTCCACGTTCTTTCCTTTTACGTTCCATTGTCCGGTCACTTCCGCATACTGTACTTTGATACGCTCATAATTGATATGCTGTCGTGGTGTATGGAATGTTTCTGCCATGAACTCTGTAATATAGTCCGGCGAAATCCATGTTGCACCAAGCCTTGCTTCAATCTCGGAAGCATCCAGATCTTTTGGCTGTACCCGTTCCAGTGCCTGCACATTGACCATATATTCCGGATGGTTCTCTGCAAACTGCCTTGCAATGTTCAGCTTCTCCCTGACATTCCCGGAAAGATACTCGTCGGATGGCTCCCATTTATCCGTAAGCGGATTCTTGAAGATAACGCCTGTAAGCTCCTCTGTGACCTCTTCTTCTGTTTTCCCGGTAAGCTGCATCATATAAGGAATATCTACTTTTGCTTTTTCCCCGATAGATACCGCCAGTGCTTCACTTGCAGTATCTACCGATGTTACCGGCTCTGCCCTGCGGATCGTCCTTTTCGTAAATATGTCTGCTTTCCGCTTCAACTCGCCCTTTTCGTCCAGAAATTCAAGGGAAGTCAAAAGGCAATAGCTGCTGTCCATGCTGAACGCTCTTTTGTTTGCATTGCTGCTGAGTAGTCCATATTTTGCGGTAAAACTGTCATAAACCCGGTTCAATTCAGCCTGTAAGCTGGCGACCTCTTCATCACTGCATTCTTCCAACTGCCGTTCCAGAAGTCTGTTTGTTGCATCCCGGATAGCAACCATGCCTCTGACACGCTCGCCTGTCACAACGGGAAGTTCCATCTTATTCATAACAGAATTTTCCCTGTAATAAATGTCCTCCCCTACAAGTGCAAAGCTGAAGTTTTTAATACTCGGATCTGCGGGTATGGATACCACCTGTTCTTCCAGTTCTGTATCTGAAATCTCCTGCTCTGTGATAGTTCCCTGAATATGCTGTACCGCTTCTTTTAACTGTTCTGCCAGATCTGCTCCCTCTTTTGCCTTTACCGTCACTTCCTGTTTTCCGTACTGGGTACTTTCTGTTGTGAAATCCCCAAGCACCATTTCCGGATGGTCTGCAAAATAGGAATTGACTGTATAGCCTTCTGGCGTGGTTTTTAACTGTACCCAGTCTGGCTCTGTGATCGCAGCCCTGTCCCTTTTCTGGAAAAACAGAATATCCGCAACCACACTGGTATTGGCATTTCTCTGGAAAGCATTGTTCGGTAAGCGAATCGCCCCAAGCAGGTCTGCCCGATTTGCAAAATACTGTCGGACTTCTGGATTCTGTTTATCCATTGTACCGCTTGATGTGACAACTGCCACCACTCCTCCCGGACGTACCAGGTCTAAGGATTTTGCAATAAAATAATCATGGATCATAAAATGGTATCTGTCATACTTGCGGTCACTGACCTGATATGCCCCAAACGGTACATTTCCGATTACACAGTCAAAAAAGCTGTCCGGATAACTGGTTTCCTCAAATCCCTGTACTGCAATCTTGTTTTTCTGGTAAAGCTGTTTTGCGATTCTTCCCGAAACCGGGTCAAGTTCCACACCATACATATTGGCTTTGCCCATACTCTCCGGGATCAGTCCCATAAAGTTACCGACACCACAGGACGGCTCCAGGATATTTCCCTGTTTCAGTCCCATATTTTCCAGTACTTCATACATACTTCGGATCACGGTCGGGGACGTATAAAAAGCATTTAAGGTCGATGCCCTTGCTGCACTGTATTCTTCTGGTGATAAGGTATTCTTTAATTCCAGATACTCATTCGCCCAGCTGCTGTTACTCTCCTCAAATGCCTGTGGGATACCACCCCAGCCAACATAACGGGATAAGATTTCCTGTTCTTCGGGTGTTGCCAGACGTTCTTCTTTCTCCAAAGTCTGTAACAAATGGATGGCTTCCATATTTGCCTTATACTTTGCTTTCGGACCGCCTGCACCAAGGTCATTATCCTGGATGCGGAAGTTGTGTGGTTCTGTCACGGCTTTTTCCTGTTCTGGTTTCAAATATGGCTGGAATTCTCCCTCATATCCAAACAGTTCATTTTCTCCGGGAATATAATTGCGTCCGGTTTCCAGGCACCGGAACACATCGGCAGTTGGTGCATTGCTGACTGCATAAAACTCATCATACGAATATTTAGGGAAATCTTCTGTATGGTAGGTTGATAAATGCAGTTCTGTATTGGAACGGGTCTGTGCAACCAGATCTTTTCCTTCTATTCCTTCCGGCAATATACCTACTGCTTCAAAGTGATACCCCTGATATTCAAAAACACCCTCATCCCAAGACTCTGCAAGTTCTTCTGCGGTTTTAGCTGTTACCTCTTCTTCTGGTTCTTTCTGTTCCTGTTCCTCAGAAGTTTCTATTATTTCCTGCTCCTGACTCTCTGAAATAGATTCTTCGGCAGTAACCTCTTCCTCTTCTATTTCCTCCACATCTGACATATCTACTACGGTCGGTTCTGCCACTGCCTTCGTATCCAAGAAATCAAACATGGTCATCTGGTGTCCGGATGGTTCCGCAAAAGATGGTTCTGCTTCCGGTGTCGGGAATATCGTATAGGTTCCTTCTGCATACTGGTGGAGTTCCGAAAGAAGTTCTGTTTTCTGCTGATAGTTTGTCCCATATGCCTCAAAATCTAATGGTAAAGCTGCCAATGCTGCATCCATCTTCTGTAACAGTTCTTCTGTCTGCTCTGGATTCTCTAAAACTGCCATCATTTCTTTTCCTGGTTTTTCCCAGAAGAAATCATCCGTAAATGGTCTGTCTATCTCTTCCGGAAGACGGTCATAAAAGCGGAGTACCTTATTCGCCATCTGCTCCCGTTCATATTCCGGCATACGAGCATAATCTTCTGCCTGCAGGAACTGGTCATTCTTTATCAGATAAGCTACTCTGTTTGCAACTTTATTCCAGGACAATAAAATTGACGTATATGGATTCCCATAAGCACCTCTTGCAAGAAACAATCCTTTTCCATCATAGTTTGCGTGTGAATCATCGGCACCGGAAAGTGCATGACTGCTTCCACCGATCCCATACTGTTCCTTGATAAAACCTGTCCTCGATCTTTCATCTTCATGCAGTAAATAGAAGGAATACGTCCTAAGCCTTCCCTGCGAATACGCTCCACCTCCTGCAAGATAAGCATCAATCTCATCCTGTGTAATGAACATCGGATGTTCTTTCCATGCAAACCCGTCCCTTGCCTGATATGGGATGACCTCATCCGCAAACTTCTGAAACTGCTTTGAGATGTTTACAGGATTATAATGATGGAAACGCATAATGGAATGATTTTCTTCATAGGCTTCTGCCAGTGCATCCAGTCTTTCATTTAGTTCCGAAAGCCACTGGGAATCTTCCAGCTTTTCTTCCAGATAATCTGTGATCTTCGGATAGATACTGCGAAGATGTGGTAAGTCCTCTTCGTCAAAAACAATCTCGGCTACTCCTTCTGCCATATCCCCTTTCATATAGGCAAGAGCCTGGGCGTGTTCTTTTACTGCATTACTTCTTGCCGCATCCAATACAGACTGCGGTGCATATTCACCCTGATCTAAAAGCTGATGGATACGTCCGCTGACATCTTCCCATGATAAAAATGCCTTATCTAAGATATGGTCTGTAACCGTATGCCCCACTGCGATCTGCATCCCAGTTTCATCAAACCAGACTGAATATTCATTTCCATCAATCTGAAAGCCTTTTCCACCTTTACGGTATTCACGCTTTACAAACTCCGTATATTCCTCCGGTGTCTGTTCGCTCATGAAATTATAGATGATCCGGAGCTGGCTGGCTTTCCGGTTTCCTCCTGTCCGTAAGATCTCATCAACAACTTCCTCTGGAATCGGGATTTCTCCGGCATAAAGGGCAGCTGTCCTTTCCTCGATGTTCCGCCTTTGTTCATCTGCAGTTGGATATTCGGGCAAAGATAAAGCAGAGGCGATCTCTTCCTCTGCTTTACTCAATCCATCTTCTCTTGTATCTTCGACTAACTGTATACCAATTCCGTCAAGATGCTCTCTTCCGCTGTTGCCATCAGTGCGTTCATGTGTGCTGTCCATGCCATCGGATCTGCTTCCTTGTCCGGTGCCGGATTCTTCTCCAGTAATTTCTCCATCTGGCTGTCCATTCTCTCCTGTGCTGCTTTCTCGATCTGTTCCAGATGGCTGTTCAGCTTCCCGGTCAGGAACAGGCTCTGATAAAGGCTGTTCCTGTGTTCCTTCAGAAATGTCCTCCGCAGCATCCCGTATTTCCCGATCGTCACTTCTTCCTCTTCGACGGTCAGATTCGGAAACAGGTAATCTCCCTTGCGATGATATGTCAGTTCCATAGTCGGTTCCTCCTTCATTCTCGATATTTTCTTCTTTGTTGTTTTCTACGTCCTGATTTTTATTTTCACGCATTAACGTGTTAAAGTTATTATAATTCCTTTCATTGGAATTTTCAACCTCTTTTCTCGCTTCTTCCAGAGAAATTTTATGTACGGTCTTTCCAATATCAATCAGAATACTCTCACTGAGCTGGCTTGCCGCATTTCCAAGGAAGGTGAGAACTGACAGACGGTTATAATCTGTGATATGCATGAAGTCCTCTTCTTCCAGAAGTTCCATCGGGTCAAGCCCGCATCGCCTGGAAAGCAGATAGTAAACACTGTCTGTTGCCAGCTGACGGAAATCACTGCGGATCGTCACCTCATCCAGATCTTCCAGATAAGTACCTTCTACCGCATATTCCAATCCGTCCAGGTATTCCTCCAGATTATCACTGACCATTTCCCTTGCGACCGCCATCAATGCATCCTGCAAAGTTGCTGTATCCTTTTCTTCCAGAGCATAAACCTCTGCCAGATGGGTGAGGATCTCTTCTCTCTGGTGTTCCTGCATCTGCCAAAGATACGGGCTTCTGCCCCCGGCTACCATGTGGGTATCCGAAATATCAAACACATAACGGAGTCTGGTATGCTGCCCTGTTTCATCAAGCAGGGCGATCCCTCTTGCACCACGGTTCACCCATCGGAACATCTTTTCATTCCACAATTCCAGTGATGCACAGGCCGTTGCTTCCGGATGCTGTGCATGGATCAGAAGCTGGTCTGAAAAAGAATAACGGTATAACCTTGATGCTGTGTCCATATAATCCATCCAATCCCCTGGCGAACTGCTCACTGATACGGCATGTTCCTGCACCAAGTTTCGGATGTCCTGTAGTTTAGACATTTAACTTCCCTCCTGTAAATAAAAAACAGCCTACTCTTTTTAGAATTGGCTGCATAAAATGTACTTTACTTTTCGGAGAGAAAATGCTATATTCTAATTGAAAAGAGTAACCGCCCACAAGGTGGATGCTCCTGGATTAGGTTTTAATTTATTTTGCTCTCAAAGAGAGCTGCCTATCCTGTTGGCAGACAGGGTAGGCTATTTTTTTCGCTTGTTGTCCCTATTATCCAAATAGGCAAGCAAAGCAATCAGAAACGTACCGCCTAAGAACAATAAGCTCAAGACTTCGTATGTATCCATTCGCTCCACCTCCCTTCTTCTGTATCCCTTAACGGGATCTGAAAATCCAGGAGGTTTTTACCAACCCTGTACACGGTTACTCCAGTAATATTCTAACAGGTAACTCTCCGCAAAGCAATTCCTTTTTACTTCATACGGTTTTATATTCTGTTTTTCTCTTATCCTCTGGCCAATGCAGTTTCCATTCCAGATATTCCTCTTCTGTAATTCTTCCATCGCCCAGTTTCTGCTTTTTCCCCATCCATTCCTGCAGATAAGACATTGTTTTTTTATCCCTTATTGTGATTCCAACTGTTTCACTTTCTGAATCATTTAGCAGGAACAGATGAAAAAGCCCTCTATTTTCTTCATCCATCCAGAATAAAGTTTCCATTAATTCGTCCATTGTCGCAATTCCAGGACTTAAAAAATTCCGGACATCAACTTCCAATATTTCTGCTATCCGGATAAGCGTTTCCTGTTTTGGCGTGCGCTGTCCGCTTTCATATTGGGCGATTCTCACATCCGCACTACTTTCCCCATATGCTAACCTGCGCCCCAGTTCTTTTTGCGTTAGCTTGCGAAACATACGGATTTTTCTTATTCTTGCTCCTACGTTCACTTGTTTCTCCTTTTAAAATATGTGCTGCAGAATAAACACAGCTCACAAACAATAATCTACGATTAAAAATTAAACAAAAATGCAGATGCGTATAAGTCTAAATATACACATCTGCATTACTAAAAATCTATAAATTTCC
>ENA-OROZ01002116-OROZ01002116.1-human-gut-metagenome-genome-assembly--contig:-NODE-2116-length-15850-cov-7.000823_pt1 | contig 15850 bp, 11 predicted proteins | sample MGYA00242138_ERZ509066 | MGnify/ENA primary metagenome ERZ509066 (study PRJEB26280, sample SAMEA2338691) | human gut metagenome | biome: human gut; feature: human-associated habitat; material: faeces... | reverse complement strand
GCGTATTCACGGCTTTCGTACAGAAGTTGCCCGTTATTTGCGTAAAGGTGGAACTGATACGCATAGCCGGTATCTTCGATCGTATATTTGCCGACGACCTTGGGTTTATCGGCTTCGTCGTTTTCCTCGACGGGTTCTTCAACCTTTGCCTCCGCCTTTTTCTTTGCGGGGGCTTTCTTTGCGGGTGCGGCTTCTTCCGTTACTTCCGCTTTCTTCTTCGTCGCTTTTTTCTTTGCGGGTGCGGGCTCTTCCGCGGCGACTTCGGGTTCTTCCGTCGTTTCTTCTTTCTGCGCTTTTTTGGGTTTCAGATTTATTTTTGCTTTGCCCCAGCTGTCATCAACGAAGTTGTCGTTGTTTTCCGGCTCGATATAATGCTTTTCCTCGACGGGCGCGGGTTCTTCCGGCTGAACGTATGCGGGAACGGGCGCGGGCGCGACGGGTTTTTCTTCTTCCACGGGGGCATAAACTTTTTCTTCCGCAATAAACTTCGACATATCGATTTGTTCCTGCGGAGCGGGTTTTTTGTCTTCAAACGGAGGCAGTTCGTCATCGAAAGCGTCGGCATCGAACTTCTTCTCGTCCTCGATATAAGGCGCGGGTGCAGGTGCCGCTGCCGCAACGGGCGCAGGTGCGGGTGTCGCGGGTACGACGGGCGTTTCTTTCACAGCGGGTTTTTCTTCGGCTGCGACTTTGCCACTCTTTCTTGCTTTCTTTGCGTCTTTGACGCTTTGTCTTGCCGCCTTCTTTGCCGCTTTCTTCGCTTTATTCTTCTTTGCACAAACCGCGATAATAACGATTAAGCCGATGAGTACGAGCGCTGCGCCCGCAACAATCAATATGAACTTAATCGGGGGATTTTCTGCCAATAATTCAACGAAAAAGTCTTTCACCGTGATGGTAAAGAAATCGACGATTTTCTGCCATACTTCATTGGATGAAACTGCTGCTAACATTTTTCAAACTCCTCTTTAATAATATAACCCTAAAAATAAATTAGATAAAATACCTATACTGTGTATATTATAACACAATAAATTTACGTTATCAAGGTTTTGAAAATATCAATTTGACGAAATTCGTGTTTTTTTGCTAATTTTTTTATTGCGATATGCCTTAAAAAATATGTCGAACAATGCGTATTTTGCTTGCAAAAAAAACGCCGAAATGTTACTATGTTAAAAGTAAATATTGTGAGGTGTTTTATGAACAACGTAACCATTTTCAATCACCCTCTTATCACACACAAAATTGCAATTATGCGTGATGAACGTACCGGCAGCAAAGAGTTTCGCGAACTTGTGGAAGAAGTCGCAATGCTTATGGCGTTTGAGGCTCTCCGCGATATCAATACGCAAGAAATTGAGGTTAAAACCCCGATTGCGGTCACTAAAACCCGCGTTATTGCAAATGACATCGCACTCGTGCCTATTCTCCGCGCAGGTCTCGGCATGGTAAACGGTATCCTTGCTCTTGTCCCCACTGCAAAAATCGGACACGTCGGTCTTTATCGCGACCATGAAACGCTTGAACCCAAGGAGTACTACTGCAAGCTTCCCGACGATATCGCAAACCGCGAAGTCATCATTCTCGATCCGATGCTCGCAACCGGCGGCAGCGCAATCGCGGCAATCGACTTCATTAAGGCAAAAGGCTGCAAGAATATTAAGTTTATGAGCATCATCGGCGCGCCCGAAGGAATTGAAAAAGTCCACGCAAAACATCCCGACGTACACATCTTCGTCGGCTGCAAAGACTCTCACCTTAACGAAAACGGCTACATCGTCCCCGGTCTCGGCGACGCCGGCGACAGAATTTTCGGTACGAAATAATCCGCAATAATTGAACGAATAATTGCATTGCCCTGACTTTTGTCAGGGCTTTTTTATATCGCAAATTATTTTGAGCATATCGTGCCGAAGGCACACATCGCGCCGCAAGGCGCATCGCTGCGTATGCAACATCGCGCCAAAGGCAACAAGGTGCCCACGCAAAAGGTTGCATTTCAGGTATAAAAAAAGTCCTCATAAAACTATGAGGACTTTTTGATATTTCGTTGATTATTACTTGTCGGACGATTCGTCCTTTGCTTCTTCAACCGCCTGGAATTCCACCGTCGCGGTTTTGTCTTCGTCTTCGAGTCCGAGTTCTTCGACTGCTTCGTCGACTGCTTCGCTGTCTGCCACGACTTCGTCTTTTCTGACGCCGGGGAGTTTGTCGTCCGTGTCATACGTTACGCCTTCGCCCACGACCGCGATGCTTTCGCCGTCTTTGACTTCGCCCTGTTTTTCTTTCTTGGTTTTGATGGAAAGAAGGACGTTGGTAAGGATACCTACGATAAGAGCGGTTGCGATGTTGGTGATGGTGACGATTGCTTTGCCCTTCGTTGCAAGACCGAATTTAAGAGCGAGTCCGCCGATACCCGTGACAAGGATTGCCGATACGACGAAGAGGTTTTTGCTTTCGCCGAGGTCAACGTTTTGCAGCATTTTAAGACCGCTGACTGCGATAAATCCGTAGAGCGCCAGGCATACGCCGCCCAGAATGCAGGTGGGGATTGTTTCGATAAGCGCGATGAACGGGCTGAAAAACGCGATTATAATCGCGATAACGGCCGCGCCGATTATGGTGTAAATCGAGGCGTTTTTGGTGATTGCCACACAGCCGATGCATTCGCCGTAAGTGGTGTTGGGGCAGCAACCGAAGATTGTGCCGACGGTCGTTCCGAAGCCGTCGCCGATGAGCGTGCGATGAAGACCGGGGTCTTTAAGAAGGTCTTTTTCGATAATGGTGCTCATGTTTTTATGGTCCGCGATATGTTCCGCAAAAACGACCAGCGATACGGGGATGAACAGAAGCGCGATTGCGCCGACGCCCGCGCCGGTAAGTCTTGCGGTGCCGTTAACGGATTCCTTAATTGCTTCGATAATCGCAAGGTGCGGATAATCGAGGAATGCGGTGATGCCCGTGAATTTGCCGTCTTTTACGAAGTTTTCGACAAGGGGTTTCCAGTTGACGATTTTGAGATATTCGACGTCGCATGCGTATCCGAAGATGGAGAAGAACGATGCGAGAAGGTAACCTGCGCCGATACCGATGATGAAAGGCATAAGTTGCATTTTTTTGCTGCCCTTGCAGGATACGAAGACCGTTACGAAGAAGGCAAACAATCCGCAAAGGATTGCGACAAGGTTGTAAGATTGTCCGCTGCCGCTTGCAGTGGTAAGGTTGCTGATTGCGCTGCCCGAAAGACCTAAGCCGATAAGAGCGACCGTGGGCCCGATGATGACCGCGGGCATAAGTTTGTTAATCCATTCAGTGCCTTTCTTCCAGACGATAAAGGCAAGTATGCAGTACACAGCGCCTGCGAATACGCCGCCGAGAACAATTCCCCACCAACCGTATTGAGTTGCGCCGATCAACGCCGAGATAAACGCGAACGAGCTTCCGATGAACATCGGGCTCTTTTTCTTGGTAACCCATACGTAGAACAGGGTTGCGATACCTGCGCCGAAAAGCGCGGCAGCGGGGCTCATGTTGACGCCGTTTCCCGAGGAAAGAATAGGCACGAGAATCGTCGCGCAAACGACCGCCAAGAATTGTTGAAGCGAGTACACAAGCGTTTGTTTGAAGGACAACTTGTCTTCAACGTTGTAAATCATCTTCATAAGTAACAATCTCCTTTAAAATTTATTTATATTTTGATATATCAGAGTGAAAACAGGTCGACGGCGATTTTCTCGTCATAGGGCGGTATCATTACCCTTACGACCTCCTGCTTGGACGTTGGCAGGTTTTTGCCGACGTAGTCCGCGCGTATCGGAAGTTCGCGATGGCCGCGGTCGATAAGCACGGCAAGTTGTATCGTGCGCGGACGTCCCAGCGTGAACACGGCGTCGATTGCGGCGCGCGCCGTCCTTCCGGTAAACAAAACGTCGTCAACAAGGACGACGTCTCGTCCCCTTACTTCAAAGGGAACGTTGATTTTTTCGATAACGGGAGTTTCGCTTTTTTCCGCAAGGTCGTCACGATAAAGACTTATATCGAGTTCACCCACGTCAAGCGACACGCCTTCGTATTTTTTTACGTTTTCGGCAATTATTCCGGCAAGGGGGATACCACGGCTTTTAATGCCGATAAGCACGACGTTTTCAAGGGAATCGTTTCTTTCGATAATCTCGTGCGATACCCTTTTAAGCGCGCGTGCGACAGCCGTATCATCCATAATGTTTGCCTTAATTTCCATAAAACCTCAAAAAAATCTTGCGCCAAGACACGCAAGATATGATACACCTGTTTATTGTATGATAACCTTGTATGTCTCTCTGGACATAATTAAAGATTTCTGTTAGGGTTATAATAACACAAGCGGCGTTTTTTGTAAACCGTTTTTAAGAAGGAAAAGAAAATTTTTTTATTATTATTTTTTTTGAAATTATCGCGCTTCTTCTCGCCTGCGAAATTTACCCGCCGCCCTTTATTTTTACTATATAAACTATATAATATATAATATTAAACATTAAAAAACGTCGGGGTGTCCCGACGCTTTGAAAACGATTGTCCTTGGGTTTTGCGACAATCAATAGTTGTCCGCGGATATTTCAAAATAACTTTGGGGATGATTGCACGTCGGGCAAACCTCGGGCGCGCACTCTCCGACGACGATATGGCCGCAGTTTCTGCATTCCCACACTTTCACCGTGGATTTTTTGAAAACTTCCGCCGTTTCGATATTTTTCAACAGCGCGCGATATCTTTCTTCGTGGTGTTTCTCGATCGCCGCGACAAGACGGAATTTCGCCGCAAGTTCAGGGAAGCCTTCTTCTTCGGCTGTTTTTGCAAAGCCCGCATACATATCCGTCCATTCGTAGTTTTCGCCCGCCGCCGCGGCAACAAGGTTTTCCGTTGTGTTTCCGATGCCGTTAAGTTCTTTGAACCAAAGTTTGGCGTGTTCTTTTTCGTTGTCGGCGGTTTTCAGAAACAGGGACGCGATTTGTTCATAGCCCTCTTTTTTCGCAACCGACGCAAAGTAAGTATACTTGTTTCTTGCCTGTGATTCGCCCGAAAAAGCCGTTTCGAGGTTCTTTTCGGTTTTTGTACCTGCGTATTTATTCATTTTCCTTCTCCTTTATAAATAATATGGAAACGGCACGCCGTCGCGTGCCGTTTGTTTAACGATTATGCGCGTTTTTTCTTAATGACGACCACCGTAACCACGATGATTGCCATAAGCACTGCCGCGCCGCCAACGCCTGCGCCGATGCCGATTGCCAGCGTGTTTGTTTTTGCTTTGGGCGCGACGTAGTCTTCCGCAAAGATGAAGTAGCCGAGCTTATCGGTTTCAAACGTTACGGTGCCGTCGCCGTTATCGACGTAGTTCACTTCCGTCCATTCGCCGTTGTTGTATCTGATGAGTTTCGCGCCGTTTGCGCTGACTTTCATCGTTACGGTTGCGGGGCTCATAAGTCTGGGCTGTTTGTCGGCGTTCATAAGGACGCTTTTGTTCTTATATTCGCTGAGCGACAGGAAGTAGACCTTGCCTGCGGCGTACTCTTTGCCAAAGATTTCCTTATTTTGTCTTAAACCGTTGGTGAAGTTATCGCGGCTTGCGGCGTTGTTTCTGTCGAGTATGCAGAAATAAACGGTGTATCCGCTGTCCGCCTGCGTCCAGCTGCCCGAAATCGTGCCGATGCCGTTATCTTCCAGAACTTTATCGTCGGGAACGTTGACGTCGCCGCCCCATACCGAGTTAAGTTCGTTTTCGATGATGGAAATCGTCGCTTCGATTATGCCGTCCGCCGACACGGCAAGGGTATATCTTTTGGCTTCTGCGCTGCTGTCGACCGTTTCTGACCAGGCGCCGTTCTTGATAAGTTTTTTATGAACGACTCTGTAAGGATATCTGCCTTCGCCCACAAGTCCCGCAGCGTTATTCACGACCTTGTAATTGGCGTCGCCGACGCGATAAACGATGACAAAGTCTTTTGCGATTTCTTTGTAGTTGCCGCCGACGGAGTCTTTGTCGATAAGGTTTTCAACCGTGGGCAGATTGAACGATTCGCCTACGTTTGCCGTGATATCGACAAGGTTGAATTTTGCGCCGTTGACGTTGATTTTGCGGGCGGGCGAGACCGAGCCGATGAAGTTTTCGTTGCCCTTATATCTCACGCGTACGTAGCACACGCCGCCACCCTGACGGACGGGAGCACTGCCGAGAGGCGTCTTGAAATCTTCGTCAAAGGAATATTCGTAAACGATGTCGTTTGCGCCGACGACCATGCCGTAAGTCGTCTTGTAGTAATTGAACGCGTCGTCGACCTTTTGCACTTTTTCAGCGAAGTCTTCGCCGTATTTTGCGTCGTACATAACGGACGCGTCTTTAATCTTAATTTCGGTGCCGATTCTTTCAATCGTGAAAGTTTGTTCAATAATGTATTCGTTATTCAAGCGCGATACCGTGAACTTACCGTAGTATTCCCCTGCGTCGATTGCCTTTTCAACGGGCATCCATACGCCGTCTGCGCCCTTCTTGAAGTATTCCGCGAGTTCAATATTCAACTGTGACGGGCTTGTTACGTTAAGCGTGTATGCCGCCGCGTTGTACGGAGCGCTGAACTTATCGACGTTGCCTTTGTCGTTGAACATTTTCTTTTCAAACGAAACGTCCGAGAAGTCAAGCACGGACACGACTTTGGTTTCCGTGTCGTTGAAGCCCGTTATTTTCTTGAAGTTACTTTTCTCGCCGAAGCTTTCGATTTTCAACGTATATTTATACGCGCCCGAAGTGGTGTCGTAATCGCCGTCCTTAATGTCGACGTTGATAATGAATATTTTGCCGTTCTGATCGACGACGACGGGCTGATACTGACGCTGTGTGAAGTCGATTTCACCGATGTCGAGTTTGTTTTTGAGTCCGGTATCCTCATAGTATTCGATTGCGTAAACGATATCCTCAGCCAGTTCGAAGCGGTGACCGTTGACGATGCAAACGCCGCCCGTGACGAACGTATTGAGCACCCATACGGTTGCGCCCGCGGGCAAAACGTCAACGTATTCGGTCTTCGCCTTGCCGTTTTCGTCCTTGCTGTACGCGATAAAACCTGCGCCGTCTTTCTGATAAATCACAGTGCTTCCGCCGATTTCATTGATGTAGTAATAGTTGCCGTTCTTGTCGACAGCGTAAATACCGGTGATTTTCGCGCCGCCGATTTCGCGCGGAGAAATGGTGACCGTAACGACCGCCTCGGTATCTTTCAGGACGTAGTTTTTGCTGTCATTGCCGGTAATACCCAGCGTGACTTTGCAATCGGGATAAGTGCCGACGTTGATATTTGCCGTATTGCCCGTGCTTGTGAGCAACTTCACGTCGTCGCCCGATACAACGCCGTGGAACGTATAGCTGCTGATCTGGAACGCCGTTTTGTTGTCGAAAGGTTTATCGACGTTATTCACCGTAACCGAGATGGTTTTGGGCGTTACGTTAACCGTCGCTTCGACGGTAACGTCTGTCGTATCGTAGAAGTCCAACCTTGCGCCGACGAGTTTGAAATCGTTGACGTTAAAGGTATATGTGCCGACGTCCTTGCCGGGAAGGGTAATCGTGCCGTATTCGAGCGTGATGTCATCCGTGCCTTGCAGTCCAGCGATTTGGAACCTGCAGTTGTCCGAGTTCGTCAGAATCGTATTTTCGCCGTTATAGATCTTTGAGGCGATAAGCGTGATTTTGCCGAGTTTGGCTTTTTGGATATCGATATACGCTTTGGGTGCGCTTGCGGAGCCGCCCGCGTTTGTGATCTGGTAATTGTTGCCAAGTTCGCCCGCGATTTCGATATTTATAAGCGACGCGCGAAGCCCGTCGTTGACGGCAATGCTGTCAAGTTGGAACGTGCCTTTCCATTGGATATTTTTCCATTCGTCCGCTTTGTCGCCCAGAACCTTATCGAGCACCAATAACGAGCCGTCGCCCGAAACGTAGTCGGTCATTGCGTAGTTGATGGTGCCGTTATAAACAAATGGTGCGTGTTTGTAATTCTCGTCGATCGTAAGGCGGGCTTTTCTTATTTCGTGCGTGCCGACGACGAACCTGCCGTCCACGAGGGTGATGACGTTGCCGTTTACGTCAAAGAAAACCTTTTCATATTCGTCGATGAGCGCAGCCGTATAAGCCGAGCCTTCGACGTAGGAAGCCAGGACGTTGCTGACAATCACCTGTCTTATGCCTGCATTAACGCCGTCGTACGCCGCGTCGAAAGTAATGCCGATTTTCCCCGACGGGATAGTGCCTGCAAACTTGTTCGACAACGTGTACGAAACAAGCGACGTACTTACGTCGGTCGTATTGTTGAAGTATCTTCGGGCATTCGTATCGATGTGGAAGTTGACGTTGATCTTTGCCCTGTCAAGGTTGACGTTGTAGATGGTTTCATTGTTTGTATTGCCCGCTTCGTCGACAAGCCAGAATCTGACCTGAATTTGCGTGAGGCCTGAAACGTTTCTGCCCTCGAACAAATCCATATAAACGTTGTTTGTGTCAAGCGAAAGTTCCTTTACCGCGCCCTCGACGCCGTCACGGGTGATCGCGTAATAAAGAGTCATCGGGCTGCCCAAAAATTCGCTGACGAAGCCTTCTTTCCCGACTTGTTGGTAGTTAAGGTTCACAAGAAGGGGCAGTAAGTCGGCATACGCGTCGTCTGTCTTGAAGTCAAGAAGCCTTGCAATTTCGGGCTTGTATCCGTTATAGTTGTCGTATTTCACGGGAACTTCAACGTTATACGTGATATTTGACGAAGTATAAGTCGCGCGGAGATAATAGACGCGTTCGTATCCTTCGGGCGAAGTTTCGTCATGTCCTATGATAAATTTGTTATCGACGATTTGGTCTTTGATGTTCACCCATGCGGTTTGCGTACCTACGAAAACGCCGTTTTTACGGGTGCGATAACTGATTTGATAGGTTATGTCCTTAATGGAAGAGAGCGTGTTGAACTCGATAACGACGTTCTGATTTGTCCATTCGCCGTTATACGCGCCGCCGTTTTCAAGGTAAATTGCGTTTTCCCATTTTTCGGGCGGGTTCTTGATGTCGTCGATTGTGAAATGGTGATAATCGCTGTAAACGGCGTGGTTTGCCCAGCCCTGTTGCACTCCGTTAAGGTTCAGCCCTGCGATTTGTTCGGGAGTTTTATCTTTGACAAGATTTTCGTAGAATTGTCCGACCGTATCGATCGCTTTGAACTTGATTGCGTATTCGCCCTTTTCAAGTCCCGAAAGGGTGAAGATGTCAAAGCCGGGGTTGTTGATTGCTATGCCTGTCTGCCCTTCGATTTCGACGTATTCGTCGCCAACCTTTTTGTAAAGGGTATAGAAATACTTGACGTCGCCGCGAGTGTCGTCGTCATCGAGAACAGGTTTGAATTTTATGGTGTCGGTATAAAAATACGTGACGTCGCCGTTAACAACGTTTTCGGTAAGGAGAGCAACTTTGTTCAATGCCTCGGGCGGGGTGTAGTCGATACCGCCGCAGAATACCGTCAATGTGTTTCCGCTGACTTTATTAACGTTTGCATATTGTACGCGATATGCAGTGTCGACTTCAAGGGGACTCGGTGTTTCGCCGTCAATTTTCGGGTTTCCCAAACCGTCGTAAACAACCGTAACGTAAAGCCCGCGGAAATAACCCGTCGACGCGTCATTGTTTTTTGCTCCGAACGGTTCAACCGTTATGCTTTCCAAACCTACCGGATAATGCAACGTTTTCAGTTGCTCTGCGGTATAATCGCTTCTTTTGTATGTTTTTGCGGAGCCGTCAACAATTGCGCCCGTGCCGCGATATGCTTGGAATAAATCAAAACCTTTGATATCCGCTGTGTCAAGGCTTAAATATTTGTCGTAAAGCAGGAAGGAGAACTGCTTTGTTTGCGTTCCGTCGGTGCGGATTGAAGTCAACGTGTTGGATGCAGGATCAAGCATATCGCCGTCATGCAATCCCCAAGCACCAAGGTTGGCAACCTTATTACGGTTGGTTTCATAGCCTTGCGCTATATTTCTGAATTCGCCAAAATCTGCCGAATACTTTGTCGTACCGTCCCATGATCTGGTAACGGGAGCAACGTTTGTCGCAAGTTTTGCCGCGATTTCTTCATAAGCACTGACCGAATTTACGCTCTTGATTTTAATGTTAATGGCAAGACCGCTGATTTCGATTTTTTCACCGCCGGCTTCTTCGCCACCGGCATATACAAGGATATATTGATTGCTTGACGTAACCGTCCAGGTCGTACCCTTGTTAAAAGTGTCGTTTACGTAGTCGGAGTTCTTGCCGATTTCGGTAACGTCGGAAGCGTAAGAAATGAACTTCAACGTATTTTGCATTGCAGTGAATTTAACCGCCTCGTCAAGGTTTGCGCTGATTTCGATTTCGGCGCCTACGTTAACCAAGTAATCGGGAAGTTTATAGTAAGCATACAATCTTTCTCTTACATTGCCAATAGCCGATGGCTCCATAGAAGCCGCCGTATCGCTCGTATTGAAGCCTGAAATACCGGTATATATTCCGCCAATAAAACCAAAATAGTTTTTGTAAGTTGCGGGACTGTATGAAAACTGTGCGAAATAACTATTCGCAGACGAACCATTCATCACAAACGGCTGAAACTTTTCCGGCGTGGCAATGTCCAGAAACTTTGTGCTCGGCGAAACCGTCGCTGTCGCATTGGATTCTTTAATCTCACCCGCACCCACGCGCGTAAAAGAAATTGCGCTGACAAGCAGTGCGACTGCAAGCATAAACACTAATGCAAGTCCGCTGATACGAAGTAAGTTTTTGCTTGATTTTTTTGCTCTCATATCTCTCCTCCGATACGCCGGAAAACCCGGCGGTATAGCCATAGTATGTGCAATTTTGGGCATAATGCGCCCAAAAGATATTGCTATAAATATAATATACAAGATATTGCATTAAAATGTCAAGTTATTTTGCGTTATGACGCGCCATTTTGCACGTCCCGTTTTCGCCGTGCAACGCACTTTATGTCATTGCGAGGAGCATAGCGACGTGGCAATCTCCCGGAAGGGACTCCTTTTTATTCCGTGCAACGCACTCTATGTCATTGCGACACCATATACTCGTTGTCATCCGTGCAACGCACTTTATGTCATTGCGAGCGTAGCGTGGCAATCTCCGGGAACGGACACCATATCATAAAACCCACGCAAGATACTTTATAATGGGCCCCAACGGGATACTATGTACCCGTTGGGAAAAGGAGTATGCGAGCGTAAGACAGACAGTTGTCGCTTGCGACGATTGTCTGGTCAAGAATGAAGCATACGACGCGGAGAAAAAGGCGCAAACAAGCAAAAGAGTGAGTGTTATCGCTTGCGATAATGCGATTTCAAAAGCACAGTGTGCGCCTAGCCGGCATAAACTGCCTTATGGAACTTTCGCGACTCAACGTCATTGAACTCACAAATCTTGCCCTGTCCGTTGCGACGATACTGACGCGCGACCTTACCGTGTCCGAGACGGAATGTCTTTTGAAATTCCTTTGCATCGTGCGCGATGATATATCGCTCATACTTTGCGACAAACGCAACGGCAAATAAAGCGTGTTACCCTTTTTGTGCAACGCACCTTATGATATTACAATGCGGTATCCCTTCCGGGAGATTGCCACGCTACGCTCGCAATGACACAGTACTTCGTACGGAAAGGAAGAATTTTTTGTTTACTGAAAAGAAATAGCACATTTAACATACGCTCATTATGCTATTCCGTGCAACGCACTTTATGTCATTCTGAGGAGCAAAGCGACGTGAGAATCTCCCGGAAGGGTATCCTTGTTATAATATCCCGTGTAACACGCTTTATGTCATATTGACACTCATCGCTGTCAATTATTACGACTTGCAAAAAAATTGATTTTCAAAAAATTCTTCAAAAAATTTGAACTCAACAAAACGAAAAACGGCGGGTTTCCAAAATCGGTTTTTCCGTTTCTCCCTGAAAACACGTCGGTTTTGACAAAACGTCGGCGGTTTTGTATAATAAAATTATGAAATCCGATAAAAAAGGTTTCACTCTTGTGGAGCTTATCGTCGTAATTGCGATTATGGCGGTGCTTGCCGGCGTCGTTTCGGGCGCAACCGTGGGCATTCTCAACAAGAAAACCGACGAAGTCAACTACATATACAACGGAAAGCAAATTTCTGCACAAATCGTTTCGTGGGCGCAGGAAGTCGTTGAACGCCCTGCGTTCTTCACCGAACTTACGGGGATCGAAATCGACGTGACAGATCTTTTACTTTATGGCAGTATCGACGCAATATGGACGGATGCGTACTCGGAAGCCGCTTACAATACCTTGAAAAACAGGTTTTCGTCCTTAAAATGGGCTGATTCGTACGGCGTTCCCGAAAAAAAGGGGACTTTTTCCGCCGATTTTAAGCAAAAAGCGATTTATCTTTATTACAAGGGAAAGTCGCAAGAATATCGTGAAGTATATTACAAAATTTACCTGAGCGGTGAAAACGTCGTCACCGAAAAAGGCACAGGATTTTAACGATAAAGCGATAAATGTTATCGCTTTATCCAAGTTATATTTGCCTTTCGGCAACGCACTCTGTCATTACAATGCGGTTGCCCTTCCGGGAGATTGCCACGCGTCATAAACTGCGCTTTTGACCAATCATTTCACGCTAAAAGCGAAAATGCTTGTCTTTTGCTTGTTTATTCCTTTTCCCCACGGGTACACAGTATCCCGCGGGGTCCCCTTATTTCCGCTCGTAATGACAAAAAGTGCGTTGCACGGAATAGCATAAAGAGCGTATGTTAAACGTGCTATTACTTTTCAGTAAACAAAAAACTGTTCCATTCCGTACGAAGTACTGTGTCATTGCGAGCGTAGCGTGGCAATCCCCCGGAAGGGAATCCTTTTCATAAAACCCAAAACTATAAACTCCGTTTTTATCCGCTTTCACCAACTTCCGCACCTGATCAACACCACTATTTATCAATATATCATTATTCAATCCGTCGTTATATATGATAGCAAGAGTGTCCTTTTGACAGTATAATAAAAAACACCGAAATTCGGTGTTTTCGTTTTTTGTAATATCCCTTATTTATTCTTTGCTCGGCTATTTGAACATCTGTTCCTGACGTACTTTCTTATGCGGTTTTTCACCTTTGCGTAATTTTTCGGCAGGACGTATTTCCAATTCCCGTCGTTCGTCCCCGGGGTATTCATTCTCGCCTCCGAGCCCTGCAACAGATAGTCCTGCATAGGCACGATGACGAATTTCGCGCGGGAGCGCATTACCCTTTTGAAAACTTTGTCAAAGACGTTCTCGTCGGTTGCGCCGAGGGTTTTTTTGACGTACTCTTTTGTGCCGTTATCGAGCGCGTCGTACCAACCTTTCAGCGTATCGTTGTCGTGCGTGCCGGTGTAATAGACGGTGTTATACCTTACGTTTTCCGGCAGATGCTCGTTATCGCTCTTGCCGTCGAAAGCGAACTGAAAGACTTTCATTCCGGGGAATCCGGTGCGTTTCACAAGGCGGCGCACCTTGTCGGTGATAATTCCAAGGTCCTCGGCGATGATTCTGTCGTCGAGGTCAAGCCCGTCGAAGATTTTCGTGCCGACGCCCTTCACCCACCTGCCGATTTTTGCGGTCGTTGCACCATACGGCACGGCGTAGTAGCTTTCAAACGCGCGGAAGTGGTCGATGCGGATTTTGTCGAAAAATTGCAGCTGATGCAGCAAGCGATGATGCCACCACAAAAAGCCGTCCGCCTGCTGTTTTTTCCAGTCGTACAGCGGATTGCCCCACAGTTGCCCGTCGGCGGAGAAGTAATCGGGCGGCACGCCTGCGACCTCTTTCGGGCGCATATTTTTGTCAAGCCTGAAAATTTCGGGGTGCGCCCAGACGTCCGCGCTGTCGTACGCGACGTAGATGGGGATATCGCCGATAAGCGCGACGTTTTTGGATTTTGCGTAGTCTTTAAGCGCGGTTAATTCGCGGAAGAACTCGAACTGCAAAAACCGCCAGAAATCGCACTCGGCTTGAAGCGTGGCGATTTTTTCGTCGGACAGCGTATCGCGCCGTCTTTCGTCCTTTTCCCACGTATCGAACGACGAAAACCCGTTTTTGACTTTGAGCGCCATAAACAGCGCGAAGTCGTCCAGCCAATATTCGTTATTTTCAAGAAACTTTGAATAATCGGAATTTTTTTGAAATCTTTTGAACGCCAAGCGCAGCACGTCGTATCGCGAGTAAAAAATTTCGGCGTAGTCAAGCGATTTTGTTTTGGCGCGTTTTGCCTCGTTATCCGTCAAAAGCCCGCGTTTAACAAGCGTATTTATATCAATAAAGTACGGATTCCCCGCAAATGCCGACGGCGATTGATACGGGCTGTCGCCGAAAGACGTTGGCGATAACGGCAGCGTTTGCCAGAAATCGACCTTCGCGTCCGCCAAAAAATCGACAAAAGAAAACGCGCCCCCGGACAGCGCGCCGACGCCGTATTCAGACGGCAGACTTCCTATATGCAAAAGCACCCCGTTAAACTTTTCTTTCACTTGTGCGGGGCCTCCTCGTGCGTGACCGCCTCGCCGAGCCTATTCGCCCAGCTTTCGCAATACAAGTCGTAATAGGACTTATTATTATCTTTTCTATATGCAATGCACTTCTTGTTGTTGCACCATACGAACGACGGAATCCCGACGACAAACAGATACAGCGGCCCCAGAATCAGCGACTGAATGGTATGGCCGTACTCGTGCACGGACACGGTTTTTTTGTACTCATCGCCGCGCTTGCCGTTGATGAAGATAAACGCGCCCAACGACACGCCGCCCCAATCGCCCTCGTGGAAGGTCAGGATTGCGCCGTGGTAATAGGCGTGCTCGCACCTGATATTTTTCAGGAAAAGCAAAAACCCCAATGCGTTCTGAATCGCGCCCCAGGTGAACTGTAAAACCAGGTAAAAAAACTGCAAGATATATTTCATAATAGCCTTACTTTGTTCTTATTTTGAACGTATAGCGAATGGGATTGCCGGCGTTGGTCTGATAGGCGCGGTTAAGTTGCGGATTGTCTTTGGGATCTTTCGTGACGTAGTCAAGCGTAGCCGTTGGAACCTCTTTTCCGCCGTCCCAAGCCGCAAACTGATTTTTGTCGTTGTGGTAGCTGACGATGAGATAATATTCGATATCGGCGTTACTATTCGCCGGATCCGTGACGCCCACAACCTGAATGACGATATAAGGATTTCTGTTGTCCGCGCTGACAAAGGAACTGCGCTCCACCGCGTTGCAGCCGTCCGGCACAAGGACCTTTTTCGTCCCCGACGCAGTTGGATTGTAGTATTTGACGGGAATATCCAGCCCTATGACGGTCTGATAAATGCGCTTGCACACCATTTCGGAATACTTGACGTACCACCCGCTCGTGCCGTTGTCCACATCTTCTTTGCGCGGATCCGTCTTGTTGGGATAAATATACTGCCCCGAAAGGTACGTAACCGCCGCGATCGCGTTCCTGTACATGGTCTGCGTGTCGGTTTCGGCAGCGCTCTTCTGGCGGACACGCTGTGCCAGCAGCTTCTGATCCGGGTAAACCGGGATATCCTGAAGGACCGGACGGCAGGGGTAACCGCCGCGGCAAGAATCGCCATAATGGCAATGGTCACGATAAGTTCCACCAGCGTAAAGCCTTTTTTATTTTTGAAAACACGCCTTTTCATACTTATATAATTATACTACTTCGCGCGTACAGTGTCAATATATTATTTTTTGCAGAGAAAATGTTTCGGAACCGCTTTGAATATGTATCACCGCCGTTGTCCCCTTCC
>ENA-OROZ01002109-OROZ01002109.1-human-gut-metagenome-genome-assembly--contig:-NODE-2109-length-15888-cov-5.384261_pt1 | contig 15888 bp, 10 predicted proteins | sample MGYA00242138_ERZ509066 | MGnify/ENA primary metagenome ERZ509066 (study PRJEB26280, sample SAMEA2338691) | human gut metagenome | biome: human gut; feature: human-associated habitat; material: faeces... | reverse complement strand
GTACTTTGATATCCCAAAAGTACGTACTTAACACACTATTAATATGCATTTTAAGCCGATGTTAAAATACTAAGTTTAAAATCAGACTATTAAAGGCTTGAATACATAAAAAAAGTTTTAATTTTATGTTATATTGATAAGTCCTTTAATCAAAATATAAAAAACAACTAACACTTACTGTTAGTTAGAATAAAAACACTATCTTTGCAAAAAGAATAATTATCTTCTTTTTCAATTAACACCAAAGAGCAATCAAAACTAAAAACAAAAGGAGTGGAAATATTGTTCCAAGATAAAAAACTGAGCAAACAAGCGGAGGATTACAAGAAATGTAAAAAAGAGCAAGGAGAAATCAGAGCTAAATTATTCATGAAAAGAATTGGCGATTTATACAATGCTGAAACTCTTGAAGATGTACGATATTTACCGGGCCATTATCACGAGTTAACAGGAGATCGCAAAGGAGAATGGGCCTGTGATCTGGACCAGCCCTATCGATTAATTTTTGAACCTCATGAAAAACCTATACCAACCGATAAAGATGGGAAATATATCTGGCTGGAAATAAAAGAAATAGAAATAATAGAAATTAGTAACTATCACGGTAAATAAGAACAAATATGGCAACAACAATGAATCATTATACTCCTCCAGTAGCATTCCATCCAGGAGAAACATTAGCTGAAAAGTTGGAGGAAATGGGAATGAGCATTAAGGAGTTTGCTATTCGTGTCACTAAACCAGAGAAAACGATAATAGCAATCATCCGGGGAGATAGCTCTATAACCTCCGATATGGCAGTATCATTTGAGAGTGTTACCCAGATCCCCGCACATTTTTGGATGAACAAACAGAGAGTTTATGATGAATATATAGCTCGCGAAAAGAGAGAGAGATTGATTCAAGAATCAGTAGAATGGATCAAACTATTTCCTATAAACGATATGATAAAAAAAGGTTGGCTTTCTCCATGTAAAAATACCGGAGAAAAAGTTTATCAAATATTCTCGTTTTTTGGAGTCAGTACTCCTAAAGCATGGGAAGATTATTATTTCAACCAACAATTAAAAGTTGCTTTCCGAATTTCTTTAGCAAATACCAAAGAACCATATGCCATTTCAGCATGGTTGAGACAAGGAGAACTACAAGCCACCAAGCAAATAGCCAACACGCCTTATTCGGATAAAAAACTGAAGGAGATACTACCGGAAATGAAAAAACTAATGGTAGCCCAACCTGACAATTTACCATTTCAACTTCAAAAACTTTGTCTACAAGCAGGCGTCAAGTTAGTCTATACCCCCTGTTTGCCTAAAGCTCCCATAAATGGTGCTACCCGCTGGATAGGTGATTATCCATGCATACAACTTTCCGGACGTCATAATCGGAATGACATCTTTTGGTTCTCATTCTTTCATGAAGTGGGTCACATCCTCCTACATGGCAAGAAGGATATTTTTCTGGAAGATATAGAATATACCGACAAACAAATAAAAAAGGAACAAGAAGCTGATAATTTTGCAGAAAAAATGACTCTTACAAAATCAGAAGAAGCTGAAATTATCAACTCCAAAGATTATTCTACTCAATCTATTAAACGTTTTGCTAAAAAAATAAATACACATCCTGCCATTATAGTAGGCCGATTGCAACATCTGAAAATTATAGACTATTGGCAAGACCAACAATTAATAGAGAAAATTGATTTATTCAAAGACGTATAAAAAAAATGAAGGCCATATACAGCCTTCATTCTTTTTATACGTCTTTATTTTACTTGTATTCCTCCCAGCTCTTTATAGCAATATCATCAATACTCATTGTACAGAAGGCATTGATAAATGCACTTGCCAAACGGGCATTGGTAATCAGGGGTACATTCAGATCGATAGCTGCACGGCGTATTTTATATCCATTGTCGAGTTCACCGGCAGTGAGATTCTTCGGAATATTAACTACCATATCTATCTCTTTGTTATGGAGCATTTCAAGCGCCTGCGGATGCTTGTCCGACTCACTCGGCCAATAGACCAGGGTGCTCTCAATGCCATTCTCAGCAAGAGTTCGGTGTGTTCCACCGGTAGCATACAGTTTATACCCCTTATTGACCAGCATACGGGCCGCCCCCATCATATCTATCTTTTGCTTGGGTGTACCGGTAGAAAGGAGAATACTCTTTTTAGGAATACGATAACCAACAGAAAGCATGGCTTTCAGAATGGCACAGGAGGTATCAGAACCAATACAGCCAACCTCACCGGTAGAAGCCATATCTACACCTAATACAGGATCGGCCTTCTGCAAACGGTTGAAGGAGAACTGTGACGCTTTGATACCGACATAATCAAGCTCAAAAAGATTCTTTGATGGTTTTTCTACAGGCAGGCCGAGCATTACTTTAGTTGCCAGCTCGATAAAGTTAATCTTCAGCACTTTGCTGACGAAAGGAAAACTACGCGAAGCACGCAGGTTACACTCGATAACCTTAATATCATTCTCACGGGCAAGATACTGGATATTGAACGGACCGGAGATATTCAATGCTTTCGCAATCTCACGGCTGATACGCTTGATACGACGGACGGTTTCTACATACAGTTTCTGAGGAGGGAACTGAATAGTAGCATCTCCGGAATGCACACCGGCAAACTCGATATGCTCACTGATAGCATACGCGATGATCTCACCATTCTGCGCCACAGCATCCATTTCTACCTCTTTGGCATGTTCAATAAACTGGCTTACCACTACCGGATGTTTTTTAGAAACATTAGCTGCCAATTTAAGGAAACGCTCCAGCTCTTCCTGGTTGGAACAGACGTTCATGGCTGCACCACTAAGCACATAGGAAGGGCGAACAAGCACCGGAAAACCGACCTCATCAACAAACTCATTAATATCGTCCATAGAGGTAAGCTCGCGCCAGCGAGGCTGATCTACACCAATACGATCGAGCATGGCAGAGAACTTCTCGCGGTCTTCGGCATTATCTATGCTCTTGGCAGAAGTACCTAAGATATTGACTTTCTGTGCATCCAGACGCAGAGCAAGATTATTCGGAATCTGGCCACCGGTGGAGACAATTACCCCATGCGGATTTTCAAGTTCAAGAATATCCATTACGCGTTCAAAAGTCAACTCGTCAAAGTAGAGACGATCGCACATGTCATAGTCCGTAGATACCGTTTCCGGATTATAGTTGATCATAACGCTACGCCAACCCTCTTTACGAATGGTATTCAGTGCCTGTACACCACACCAGTCAAACTCTACGGAAGACCCGATGCGATAAGCACCGGAACCAAGTACGACAATAGATTTATGATCGCCCAGATAGGTTACATCATTGGCCACCCCACTGTAAGTGAGATACAGATAATTGGTCTGCGCCGGATATTCGGCAGCCAGTGTATCGATCTGTTTTACCACCGGAAGGATACCGGCAGCCTTACGATACTTGCGGACATACAGGCTTCCATTTTCCATATCACCTTCATAACCGATAGCACGGGCAATCTGGAAATCGGAAAAGCCCTGAACTTTAGCCTTGCGAAGCAGTTCCACAGGCAGATCGGCAATCTGTTTATGATTATTTCCCCATTCGTGCATTTCTTCCGAAGTCTTCATTATATTCATCAACTTCTGAAGGAACCATTTGTCAATCTTCGTCAGTTCATGCACCTGATCGATGGTGTATCCTGCACGGAAGGCTTTTGAGATCACAAAAATACGTTTATCGGTCGGTTCGCGGAGTGCTTTGTCAATATCAGGGATTACTAGTTCTTTGTTTTCCACGAATCCGTGCATTCCCTGTCCGATCATACGGAGGCCCTTCTGAATAGCTTCTTCAAAAGTACGTCCGATTGCCATCACTTCACCTACCGACTTCATGGAAGAACCCAGTTCCTTGTCTACACCATGGAATTTTCCCAAGTCCCAACGTGGAATCTTACATACCACATAGTCCAAAGCCGGTTCGAAGAAAGCAGAAGTAGTCTTTGTCACCGAGTTCTTCAAGTCGAAGAGTCCGTAGCCGAGTCCCAGTTTGGCAGCCACGAATGCCAACGGATATCCGGTTGCCTTAGAGGCCAGGGCCGAGGAACGGGAAAGACGGGCATTTACTTCGATGACGCGATAATCTTCCGATTCGGGGTCGAAAGCATACTGTACATTACATTCGCCGACAATACCGATGTGGCGGATAATACGGATAGCCAGTTCACGAAGTTTATGATATTCACTGTTGGTCAGTGTTTGAGACGGAGCAATAACGATAGACTCACCGGTATGAATCCCCAGTGGGTCAAAGTTCTCCATATTACAAACTGTAATACAGTTGTCGAAGCGGTCGCGAACGACTTCGTATTCGACTTCTTTCCACCCCCGAAGCGATTTTTCCACCAACACTTGCGGAGAAAAAGAAAAGGCTTTTTCTACCAGTACATCCAGTTGCTCTTCATTGTCACAGAAACCGGAGCCCAAGCCACCCAGCGCATAAGCCGCACGGACAATGACCGGATATCCCAATTCCTTCGCTGCACGACGGGCATCTTCCGCATTTTCTACAGCTTCACTTTTAATGGTCTTGACATTGATTTCGTTCAGTTTCTGTACAAAGAGTTCACGGTCTTCCGTATCCATAATGGCTTGTACGGGAGTACCGAGTACTTTTACATTATACTTTTCAAGGATTCCTTCTTTATATAAAGCAACTCCACAATTCAGCGCGGTCTGTCCGCCGAATGCCAGCATAATACCTTCCGGCTTTTCTTTCTGGATTACTTTCTCTACAAAATACGGAGTGACCGGAAGGAAGTAAATTTGATCTGCCACTCCTTCGGATGTCTGTACGGTAGCAATATTCGGATTGATAAGAATGGTTTCAATCCCTTCTTCTTTCAAGGCTTTGAGTGCCTGCGAACCGGAATAGTCAAACTCACCGGCTTCACCGATTTTCAAGGCACCGGAACCCAGCAGCAATACTTTCTTTATATTTTCTTTCATGATAGTCGGTTATTTAAGCAGGTTTACAAATTCATCGAACAGGAATTCCGTATCCGTAGGACCACTTGCAGCTTCGGGATGGAACTGTGCAGAGAACCAAGGATTTTTCTTGTGTTTGATTCCTTCGTTAGAACCATCATTCATATTGATGAACAGCGGTTCCCAATCTGCCCCCAGCGTATTATTGTCTACCGCATAACCATGATTCTGCGAAGTAATAAAACAACGTTCCGTACCCACCATGCGTACCGGCTGGTTGTGGCTACGGTGTCCATATTTAAGTTTGTAAATCTTTGCCCCTCCGGCTTTCGAGAGCAACTGGTTGCCCATGCAGATTCCAAAGATGGGAAGTTTCTCGTTCGCCATTGCCTTGCGGATATTCTGCACAGCTGCGTCGCAGGTATCCGGGTCACCCGGGCCGTTGGAGATAAACAGCCCGTCAAATTCGAGTCCGTTAAAATCATAATCCCAAGGTACACGGATCACTTCTACACCACGCTTCAACAAGCAACGGATAATATTGGTTTTTACACCACAATCCACCAAAACAACTTTTTTAAGTTGAGAATTGAAAGTTGAAAGTTGAGAGTTAAGCTGCGCAATAGAAGTGCTAAGAGGAAAACATTGGGAGGTTCCATCAGGGAGATAGGAGATTATTTCTTTGCAGGAAACACGGTCTACGTAATTAACGGCAGCGTAATTGTCCATTGGCAATTGTCCATTGTCAATTTCCCCGACAATTTCATCGTCGAAGACGATACGTCCCATCATGACTCCGTGTTCACGAAGTATTTTGGTCAGTTCGCGCGTATCGATGCCTGTGATGCCCGGTACTTTCTCACGTTTCAGCCAGTCGCCAAGGCTTTCCACTGCGTTCCAGTGGCTGTACTCAGAAGAGTAGTCACTTACGATGATCGCTTCGGCATGAATCTTTTCACTTTCCATGAAAGTGGCGAGTCCGTTGGGTTCGATGGTAAAAGGAGGAACTCCGTAATTACCCACCAAAGGATAGGTAAGAGTCATCAACTGTCCGGCGTAGGAAGGGTCAGTAAGGCTCTCCGGATATCCGGTCATGGCGGTGTTGAAAACTACTTCGCCCGCCACCGGCTTCTCGTAGCCAAACGACTTACCGGAAAACCGGCTCCCGTCGTCAAGGATTAATGTCACATTTCTCATTCTTATTTTTGAATCGTTGTATGGTTGTTAGAATTGATACATCTGCTCAATGTAGTTGATAAATGCCTGATTCACCATTTTCACACCACCCGGCGTGGGATAGTTTCCACTGAAGTACCAGTCTCCCTGATGGTTCGGACAGGCTTCATGGAGTCCTTCCAACGGTTGGTAGACGATTTCCACTTTCGCTTTCGTTCCCTTCGGTGTCAGGAGTTCTACCATCTTGGCAGATATTTCTTCATCGGTGAACGGCGCATAGATATCCTTCACGTAATTCACCATTTGTTCTTTCGGCAATCCTACCTGATCTTTCGATTTCCGGTAGGCGGCAGCAATCACATCCTTCATATCCCGCTCTTTCAGGAGTTCGATGGCAGCTTTGAAAGCGATAAATTCGCTCATCTTCGCCATATCGATGCCGTAATAGTCCGGATAACGAACTTGTGGAGAAGAAGATACAATCACGATCTTCTTCGGACCAAGACGGTCGAGAATGCCGATGATACTTTGCTTCAAGGTAGTACCACGCACAATGCTATCGTCGATAATCACGAGATTGTCGACACCGGAAACCAGACTTCCGTACGTGATGTCATATACGTGGGCAGCCAAGTCATTCCGACTGTTTCCCTCGGCAATGAATGTACGGAGCTTAATATCTTTGATGGCAACTTTTTCACTGCGGATACGGCGGGAAAGAATGACCTCCAGCTCTTCCATATTGGGATGATGCCCCAATGCCGCAATCTGCCGTACTTTCTCTTCATTCAGATAGTCATCCAGCCCTTGCAACATTCCGTAGAAGGCAACTTCGGCCGTATTCGGGATAAAGGAAAATACAGTATGGTCCAAGTCGTTATTAATGGCTTTCAGAATATTCGGAACCAGTTTTTCTCCCAAGAGTTTCCGTTCTTTATAGATATCTACATCGCTGCCACGGGAGAAGTAAATACGTTCGAACGAGCAGGCGTGCCGCTCGCGAGGCTTGTTGATTTGTGAAGTCCGCAGTCTGCCTTCTTTGCTGATCAGCAATGCCTGCCCGGGTTGCAGTTCCTTGATTTTTTCTACGGGAACATTCAAAGCAGTCTGAATCACCGGACGCTCGGAAGCCAGTACGGCTATTTCATCATCCTGATACCAGAAAGCGGGACGAATACCCCACGGATCACGGATAGCAAAAGATTCGCCGCTTCCGGTGAGGCCGCAGATCACATATCCCCCATCCCACTCACGGCTGGAAGTACGCAATACGTTGGCCAGTTCGATATGTTCTTCTATATAATGGGTGACTCCCATCCCTGTCAGTCCTTCGGCTTCAGCAAGGTTGAAGAGGCGTTCCACTTCACGGTCAAGACGATGCCCCACCTGTTCCAACATGATATAGGTATCGGCATACTTACGTGGATGCTGACCGATAGCGGTGATGCGGGCAAAGATTTCATCTACATTCGTCATATTGAAGTTTCCGCAGAGAGCCAGATTTTTGGCACGCCAGTTGTTTCTTCTTAAAAACGGATGTACGTACGAGATTCCGGATTTTCCGGTAGTAGAATAACGCAGATGCCCCATATATACTTCACCCGCAAAGGGCAAAGTACGTTTGGCAAATGCCGCATCATGCAACTGTTCGGGAGTGAGGTCCTTGAAGTTTCTCTGTACAGCTTCGAAGATTTCGGTGATGGCACCGGAACCTAACGCGCGTTCGCGAAACATATATTCCTCACCCGGATTTGCTTCCAGCTTCACGCATGCCAGTCCTGCCCCTTCCTGCCCCCGGTTATGCTGTTTCTCCATCAACAGATAGAGCTTGTTGAGACCGTACATCCATGTTCCGTACTTTTTCTCGTAATACTCCAACGGTTTAAGCAAGCGTATCATGGCAACGCCACATTCATGTTTCAATTGTTCCATCTATACTATTTACGATTTGACGATTTACTATTTACGATTTAAATTACCACCTGCCAATCAAACAACTTACTATCTATCATTGATTCTTCAATCGTAAATAGTAAATAGTAAATTGTCTAATTGTAAATCACATTACTCCACCGTTACCGACTTGGCCAGGTTGCGGGGCTGGTCCACGTCGCGCCCTTTATTGACAGCGATATGATACGCCAGCAACTGCAACGGCACCGATACCACGATCGGCATCAGGCACTCCGCCACGACGGGCACTTCGATAAAGTAGTCGGAGCTCTTGCGTACCTGCTCGTCGCCCTTGGCGATCACGGTGATAACCTTGCCGCCCCGGGCCTTGATCTCCTCGATGTTGCTGGCGGTCTTTTCGTAGGTGTGATCCGGCGTCGCGATGGCGATGGTCGGCATCTCGGCGTCGATCAGGGCGATCGGACCGTGTTTCATTTCGGCGGCAGGGTAGCCCTCTGCGTGGATGTAGGAGATCTCCTTGAGTTTGAGCGCACCTTCCAGCGCCGTGGGGTAGTTGTACCCGCGTCCCAGGTAGATGAAGTTGTGCGCGTAGGTGAAGATTTTCGAGAAGTCGGCGATCCGGTCGTTCAGGCGGAGCACCTCTTCCAACACGGCGGGCAGATCGAGCAGATGCTTGGCGATCTTGCGCGAGCACTCCTGGTCGATCGTACCCTTGACACGGGCGATCATCAGCGCCAGCATCGTGAGTACCGTTACCTGTCCCGTGAAGGCTTTGGTCGAAGCCACGCCGATCTCAGGCCCTACGTGGATGTAAGTGCCGGAATCGGTAGCCCGGGCGATCGACGAGCCGATCACGTTGCAGATGCCATAGACGAACGCACCGTTCTGCTTGGCCAGCTCGATAGCGGCCAGCGTGTCGGCCGTTTCGCCCGACTGCGATACGGCGATCACGATGTCGTCGGGATAAATCACCGGATTGCGGTAACGGAACTCCGAAGCGTATTCCACTTCGACCGGAATGCGGCAGAAATCCTCGATCAGGTACTCCCCGATGAGCGATGCGTGCCACGAGGTGCCGCAAGCCACGAAGATGATGCGCCGGGCGTTGAGAAACCGCTCTCGGTTGTCCATGATGCCCGACAGGATCACGTCGTACGTCTCGGGGTTGATCCGGCCCCGAATGCAGTCCACGATGGTCTTGGGCTGCTCGAAGATCTCCTTGAGCATGAAGTGCGGATAGCCGCCCTTTTCGAGCTGGGAGATGCTGAGCTGCAACTTCTTGATGTCGATCTTGCTCTCCTGGTTGTCGAGCGTTACGATCTTCAGCGGGTGGTTGCGATCCATGACCACTACCTCGCCGTCATTGACATAGACGATCTTGTCCGTATATTCCACGATCGACGCCGCGTCCGATGCCAGGAAAAACTCCTTGTCGCCGATACCGATGACCATCGGGCTGCTGCGGCGTGCCGCGATGATTTGATCCTGGTTGCCCTTCTCCACTACGGCGATAGCGTATGCGCCGATCACCTGCTTCAATGCTTGCTGGACGGCCTCCAGCAACGTGCAGTTGTTCGACGTACGGATGTATTCGATCAGATTGACCAGTACCTCCGTGTCAGTGTCGCTCTTGAATGTGTAACCGTTTTCGATCAGCGCCTCTTTCAACACCCGGTAATTTTCGATGATACCATTGTGGATCAGGGCGATATTGCCCGAATCGGAGTAGTGGGGATGGGCGTTGATGTCGTTCGGTTCGCCGTGTGTCGCCCAACGGGTGTGGGCGATGCCGATCGTTCCGTCCAGATCCTTGGATTCGACGAAATGTTCCAAATCGGCGACTTTGCCCTTGCTTTTGAACACGTTCAGAACTCCTTCCCGATTGACCAGTGCGAGTCCTGCGCTGTCGTAACCGCGATATTCCAAGCGGTGAAGTCCTTTTATCAGAATGGGGTAAGCCTGCCGTTTACCCACGTAACCTACAATTCCACACATAATGTATTCTTTTTGCGATTTGCAAAGATAGTGAAAGCCGGGAGAAAACGGGAATTTGTTCTCAATTTTCCAAGGCGCATCCTATCTAAGACTATGTCAAAGATAGTGAAAGGGAAGAGCAATCGTGCGAACTTGCACGCAAAGATTGCTGAACCGAATCCTATCTTCTATAAAAATAGTGCAAGGTGAGTGAGAGCCAAACTTAACTTTCTGTTTTCCTACTCCTTGCATCGTAGAGTTCACAAGTGCCCTCCGCGTATGCTTCGAGCGTGGGTTGTTTGAACTCGTTCGAACCTTTCCATCTTCTTTTTTTGTAAAGATACGAATGAGCCGGGCGCAAAAGCAAATTTTATTTGCATTTGCCGAGGCGAAGTATCTACAACGAAATCAAAGATCCTATCTTTTTGAACAAACGTATCCGTAATGTACGAAAAACGGGATATATCCTTCGGATATTGTCCCGTTTTTGAAATCGTATTGCCTGTTTACTTTTCAGCGAAATATTTATAAAACAGCGGAATCGTTTCGACCCCCTTGTAGAACTGGTCGAGTCCGTAGCTCTCGTTGGGCGAATGGATGGCGTCCTCCGCCAGGCCGAATCCGATCAGGAGGGACTTGATTCCCAGGATATTTTCGAATCCGCTGATGATCGGAATCGAGCCGCCCGAATAGAACGGCAGTGGTTTCTTGCCGAACGTGTCGGCGATGGCCTTTTCCGCCGCTTTGTAAGCCGGCATATCGGTCGGAGCCACGTAGGGCATACCGCCGTGCAGGAACTTGACCTTCACCTTGACGCTCTTGGGAGCGATCGCCTTGAAATGTTTCTCGAAGAGCTTGGCGATCTTTTTGAAATCCTGTCCGGGAACCAGACGCATCGAGATTTTGGCCGAAGCCTTCGACGGGATCACCGTCTTGGTCCCCTCCTCGATATAGCCGCCCCAAATGCCGTTCACGTCGAGCGAGGGACGGATACCCGTGCGTTCGATGGTCGTAAAGCCCGCTTCGCCCTCGACATCGCCGATTTCGAGCGCTTTCTTGTATTCTGTAAGGTTGAACGGAGCCTTGTTGAAGGCTTTGCGCTCGGCGGCCGTCAGCTCGCGCACGTCGTCGTAGAAGCCCGGAATCGTCACGTGTCCGTTTTCATCGATGAGCGAAGCCACCATGCGGGCCAGGACATTGGCCGGATTGGCCACCGCACCTCCGAACAGGCCGGAGTGCAGGTCCTTGTTGGGGCCTGTCACTTCGACCTCCATATAAGTCAGACCGCGCAGACCGCAGGTGATCGAAGGTATCTGCATCGAGATCATCGATGTATCGGAAACCAGAATGATGTCTGCCTTGAGCATCTTCTTGTTGTCGGCGCAGAACTTGTAGAGGCTGGGCGACCCGATCTCTTCCTCGCCTTCGAGCAGGAATTTCACATTGCAGGGCAGGCTGTCGGTCGCGCACATCGCTTCGAACGCCTTGGCGTGCATGAAAAGCTGGCCTTTGTCGTCGTCCGCACCCCGGCACCAGATGCGTCCGTCCTTCACGACCGGTTCGAACGGCGAGGTGCGCCATTCGTCCACCGGATCGACCGGCATCACGTCGTAGTGGCCGTACACCAATACGGTCTTGGCTTTGGGATCGACGATTCGTTCGGCGAAAACAACCGGATTGCCTTCCGTGGGAAGTACCTCGGCATGGTCGGCACCGGCCTTCATCAGCGAAGCGGCCAGCCATTCGGCGCATCGGGTCATGTCGGGTTTATGATCGGATTGCGCGCTGATCGAAGGGATGCGCAACAGCTCGAATAATTCGTTGAGAAAACGGTCTTTGTTCTTCTCTATGTAACTCTTTACTTTATCCATGGAATTTGATTATTTGGTGAGTACGTATTGGTCTGCGAGTTCTCCGGTGATAGGCTGCTTCTTTGCATTAAGACGGCGCAGGCGGTTTTCCTCCACCTTGTAGTACTCGGGGGCGGGAAGCCCTATGCCGACTTTGGCGCGCAGCGTCAGCAGGTTGCCTTTTACCGTATAGTTTCCTGTCTGTTGAATCGGCTCTTCAGAACGATCCATATAGCTGGAATTCATCGTATAGGTGTTGTCGTTGTGAAGCGTGAGTTCAATCTCGATGCCCGGGCAGTCCGCAGCAGGAAAAACCCCTTTGTAAGTTCCCTGGTAGTCGAGTGCGTTTTCGGCATTGTGCATGTCGGGTACCCCGGCAGTCGTCTTTTGGCGGGAGTTTCCTCCGCAGGCTGTCAGCATAATTGCGGCAGCGAGTATCAATAAAATGTTTTTCATCGATTTATATATTACAAATTTGTTTTATTTCCGCAATGATCCGCCGGGCCAGCGCATCGGCCTCCGCCATCGTTTTCGCTTCGGTATATACGCGGATGATCGGTTCCGTATTCGATTTGCGCAAGTGTACCCAATTCTCCGGGAAATCGATTTTAACACCGTCCGCATCGTTCACCTTTTCATTGGCATAACGGGATTTCATCTCACGCAATACTTTATCCACGTCGATGGCCGGTGTCAGCTCGATCTTGTTCTTCGAGGCGAAATAGGCCGGATAAGTCTTGCGCAGCTCGGTCATGGTCATACCTTTTTCGGCCAGATAGGTCAGGAAAAGCGCGGCGCCGACCAGTGCGTCGCGGCCGTAGTGCAGTTCGGGGTAGATGACTCCGCCGTTGCCCTCGCCGCCGATGACGGCCCCGACCTCTTTCATCTTGGCGACTACATTGACTTCTCCTACCGCCGATGCAAAATATTCTCCTCCGTGCATTTGCGTTACATCGCTTAAAGCTCTCGAAGAGCTCAGATTCGACACCGTATTGCCGGTTTTGCGGGAGAGGATATAGTCCGCCACGGCGACCAGCGTATATTCCTCGACAAACATCGAGCCGTCTTCGCTGACGAAGGCCAGCCGATCCACATCGGGATCGACCACTACGCCCAGATCGGCCTTTTCGCGGACGATCGCCTTCGATATTTCGGTCAGGTTCTCGGGCAGCGGCTCCGGGTTATGGGCGAACTCTCCGGTCGGTTCGCAGTTGAGCTCCACGACTTCACATCCCAACTCCCGCAACAGCTTGGGTATGACGATGCCGCCGACGGAGTTCACCGCATCCACGATCACCTTGAAGTGCCGTTTCCGCACGGCTTCCGCATCGACCAGCGGCAGGGCCAATACCCGACGGATATGCTCGTCGTTGTAAGATTCCCGCGAAACGACCTTGCCGATATGGTCCACATCCGGGAAAACGAAGTTCTCGTCTTCGGCCAGCGCCAGCACCCGCTTGCCCTCGGCGTCGCTCAGAAATTCTCCCTCGGCATTCAGGAGCTTCAGGGCGTTCCACTGGCGGGGGTTGTGCGATGCGGTGATGATGATGCCGCCGTCGGCCCGGTGCGCCGTAACGGCCAGTTCGGTTCCCGGCGTAGTGCAGAGTCCGATGTTCACTACGTCCGCGCCGCAGCCCAGCAGCGTGCCTTCGATGATGTCGCCGACCATTTCGCCCGAAATACGGGCGTCGCGGCCCACGACGATTTTGAGCCTTTTCCCGGGTGCGGATTCGGCGATGAAACGCACGTAAGCGGTGGTGAATTTAACGATATCGAGCGGGGTGAGGTTCTCCGTCGCAGGGCCGCCGATCGTCCCCCGGATGCCGGAAATGGATTTGATGAGAGTCATGTCGCAAATATCTCTTTTCTTGTAGTCCGCCGAGCGGGATACAATATATTTATGGAAAATTTATCGTGGCGTATTTTTTGAAATTCGAGGTAAATGTAGTACTTTTATGCCAATTATGAAAATATAAAAACCGACACTATGAGAACCATACCTTCTTCCGAATTGATAATCAACGACGACGGATCGATTTTCCACCTGCACCTCAAGCCGGAGCAGCTCGCCGACATCGTCATCCTCGTGGGGGATCCCGGCCGCGTAGCCATGGTCGCTTCCTTTTTCGATACGCAGGAGTACAGCGTTTCCAACCGCGAATTCAATACCGTGACGGGTACCTACAAAGGCAAGCGGATGACCGTGCTTTCGACCGGTATCGGCATCGGCAACATCGACATTTCGGTTACGGAGCTCGATGCGCTGGCCAACGTGGATTTCGCCACGCGGCAGGAGAAGGCGCAGAAGCGGCAGCTCACGCTGGTCCGTTTGGGTACTTCGGGCGCCATTCAGCCCGACATCAAAGTGGGGCAGTTCGTCTTCGCCCGCACTTCGGTCGGCTTCGACGGTCTGTTGAATTACTACAAGGGGCGCAACGAGGTTTGCGACCTGGAGATCGAGAAGGCTTTTATGAAACATACGGGTTGGAGCGATTTGCTTCCGAAGCCCTATTTCATCGATGCGGATCCTTCGCTGGCCGAGCTTTTCCGCGACGTAACCATCGAAGGCATCACCATCGCCGCCCCCGGCTTCTATGCGCCGCAGGGACGCTGGGTGCGTCTCGAACCGGCCGACATCCATCTGAACGAGAAGATCGAGTCGTTCGACTATCACGGACGCCGGGTCACCAATTTCGAGATGGAAAGTTCTGCTTTGGCCGGGCTGGCCGCTCTCATGGGCCACAAAGCCGCCACGATCTGTACGATCATCGCCCAGCGGATCGCGCTGGACGCCTGCACGGATTATAAACCTTTCGTCAGAAAGATGATCCAGACGGCGCTCGATAAACTGGCGACGTTGTAACCGACCGGATTTCGGGAATGGTTCCGGGCAGCGACGCGAACCCGGAGCCGAGTTCGATGAATACCCGGGCACCGCAGCGGGATAGGATGGTTTCCCGATTCTTTCAGGTAGTAAAAACGAAATAGGAAACTTCAGACGCGGGGGCTGCCTCGGAATACCCAACCAATAAACAAAAGGCTTCAAAAGACTAACAGAAAATAAATTACATTAAAACCTATGAAATTTTCCGTATCAAGCTCGGCCCTGCTTTCGCTTCTGGCTACCACCGGCAAGGTCATCAGCAATAAGAACACGCTGCCCATCCTGGACTACTTCCTCTTGGAACTCAACGGCAACACGCTGCAAGTCACCACCTCGGATCTTGAGACGACGCTCGTCGGGCAGATCGAGGTGGACAGCGTCGAGAGCGAAGGTACGATCGCCGCGCCGGCCAAACTGATGCTCGACTCGCTGAAGGAGTTCCCCGAACTGCCACTGACCATCGAGGTCAACGACAAGAACTGGGAGATCAAGATCAACTGGAAGAGCGGATCGCTCTCGATTCCCGGAGCCAGCGCCGTCAGCTATCCCGCCGTGCCGCAGCTGAACGCCGAGAAAAAGGAGCTGCGCCTCGACGTCGACACCCTCGTGAACGGCATCAACAAGACGATTTTCGCCACGGCGGACGACGAACTGCGCCCCGTGATGAACGGCATCTATATCAATCTGGCGCCCGACGCGCTGACGTTCGTGGGAACCGATGCGCACAAACTCGTGAAGTACGAGGCCGAGACCGAAAACGAGGTGACGGCGTCGTTCATCCTCCCGAAGAAGCCCGCCAACCTGCTCAAGTCGGTGCTGCTGAAGGAGGACGACGCGATCGAAATGGCGTTCGATTCGAAGAACGCCCTGTTCAAACTCAAGAGCCACACGCTCGTCTGCCGCCTGATCGAGGGCAACTACCCGAACTACAACGCCGTGATTCCGTCCAACAACCCCAACAAGGTGCTGGTGGACCGCATCGAGCTGGTCAACGGCATCAAGCGCGTGGCCGTCTGCTCGAACCCCACGACCAACCTGATCCGCATGGACATCGCCGACAACCGGATCACCCTCACGGCGCAGGACATCGACTTCTCGGTGTCGGCC
>ENA-OROZ01002077-OROZ01002077.1-human-gut-metagenome-genome-assembly--contig:-NODE-2077-length-16097-cov-5.270540_pt1 | contig 16097 bp, 10 predicted proteins | sample MGYA00242138_ERZ509066 | MGnify/ENA primary metagenome ERZ509066 (study PRJEB26280, sample SAMEA2338691) | human gut metagenome | biome: human gut; feature: human-associated habitat; material: faeces... | reverse complement strand
TGAACTCCATATTGCCGATTTTGCTGTTTCCTAAAAGCTCAAGAAAATCCGAACCGCTTATTTTAAGCTCCTTGAGCTTACGCAGAAATACGCCTGCGGTCATATCTCCGTTATCCTCGAGCAATCTCCTTATTTCTTCCGGTTTTACTCTGTCGGGTATCTCTACGGAAGAAACGTATTCTTTTATCTTTTGTTCCAGACTAACCATCTATTTTCTTCCTCCGTCAGATATTCGATTCTGAAAGCAGTTGTGCTTTCAATGTTACCTCTGCATTGGTAAGGCAGACTCCTACCGTTTCTTCGGTATAGCCGCACAGCTTGGCGGTTTTCTCCGCACTGCATCCGCACACTGTGCTGACGCTGAGTACAAGGCGCTCTATGTCGGGCAGATCGTTGAGCGCATTTCTTATCTCCGAGCCGCTATCTGTCTTTGTGCATAGCTCGCCGCCTGTTTTGTTGATGTGTCTTATCTTAGTGCAGAGTATTTTTACGAGCCATTCTATGAACTGCGGCGATGAAGTAAGCCTTGCCGCAGGCAGTGCCGCAAAGCTGTCAAGCACTGTCAGGCGTACCGCCTCTACAGCGGCATCCTCGCTTTTCATTGCCATTCTCGCTATTTTATATACAGGTCTGTACACGGCTCTGTAAAGCTGTGCGTAACCTTCCGTATCGCCTGTCTGCGCCTGTTTTATAAGGGCGGATAATTCCTGTGCGTTCATATTCTCACCTCAAAATGTACATATATATTTATCATACCACAAAATCCGCTTTATGAAAAGCCTTTTTTCGCAAATTTTCATATTTTTCGTTCCCGGACACTCGTTATATTGTTGCACAGGGAGATCATTTATGATAAAATAACCGTATAAACGGAGGGCTTTCTATGACCGAAAACGAATTTGAAAAACGCTTTATGGCTGAAATGAGCGAACAGCAGAATACCGCTGTCAAGGCTGTACAGGGAGCGGTTTTACTGCTTGCCGTACCCGGCAGCGGAAAGACGACCGTGCTTATAACAAGGCTGGGATATATGATAAATTGCTGTGGCATCAGCCCCTCTGAGATACTGGCGGTGACCTATACCAGAGCCGCTACGCTTGAACTGAAAAAGAGGTTTGCCGACCGTTTCGGAAGCGAATGCGGCGCAGGTCTTGAAATAAGAACAATAAACGGTCTGTCCGCCAAGATCATCGAGTATTTCTCCACGATATACACGGATGAAAACGTACCGCATCTTATGAGCAGGGAGGGCGACCGCAAACGGCTGATAAGCGAGGTTTATCGCCTTGTCACAGGTGAATTTGCGGACACTGCTACCATAAATGACATCGGCGCTATGATAACATTTGCAAAGAATATGATGCTGTCAGACGAGGAGATAGAGGCGCTTTCGGGCAGTGGCTATGACACGCTCAGAATATACAGGGAGTACAACCTTGCGCTGTCGTCACGCTTGCTTATGGACTATGACGATCAGATGGTGACGGCTCTTGACATACTCCGTAAATATCCCGATATACTTGCATACTTTCACGGAAGATTCCGCTACATCTGCGTTGACGAGGCGCAGGATACCTCTAAGATACAGCACGAGATAATTCGCCTGCTTGCCGTAAAAAGCGGTAATATATTTATGGTGGGCGATGAGGATCAGAGCATCTACGCTTTCAGAGGAGCGTACCCTGAGGCGCTCATCGACTTCGAAAAGACGTATAAAAACGCACAGATACTGTTCATGGAACAGAATTTCCGCTCTACTCCGGAAATTATCGGGGTGGCGGATTCATTCGTAAAGTGCAATCGTTTCAGACGTGAAAAGACTATCCTTGCTGTGAACAAATCAGGTATCCCCGTCCGAATTGTACGCTGTGAACGCAGAAACGTTCAATATGACTTCCTGTGCGGTATCGCCGCAAGAAACGAACAGCAGACAGCGGCGCTTTTCAGAAACAACGACAGTGCGGTTGTTCTTGTCGATATGCTGGAAAGGAACAATATTCCATACAGGCTGAAGGGCGGCGAAAAGACCTTTTTCACAAGCAGGCCTGTGCTTGACATCACTGAAATAATAAGATTCATCAATAACCCGTATGACATTGACAGCTTTATGGCGATATACTATAAAATAGGGCTTTATATAACAAAGCAAACCGCAGAAGCGGCTTGCAAAATAAGCTCTCAGAGGCATATCCCGATAACCGACGCACTGCTCGGCATTGATACAGGTACGCAAATCAGCGTAAATTCAAAGCGGAATATAAAACAGACGGCTCAGCTGATGTGGCAGGCGCAAAACAGCAATGCCACTGAAGTGCTGAGCATTATCCTGCATGGAATGCAGTATGCTGATTATGTACATAAGAACGGACTTGACGAAAACAAATATGATATTCTCCGCATGCTTGCGAGAAACGTAAACAGCAGTGCGGAGCTTATAGACAGGCTTTCTGAGCTGAGCGGGATTATGGCAGAGCATAAGGACGATCCTGACAGCAAATTCACGCTGTCTACCGTGCATTCAAGCAAGGGGCTTGAGTACGACTGCGTTTATCTGCTCGATGTAATAGACAATGTACTACCGTGCATCACTAAGGACAAGTTGAACGATAAGGAGGATATAAAACAGTACGAGGAGGAACGGAGACTGTTCTATGTTGCTGTGACAAGAGCCAGAAAAGAGCTGTATCTGTTTTCGTGCAAGGGCGAAAGCTCGGAATTCCTTGATGAGATAGATAAAAATCTGCCGATAGAATACACGGACAGCAACGATATATTCTTTTCTCTGTTTGCAAGAGATATGCTCGGACGTGTTTACTGCGACAGCAAAAACGGCAGAGGCATTATCATCGCCTGCTGTGCGGAAAAGCTGTGCATACGCTACACAAGCGGTAAGACCGAGCTTAAAACGCTTGCCGAAATGCTAACGGACCGTGACCGCACGGTAACATATATAAAGAGTGAGGAGCTTGAAAAGCTCAATGTTACCGCCGAAAAGCCGATACCGAAAAAGACAGGGAATATAAGGTTCAAGGCGGGCGACAGGATATATCACAGCTCTTTCGGCAATGGTGTGATAAAGAATATCGACAAAGCGGGAATCGGCACGGTTTATTTTGAAAGCAACGGCGAAACAAAACGGTTGCTGCTCAAAGCGTGCCTTGACAAAGGAATTATCGTCTTATCTTAACAAATAACGTGATATTCTGTGCTTTTTTCAAGCTGTGATGTGAGGTAATGCCGCAGACGGCTTCTCGCTGTAGGCAGTACGGACAAAGCAAACCGTAGGATACGGATTTTTGGCAATACAGAGCCGTTTACGGCGGATGCGATTTGCCGTGCGAAGCTGTTTACTTAAATTTCCTTAATGTTATGACTTAAATTTACATATATTTGATTAAATTTTCACATATTACGCTCTGCGCTTTTGTGCAAAATAGCTGAAATTTAAACTAACAAACTGTGGAAATAGTGAATTGAAATTTATTCACTTTTTGGTTATAATATAATTATAATCATCTTGGTGTAAACGTATACACGCAAGAGTAACTTTAAGGAGGACTGAAATGAAACTCTCAAAGAGAATTCTCGCTTGTGCAATCACAGCGGCTATGGCAACATCAATGCTCTCAGCCTGCAACGGCTCAACGACCGCAAGCGGTTCTGCAAGCGATGCCGGCACATCGCAGGGCAATTCAAGCACGACCGAAAACAGCAACAGCGGTGACAATTCTTCTACTGACGGAAACGGCGGCAGTAACGGCGGCAACATTGTAGAAGCACCCTCAAACGGTGACACACTCAAGTGGCTCGGTTACTATGATCTTAACACAGACGACAAGGAAATCGTTGACAAGTTCAATGACGCAGGATATAAGGTAGAGACAATTTCGACAAGCTCACCGGAATACTTTACAAAGCTCGCACAGCTTGTTGCTTCTTCCGACTCTCCTGATATGGTACGCTATGAGTGGCAGTCATACCCCCACGGTGTAGCAAACAACCTTTATACTTCTCTTGATGATTATGTTGACTTTAACAGCGATACATGGTCGGGTATGAAGGATATGATTGAAAACTTCAACTACGGCGGAAAGCACTATTATCTTCCCTACCGTGTAAATCCCGGCGTTGTACTTATATACAACCAGACTACTCTTGACGATGAAGGTATCAAGACAGACCCGCTGGAGCTTTATAAGGAAGGCAAGTGGACATGGACGGCATGGAAGGATATAATGACCGAATGGTGCAACATCGGCGATGATTACTACGGTGTAATGCCCACAGGCTTCGTTGCAATGCCCTTCATAGTTTCTACAGGCACAACGCTTATAGATGTTGACGGTCCGAACAAGCAGATCATCAACAACATGAAGAACGCTAACGTCCAGAGATGCCAGGACTTCCTTGCCGACCTTGCAAATCAGGGTATGGTAAACTCCGAATACTCAAATCCCGACACTTGTCTTACCGATACAAAGACGCTGTTCGCAGAGTTCGGTCTTGACTGGGGCTGGACAACGGCACAGGCTGCAGCTAAGGATCAGGATATAAGATTCGTTCCGATACCCAGAGATGACAAGGCTGATAAATACTACACCAACACCGATACATTCGGTTATCTCGTTCCCGCAGGTGCAAAGAACATAAAGGCTGCTCTCAAGTATATGGAAATCTGCCGTCTTAACGAAATCGACCCTGAGCTGATTGCTAAGTCAAAGGCTGAAATGACGGCCGAGCATCTTTATTATCCCAAATGCCCCGAATGCGGCGTTTCTACTGCAGACAAGACTATAGAAAAATGCCCCAGCTGTGGTGCAGCACGCAGAGAGAGAAAAAAGCACTCGGCAATGTCCGAAGATCTGTACCAGATCTATTCCGATCTGAAGGACACAACGAGCGACAAATTCACATTCCTCTTTGATGATTGCTTCGGATTCTCAACCGACCTTACAAATATGCTCCAGCAGGGCGACAGCGAAGGTAAGGGCTGTGTACTCGGCGGACCGTTCAAGCTCGGCGAATCCTACACAAATCTTCGTGATACATACTATGGTACAGTAGAATCATTCCTTGAGCCTTACAGAGCTTTAATGCAGAAGAACTGAGGATGAACAAGTCAATAATAACAACGAAGGCACCGCATATGCGGTGCCTTCAACTTGTAGAAAAAGTCTGTATTTTATAAGATAATGCAAATTCTCTATCCCTAACCCCAAACCCCTTCCCCGTGGGAAGGGGCTATTTTGCTGGGGCTACCGCCCCTAGACCAAGCAAGGATGCTTGCAGTCAGACATACAAAGCCACTGCACGATGCAGTGGCACAAATGGCTGACGACCTGTACGGGGGCTACGCCCCTGCGACCCCATTTTCAGAAAACACAAAGGTTTATCGACAGACTGAAAGGACGGGTTTCCCCGTCCTTTTTTTTGCGGTTGAACTTTCAACCGCATTTTTTTATTCTCCGACAGACAAAACACATCTGTCAGTTGTATTACATTCAAAGAGAAAAACTCAGGGGGAACGATTTATGACGTCAGATTATTCTTCCGAGAGCATAAGAGAGCTTTATGAACGCAATTTCGACACTCTCTACAGGGTGTGCTATATGTATATGAAAAATATACAGGATACAGAAGACGCTGTACATAACGCTTTTCTGAAAGCAATCGAAACAAGAAAACAGTTTGAAAGCGAAAATCACGAAAAAGCATGGCTCATCCGTGTTGCTTCAAATATCTGCAAGAATATGCTCAAGGCGGCGTGCAGAAAAAACGAGCCGCTCAACGACAATATTCCCGACAGCAATATAAGCAATGAAGCAAAAGAGCTTCTCAGCGAGCTTTCAAAACTGCCCGACAAGCTGAAAATACCTGTGTATCTGTTCTATTATGACGGATACTCAAGCGAAGAAATAGGACAGATGCTGCATATAAGCTCTTCTGCAGTCCGCACAAGATTGCAGAAAGCGAGGGAGCGGCTGAGAAATGTCCTCAGTGATGAAAGGAGCGTTGAATAAAATGACAATTAAACAGGCATTCGATGAAGTAAACGCTACAGACGAGCAGAAGAAAAACGGCCTTGACAGGCTGTTGCAAAGCGACAAGAAACGCAGCTTCGTACCGCAGATAAAACGTTATGCCGCAGCGGCCGCCGCAGTAGTTGTCGCCGCAGGCACGGCAGGTGTCGGTATACATTTTGCGGTAATAAATAATCAGGGCGGACCTATCAACGTATCGATAGGCGGCAACAGCGCCGCCGACAGCATAGTTACACCCTCGGAAAACACAAGGGTGCATTCCGAAAAGAGCGGAATGACTTTTGTTGATGACAAGACATTCTGGGCACAGCTCGGAAAAATAACTTATCGCAGGATAGATAATACACCGACCATAGATACTACAGAAATCAATGCGGCTGATGATTTTGACAGTCTTTTCTGCACGGATAAGCAGGTTCAGAGTGAAATGCTTGACCTGTTCGATAATGCAATTGACATCACAAACAAATATATCGTTCTTCCCGACAGCAATGCGGCGGTAGGCATATCCTCGGATATGAGTGTACAGGAAATTGAAAGCTTCAAAAACAACAGTGCCAACTGCTTTGTCGGCACGGGTTATTATGAAAATGAACGTTTTTATTATGCCGACAAAGCGTATTTCGGTTTTGACACCTCAGAGGAATTTATAAACACCGTATCACAGGTATATACGGGAAATTACTCAGATAATTTCACGAAAGATTTTTATGATTACTGCCCCGATTACATTCAGCCGGCGGATAAAAATAACATAAAATCGAATTTCGGTATAAATATCGGCAAAGAGCTTCCGATAACAGAACCCTACTCAGCGCATACACAGTATTGTGCGGCTGTTTATACCGATGAAAGCCATAATTCTTTGATACTGTTATCGCTTACCGCAAAAGACGGTGCAGACAACCGCAAAACGTTTGAACTTAGATATATACCTATGAAATATGTTGACGGAAAACTTCGTATAGTAGTTGAGATATACAACACGATTTTTATGGACGTAAACGCATTCTCCGATAATTTTATGTATAATTGCGGAATGGCAAGCGAAATAGAATCAGACGCAAAAACCGTTGATATAACCTCTGTGGTAAGTGACAGTGACAACTTATCAAAGCCTGAAGCAACAACGGTGACAACAACAGTTACCACAACAACTTCAACAACGACTGCCGCAGCATCTACAGCTCCCAAAACCGAGAGCACGACCGCACCGCAGACAACTGCCGCGCCCGAAACCACAACTGCCGAGCCCGCACCCGAGCCGACAGGTACTGCGACTAATGTAACGCTCAGAATGACAGGCAACGCAGCCGATCTTGACAGAAGTATGCTTTACTATTATAAGGTTGACAAAGCGTTCCTTACAAATGATGAAGTCATAACCATAAAGCAATCCAAAATATCAGAAGTACCCTATTTTAATACCGATGGCAGTGATCACACATTTGACAGCATAGACTACGGCATTTACGTTATAGCTGCTCCTATGATGACCACTACAGGCGACAACGGATTTGCCGTATTCACCGTGACCGAAAGCAGCAGTAACAGCATTATAAATATCGATCTGACAACCGGTACTCTTCCTGCCGACAAATTTGAGGTTGTAGACGAAAGTATTCAGGAGGAGGATACTCTGCCCGATTACAGCGAACAGCAGTATGCGCTTGCAGAAAAATCCTACACATATGAGGAACACACTTACATACCGGTTGAGCTTATCCATTATGGCGATACCTATATAGACGATAACATATGGCAAGGAGCACGACTGATCGACACTGTTGACGGTCGTAGGATTACGGGATGTAAAGTGAAAAAGACTCCGGTAAGCTATGCAAGCATAAGCGTTGACGGCAAAATTATCACCGGAGAAGAAGTAAATGATTATATCCTGCTTGTAAGCATAGATAATATCCAAGGCGAAAACAATCATATCTATAGCACTATAATGGTGCGCAAAGATCTTGTAAAGAGCAGTAAGCCGAAAGTCATACTCGGGGATAGATTTTACTCTTCATACATTGCCACCGACTATGGCGATATTGACATCGACATGGTGCTTAAGGATGACAACGGAAAGCCTGTAAAGAACTGCGAAATATATTTTGTACATCTTGATGATATAGACACATATAATCTGGAACATAACAACGCAAACGTTCACGCTTCAGGCGACTATTGCATAGCTAACACGGATTCTGAGGGAAGAGTCAGTACGTTTACCGGTCTGTACTGTGGAAAGAACTATCTCTCGGTATCAAATGCCGTTGAAAAAGGTTATGTATTCAATAACGATCGTTATTATGACATTATCCCAAAAGATCCTGTGCCAAAGCTGATAGCAGAAATTCCGATTACAAACGAATAAGTGATCTATACAGCAAACAGTGTCCTGCTTTTCAGGAAAAGCGCTGAAGTCTGTCGGAAAATCTATATATCTACTAAATTAAAACGGGTATTGAGTGTTGCTTGCTCTGTAGGCTTTGTGTCGCGCAAAACTTTTGGCAAGCAATCAAAGCGTCCTTGCTTTAGGCAAAGCTCTTCACCTAGGAGAATGGAGTTTGGGTTAGGGATTGAGATCAGGCTATATTTTTCAAAACAGACTTTTACTACGAGCAAACACACGGCGGGAATACTTTCCCGCCGTGCTGTTTTATTCGATTTCTTTATAAAAAGTACTTGCATTTTATCCGCTTTTTTGGTAAAATAAATATGAGCGCAGAAGTATAAAAATATGCGTGGAATTTGTATTTCTTGAGGACAGCCTCATACAAATAAAGTAAAAGCGAAAGGATCATTACCATGAGCAAATTAAACAAGAAGAATGTAGAAGATTTACAGGTAAAGGGCAGAAAAGTCCTTGTTCGTGTAGACTTCAACGTACCTATGAAGGACGGCAAGATCACAAATGACAACAGAATCCAGGCCGCACTTCCCACAATCAATAAGTTAGTTGAGAACGGCGCAAAGATAGTTCTTTGTTCACATCTCGGCAAGCCGAAGAACGGTCCCGAGGACAAGTTCTCTCTTAAGGCTGCTGCAGAAAGACTTGCAGAGCTTGTTAATACAAAGGTAGTTTTCGCTAAGGACGATACAGTAGTAGGCGAGAACGCAAAGAAGGCAGTTGCAGAAATGAAGGACGGCGAGATAGTTGTTCTTGAAAACACACGTTTCCGTGGCGCTGAAGAAACAAAGAACGGTGAAGCATTCTCTAAGGAGCTTGCAGATCTCGTTGACGACGATGTATTCGTAATGGACGCTTTCGGTTCTGCACACAGAGCACACGCTTCTACAGTAGGCGTTACAAAGTTTGTTAAGGAAACAGCAGTAGGCTACCTTATGAACAAGGAAATCGAGTTCTTAGGCAACGCTGTTGAAAACCCCGTAAGACCTTTCGTTGCTATCCTCGGCGGTGCTAAGGTTGCAGACAAGCTGAACGTTATATCAAACCTCCTCGAAAAGTGCGACACACTTATCATCGGCGGCGGTATGGCTTACACATTCTTAAAGGCTAAGGGCTATGAAGTTGGTACATCACTCGTTGACAACGAGAAGATCGACTACTGCAAGGAAATGATTGAAAAGGCTGAAAAGCTCGGCAAGAAGCTCCTTCTCCCCATTGATACAACAATAGCAAAGGAATTCCCCGATCCTATCGACGCTGAGATCGAAGTAAGCGTTGTTGACGCTGACAAGATTCCCGCTGATATGATGGGTCTTGACATCGGTCCTAAGACAATGGCTCTGTTCGCTGATGCCGCTAAGTCAGCTAAGACAGTTGTATGGAACGGTCCTATGGGCGTATTTGAGAACCCCGTATTAAAGAAGGGTACAGTTGCTGTCTGCGAAGCTCTTGCAGAGGCAGACGCTACAACAATCATCGGCGGCGGCGACTCGGCTACAGCTGCTATCAACCTCGGTTATGCAGACAAGATGAGCCACATCTCAACAGGCGGCGGTGCTTCTCTTGAATACCTCGAAGGTAAGGTACTTCCCGGTATCGCTTGCATTCAGGACAAGTAAAAATAACGAGGGCAGATTATTCTGCCCTCAGATTGTCATAAAGCATCTGATTTAAATGAGGTCGCAGGGGCGAAGCCCCCGATAGGGTTGAGGGGCGATAGCCCCCACTCTAAGCCCCTTCCCGAGGGGAAGGGGTATGGGGTTAGGGATATTACGATGAAACTTCATTTATAAAGTTGATGACATTTCTGAGGGCGGATATTCTCCGCCCTTATTGTTGTGTAATAAGCAATTTATAATAAAAAACGAAAGGAACACTGTATCATGAAAAAGACAGTAAGAAAAGCAGTTATCGCAGGTAACTGGAAGATGAATAAGACAAGACCCGAGGCTAAGGCTCTTTTAGAAGAATTAAAGCCTATGGTAGCCGATGTAAAGGACGTTGAGGTCGTAGCCTGCGTTCCCTTTACAAACCTTGAAACAGCTCTCGCTGTAACAGCAGGCACAAACATAAAGATCGGCGCTGAGAACTGCCACTTTGAAAAGAGCGGCGCTTTCACAGGCGAAATTTCAGCTGATATGCTCGCTGAAATGGGCGTTGAATATGTTGTACTCGGTCACTCCGAGCGCCGTCAGTACTTTGCTGAAACAGACGAAACAGTAAACAAGAGAACAAAGGCCGCTCTTGAAGCAGGTTTAAAGCCCATCGTATGCGTAGGCGAGCTTCTCTGGGAGCGTGAATGCAACATTACAGAAGAAGTTATCGCACGTCAGATTAAGCTTGATTTCTTCGGCATCTCCGCAGATGACCTCAAGAAGTGCATAATCGCTTATGAACCCGTTTGGGCTATCGGTACAGGCAAAACAGCTACAGCAGATCAGGCTGAAGAGGTTTGCGCTTTCATCCGTGCTACACTCGCTAAGCTCTACGGCGCAGATGTTGCAGAAACAATCACAATCCAGTACGGCGGCTCTATGAACGCAAAGAATGCTGAAGAACTGCTTTCAAAGACAAACGTTGACGGCGGTCTTATCGGCGGTGCTTCACTCAAGGCTGCTGATTTCACAACTATCATCAAGGCTGCCGTAAACGGCTAATCAAAAATCGGATATTTACGAAAGGACGACTAAACAAATGGCAAAACCCGTTTTACTCGTTGTTATGGACGGCGTAGGCTTTTCAAAGACAGGTCTTGGCGACGCAGTTACGCTCGCCAACACTCCTACTCTTGACAGACTTTTAAGAGAATGCCCCAACACTCGTTTAAAGGCTCACGGTGACGCTGTAGGTCTGCCTACAGATGACGATATGGGCAACTCAGAGGTAGGTCACAACGCACTCGGCTGCGGTCAGATCTACTCACAGGGCGCAAAGCTCGTTAACGAATCTATCGAAAGCGGAAAGATGTATCAGTCTGAGGCTTGGAAGGAACTCGTTGACAACTGCAAGGCTAACAACAGCACCCTGCACTTCATCGGTCTTTTATCGGACGGTAACGTTCACTCAAATATCAAGCACCTGTTCAAGATGCTGACAGAAGCCAAGAACGAGGGCATCAAGAAGGCAAGAGTGCACATTCTGCTTGACGGCAGAGATGTACCCGCTACTTCTGCTCCGATATATATCGAACAGCTTGAGAGCTTCCTCAAGGAGCTTAATGCGGACGGCGCTTTTGACGGTAAGATAGCAAGCGGCGGCGGACGTATGAAGGTTACTATGGATCGTTACCAGGCTGACTGGCCTATGGTTGAGCTTGGCTGGAAGACTCACGTCAAGGGCGAGGGCAGACAGTTTGCATCAGCTATGGAAGCTGTTGAAACCTACCGTAAGGAAAACGACGGCATCATCGACCAGGATCTCCCTGCATTCGTAATCGCTGAGAACGGCGAACCTGTAGGCAAGATAGTTGACAAGGACAGCGTTATCCTCTTCAACTTCAGAGGCGACCGTGCTATCGAGCTTTCAATGGCATTCGACGATGACGACTTCACTGCATTTGACAGAGGCGCAAAGCCCGACGTATGCTTCGCAGGTATGCTGCAGTATGACGGCGACTTAAAGCTCCCCGCACGCTTCCTTGTAAATCCTCCCGAGATTACAAACACTCTCACAGAGGTACTCGTTGCCGCAGGTCTTAACGAATATGCCGTATCCGAAACACAGAAGTACGGCCATGTAACTTACTTCTGGAACGGCAATAAGAGCGATAAGTTCAGCGAAGAGCTTGAAACATACAAGGAAATTCCTTCCGACAACGTTTCATTCGATCAGCGTCCGTGGATGAAGTCCGCTGAGATAACAGACGATCTTATCGAAGTAATAAAGAGCAAGAAGTATGACTTTATCCGTTGCAACTACCCCAACGGCGATATGGTCGGACACACAGGCAGCCTCGACTCAACAATAATCGGTGTTGAAGCGGTTGACCTCGGCCTTTCAAGACTTATCAAGGTTTGCGATGAGTACGGTGTTACACTCGTTGTAACAGCCGATCACGGCAACGCAGACGAGATGCTTGAAAAGAACAAGAAGGGTGAGATTCAGGTAAGAACAGCCCACTCGCTCAACCCCGTTCCTTTCATCATCTATGATAAGGAAGTCAAGTACACTATCAAGGACGATACAAAGTACGCTCCCGGCGTTCCCACCAAGTACGGTCTGGCAAACGTTGCTCCCACCATCGTTAAGATGCTCGGTCTTACAGCGCCTGACTGCTGGCAGGAAAGCATGATCTAAGGTGGCTGTGCCACTGACTGTTCCGCCTTTAGCATTGTCGGAGCTATCCGCAGGATAATGAAACGGCGGGGCTGAACGCACTGCAAATCGCATAGCAATGCGGTTTGTGGCAATCGGAGAATGAACGCAGTAATACGGCAGGAACGGGAAAGTACGGTTTCGGACGAGATATTCCTGCTGTTGCCGAAGTGTCATAAATGTCTTTGTTATGCGGTTTATTAGGGTTTTAAAAACGGCAGGGGCGGAGAAATACCGTCCTGCCGTAAATATGACGTTTTACAATTCCGCTTTATATATCAAAGCGTCGCAAACCGGCTCTGTGTAATAGTTTCTGCGTCTGCCGACCTCAGTAAAGCCGTGCTTTTCATACAGCTTTTTTGCCGGCTCGTTATCACAGCGGACTTCTAGGAAAATGCTTTTTATGCCGTTATTCTTGCATTTATTTATGAAATATTCCATTAATTGTGTGGCGATGCACTGATGTCTGTATTCCGGCAACACTGCAATGCGATACAGCTCGCATTCATCGGATACGCTCTGACCGCAGATAAAGCCTACCGGCTTGTTTTCGGCTTTATCATCACGAATAACGACATTGATTGAGCCTTCTGTGAACACCTGCGACTCAATACTTCGCTCTGTCCACGGCACCGAAAAACACTTTTTTTCAATCACTGCAATGTCGCTACAGATTGATGAATTGTGATGATTTAAAGCCGTAATTTTTCCTTTATCTGTCAAACAGTCATTGTCAATGAGTATCATACCACGTTTTGCCAATATTTACATCTACCGTCATAGGAACGGTGAGCTTTACGGCATTCTCCATTTCTTCCTTTAAAAGTAAGGCAACCTTTTCTGCACAATCTTCTTTTGCCTCAACAATAAGTTCATCGTGAACCTGAAGTATCAGCCTTGCATCCAGACCGCTTTCTTCAAGTCTGTTGTAAACTTTTATCATCGCAATTTTAATTATATCGGCAGCTGTACCCTGTATGGGGGTGTTCTTTGCGACACGCTCACCGAAAGCCTGCAGATTCTTATTCTTTGCGGCAAGCTCTTTGATATATCTTCTTCTGCCGAACATAGTTTCAACATAGCCGTCACGCTTAGCCTTCGCAACGGTCTGCTCCATATAGTGAGCTATGCCGGAATATTTGGAAAGATAGGAGCGGATATATTCGCTTGCTTTCGACACTGAAACACCGATGTCCTTTGACAGCGAGAATGCGCCTATTCCGTAGACTATGCCGAAGTTGACCGCTTTCGCCTTGCTTCTGAGGTCGGGCGTTACCCACTCTATCGGCTGATTGAACACCTGAGATGCGGTAACGGTATGAATATCCACTCCGTCAAGGAACGCTTTCTTCATTATCTCGTCGCCCGAAATATGAGCCAGCACACGCAGTTCGATCTGTGAATAGTCGGCATCGACAAGCAGGTAGCCGTCCTTTGCGGTGAAGAATCTTCTCATCTCCCTGCCAAGCGGTGTTCTTACGGGGATATTCTGAATATTCGGCTCAGCGCTTGAAATTCTTCCTGTCCTTGTTTCTGTCTGCTTGAAGGTCGAATGAATCCTGCCGTCCTCGCCTACTACCTTCAGAAGTCCTGTAACGTATGTGTTCTGTAGCTTTGTAAGCGCACGGTATTCGGTTATCAGAGGAACTATAGGGTGCTTGTCCATAAGGCTTTCAAGCACATCGGCATTTGTGGAATAGCCTGTTTTTGTCTTTTTGGCACTTGGCAATGCAAGTTTTTCAAAAAGCACGCTTCCGAGCTGTTTTGGCGAGCCTATATTGAATTCATAACCTGCGTATTCATAGATCTCACGGCTGATCTTTTCAGCCTTTTCGCAAACCTCTTTGCCGAAAGCCTTTATACCGTCGACATCAATACTTACGCCCTCACGCTCCATAGCTACAAGCACAGTGGCAAGAGGTATCTCTATATCGGTAAGAACCGCCGCAGAGCCTGTTTCACTGATTTTGCAATTAAGTATATCGTTGAGGGCGGCAACGGTTATCGACTTTTCCTGTATGCTGTTTCCCTCCGGAACTCCGTACTGAGCGCAGAGCCTTGACAGGCTGTAATCGTTTGAATCGGGGTCGACAAGGTAAGCCGCAAGCGTTGTATCAAAACGGTTGTTCTTAAGCCTTTCACAGCCGGTAACGGTCAGCGTTTCCTTTATATCAAAGGTGTACTTCGTGCTGTCGCTGTCGGCATAGGCTTTAAGCTCCCCGTCGGACAATTTTACCGGAGCGCCTACTGCGCCTGCGTATACGTTTCCCTCCTGCGTCAGAACTATATCGCCTGCAGGCATTGCGGGTATCTGCTTTGCGGCGGATTCTTCCAAAGCCTCTTTTGAGCCTGCCGGAGCGGAAGTCGGGTGCAGCTTCAGCTTCTGAAGCATCTTGTACATTTCAAGCTCCGACAGCAATCTTGCAAGCTCGTTATCGTCACGTTCTTTCGGAACATAATGCGTAAGCTCGGTATCAATAGGTGCGGTAAGGCATATTTCGGCAAGCTGTCTGCTCATATAACAGCTTTCCTTGCCGTTTTCGAGCTTTGTGCGTACACCCTTTGTGATAAGCGTTGAGCCGATGTTTTCATAAACTCCGTCCACGCTTGCAAATTCCTTTATAAGTGAAAGAGCGGTCTTTTCACCTATGCCGGGAACGCCCGGAATATTGTCGCTCGAATCGCCCATAAGCGCCTTTACTTCTATCATCTGTTTCGGAGTCACGCCGTACTCCTCCATAATAACATCGGGCGTGTAGTAAATGTCGCCTTTTGTCTTGGCAAGTCTTACGGTAACATAATCATTTACAAGCTGGAACGAGTCACGGTCGCCCGTTGACACTGTACAGGGTATCTTCTTATCCGCACAGGCGGCTGAAACAGTTCCGATTATATCATCGGCTTCAAAGCCCTCTTTTTCGATAATGGTTATTCCCATTGCGGTGATTATCTTTTTCATATAGGGGAGCTGTTGAGCGAGGTCTTCGGGCATACCCTTGCGGTTTGCCTTATAGCCGTCGTACATCTTATGGCGGAATGTCGGTGCTTTAAGGTCGAAAGCTACCGCTATCATATCCGGATCTACATCCTTTTCAAGCATAAGCAGAGTGTTCATAAAGCCTGTTACGGCATTTGTGGCAACACCTCTTGAATTTGTCAGCACACGGATACCGTAGAATGCACGGTTTAATATGCTGTTGCCGTCAATAATAAGAAATCCCATATTTATCCTTTCGAGCAGAGGTCAGATTGATTTTTTCGGTGAGTTATGTTTGATTTATGATTATAGTATAACATAAATCAAGTCGGTGTAAACCGACACGGCGGTACGC
>ENA-OROZ01002055-OROZ01002055.1-human-gut-metagenome-genome-assembly--contig:-NODE-2055-length-16235-cov-4.871693_pt1 | contig 16235 bp, 13 predicted proteins | sample MGYA00242138_ERZ509066 | MGnify/ENA primary metagenome ERZ509066 (study PRJEB26280, sample SAMEA2338691) | human gut metagenome | biome: human gut; feature: human-associated habitat; material: faeces... | reverse complement strand
AGCCGTCACCGATGCCCGGCTGCGTCAGGCCTGGCCGGACACCCTCTACCGCACCCGCCTGTATTTCACCGGGCAGCTTGCCCTTACCGTTTTCTGAAAGGATGATACCCATGGAGCTTTTGAAGTTAAAGATCCTTGACGCCGAGGGCCAGACCCTCATGACCGCGCCCGGTGCGGAGCAGGTCAGCCTTGTGTACATGAACGCCTACAAGCCGGGGGACCGCGTGGCACTGGAGATCGGCACACCCGGGCAGTATATCGTGATCCAGTTTGAGGACACGATGGCCCCGGCGCTCGTCTATGTCGTCAAGCGGGAGATCAACTTCCACATTCCGTTCGGCGAGCAGGCCATCACCTACAGCCCCAAAAGCTTTTCCGGGTGCTGCTACATCATCCGCGCCCGCTTTGCCACCGAGGCGGAGATCAAGGCGCGGCGCAACCTTGCGTTCAACCCCTATGACGAACACGGTGATACCGGCTTCTTCCCCCATGCGTCCGCCAATGTGGAGACCCGCGGCGAGGCCGTGTTTGCCGCCCGCAACGCCGTGGACGGCGTGTATGAGAATGACGCCCACGGCACCTGGCCGTACCAGAGCTGGGGCATTAACCGCGACCCCAATGCCGCGCTGACGCTGGATTTCGGCCGCGCCGTGATCGTGGACGAGCTGCGCCTGACGCTGCGCGCGGATTTCCCGCACGACAGCTACTGGACGCAGGCGACCGTGGCGTTTGATGACGGCAGCCGCGAGGTTTTGCAGCTGACCAAGACCGCCGCCCCGCAGACCTTTGCGATCACCCCGCGCACCGCAAAAAGCCTGAAGCTGTTTGAGCTGAAAAAGGCCGAGGACCCGTCCCCGTTCCCCGCGCTGACCCAGCTTGAGGCATGGGGCACCGAGGCACCGTAACCCCCGCCAAGCCGCAAAAAGCCGCACACACCTCGCAGTGTGTGCGGCTTTTTGTCATAGCAGCAACAAATCCCCGCCCGTTTCCGGGCGGGGACTGTGCAAACACGATCTTATATCGTCAGAGGCTCAGCGCGTTTCGTGCTTTTTCTTTTTCAGCAGGGCCAGCAGGCCGACCGCTGCCAGACTGACCAGTGCAATGCCTGCGACCGGGAGCAGCGGGAAGCTGTCCGAGGTCTGGGGAATCAGCCCGCTCTTGGCAGGCACCGCAGCCTTGTTATCGGCTGCGCCTGCAGGCTTGGCGGTACCGCTTGCAGCAGCGGCGGTGCCGCCCGCATTGCCTGCTGCGGTATTGCTGCTGTTGCCGGCATTCGTGTTGCTGCCGGTGTTGCTACCGGTGCTGCCGGTGCCCGGCGTCACCACCGGTCCGGAGGCAGGCTTGGCCTTCCAGCCGATGGCAAAGGGAGAGAAGGAGCCTACATGCACCTTGAGCTTGCCGTTCGCAGCGTCCAGCTCCGGGTCTTTCAGCAGCTCAACCTCACCGGCATGGTCGCGGGTGCAGAGCATGTGCGCCACTTCAATATCGAACTGGCTGAAATTCTCTGCGGTCACACCATCGGGCAGGTCGAACCAGACATCCATGCCCCCTGCAGGGAAGCTGTTTTCCTCGGCTTCGATCAGGCTACCGTCACCGAAATCCAGCATCAGCTTCACATCGTAGATGCTCACCTTGCAGCCGCTGATCTCATCGGAGAGCTGCTTTACCAGCTCTTTCTCAATTTTTTCGGTTGTAGTAAACGCTGTATTTTGCAGTGCCTCCGGCACGCTGGTCAGGCCCTTCGTCACAACGACCTTCGTCTCGGCGGGCTGACGCTGTACGCCCAGCCAGCTGATGACAGGTGCCTGGCTGCCGGTGGCGGTCACCGTGTAGTAAACGGTTTTTTGACCGTCCAACTTGAACACAGCCTTGTTGAGGATATCCCCGCTGCTGCCGTTCAGGTTCAGGGTCGCGGTCTCGCTCAGGGCGTTGCCCTCGGCATCGGTGACCACGGCGGTCATCGGGCGGTTCTGGCCCCACCATTCATGGTGGGCGCTCGTCAGGATGTAGCTGCCTGCAGGCAGGGTCAGGGCGTAGGTCAGGGTCTCGCCCGCTTTATTTTCGCGGCCGTAGATGCCGGTCGCGGTCTTGTCAGCGGTGGAGCTGTAGCCCTTGGTACCGGCATCCGTATCGACAAGACCCCAGTCATTATCGGCGGTCTTGCGCTGGTCAAAGGCTTCATTCAGCAGCTTGCTGCCCAGAGCCTTTTTGTACAGCGTATAGCTCTCGGTCGTGCCGCCGCTGACGGCTGCCGGATCACCGGCCACACTGTCGATGAATACCACGGTATCGCCGGGGATAACTTCGCCGATCTTGACACTGACAGTCAGCTTCTCGCCCAGCGGGTTGACGGCCCCTTTGACGGTGCCCTGGATCTCGGCCGCACCGTAGGCATTGGCATTCAGTGCGTTCATATCCACATTCCAATCCACAGGCAGGGTCGCGGTGGTGCCGTCCGTCTTTTTGACCTCGACCGCGGCGGGCAGGCTGCCGATGCCGCTGCCGGTGACATAGCTTTCCAGCGCAGGCAGCTTGGTCAGCACCTCGGTAACTGCACCCTCGGCGGCAGGCAGGCGGTTGCCGATGGTGTTCAGCGCGTCCACCTTGAGCGTGCCGGATTTCAGCACAACCTTGACAGTGTGCTTGCCGGCGGCAAGGTCGGACAGAATGTACGCCTCACCGCGGGTGTGGGCGGCCTTGGTGGCGGCGTTTTCAACCTTCATCACGCCGTCCACATAGACATCGATCACAGCGGAGCCGTTGTTGCTGCCCATGATGGCAAAGCCGCTGCCGTCCACCGCAAAGGTGAACGCCGCACCGGCGGTGCTGGCCTCAGACATCGTGCGGTACCAGTTGTCAGCGCTGCCGCCGCCCGGGTTGTTGATGGCCCATGCACCCTCATAGACAACGCCATCGTCCTGACCATCGATCATGGCAGTGGCGTAGGGAATGCCGCCCTTGACGGTCCTGATTTCCAGATTGTCCGCATAGACCTGCGTCCAGTTGGAGCTGATCTTCACACGGCCGGAGAGCATCGGATTTGCATCGGTGTAGCTGGTGACAAGCGTGCCGTTGATATAGGCATAGACGGTGTCGCCCAAGCCGATGAGCTTTACATTGTACTTGCCAGCATCATCCTTGGCAACACTGCCGCTGGCCACAGCGGAGCCGATGCGGAACAGCTTCCAGCTGCCCGCGCCGTTGAGCTCCAGCGTGTAGCCGCTGTTGTTCCAGTTCATGCCGGTCTGCGCACGGATGGTCAGCCGCTCATACCGGTTGGCATCGGCGTTGGGCAGCTCCATATCCACCGAAGCGCTGTAGTCCATCCAGCGCCAGTCCCCCACGATGGTAGCCGGGTCACCGCCGTTCCACTGGGTCACGCCGGCGGCGTTCTCCTGCTTTAAGCGGCCGTTCTCCACGATCCATGCGCCGTGGGTGTCCAGCATGTAGCGGGGCTCATTGCCGCGGTCCACGATGTAGTTGAGTTCCTCCTCCTTATAGTCGAAGTTATCGGCGTAGAGGTAGTCATCGGCCGTATCAGCCTTCTTGCCGGTCGCATCGGTGTCCAGCACCGCGCGGGTCGCAGTCTGGATGTAATCGCCGCTGCCGTCCTCAGTGGGGAAGCGCTCCGGCTCAGTATCCAGCGTAGTGGCGGTCACAACACTGTAGGCCGGTACGGTCACATAGGCGATGCCGCCCTCGATCTTGGCGTCCTCGCCCTTCTGCATATAGCTGTCGGTCGCGGTCGTCCAGATGTGCAGGGCCTCGGCCTTCAGCGCCATGTCGGACAGCTTGACGGCAAAGGTCTTTTCGTTGCGGGTGTTGTTGACGAACACCGTGGAGAAGTTCTGCTTGTCGGGTGCTGCCAGCGTCATATAGCTGGCGTTTCCGTCAATGCCTGCGGTGGCATGCTCGTTCGAGCTGGCACCGAAGGACGCAAAGGTAGCGCCCGGCAGCACGCGCCAGATACCGGCGGTGTTGCTTGCATTCTCCCAGCCGGTCTTGGCAAACTTGGTGATATGGCCCAGCATGTAAAGCACAGGGTCATAGTGGATATAGCCGCTCCACGGGTCGCGGGCGGAGAGCAGCTCCTTATGGCCGTACTGGATGCCCTCGTAGAAGGCGCCGATGGCCGGCTGGAACATGTACATCGTCCGGCGGGAGCCGACAAAGGCGTTGGGGAAGCTGTCCAGCAGCGCCAGCGGGCTTTGGTAGCCGCCGATGGTGCCTGCACCGTACTCGGCGGTCTTGTTCTCCTGCAGCTCGGAATAACCGAAGGTCGCACAGCCCTCGCTGTACCAGACCTCCTTGTCATCCACATCGGCCATCTTGATATAGTCATCGGTGGCGTTGGTGCGGTAGTGGAAGCCGATGGCATCCACCGCGTCATACAGGTCCTTGTCACCGCGCATCATGGGTACGATCTTCAGGCCCTTGTTCTCATCCGAGGCCACGATCTTGATGCTGCGGTAGGCCTGCTTGGCCTCCTCGGTAAAATATTCCGGGAAATCCGTCTCGTTGGCAATGGCGTTGGCGAAATATTTGATGATCCCGCTGTCAGGATTGCCGGTCTCGTTCGTGTCGGGGTTGATGTAATCCACGACATAGCCGTACTTCTCGTAGGCGTCAAAGATCGTTTCCTTGTACCATTTGTAGTTGGCGGCATACCAGTCTGTGCCTTTGTAGGCGTTGACCCAGTTCGGGCAGCCCCAGCGCAGGATCGACACCTTGACATTCGGGTTGATCGTCTTGGCATCGGCGGCCATGACAAAGCCGGGCGAGCGGGAGGCATCTGCCTCCTCGTCCTCGTACCGCATGGTGCAGGCCTCGGCACCGGTAGAGTTGTTGCCGTCGTTGCCCATCTCCATCTTGATGTTGCTGAACAGCGGGTAGTCACCGCCGAACAGATAGCGCATCATGGCCCAGTAGGCGTCAGGGCTTTCGGCCTTGTAGTCAAGCAGCAGGTTGCTGGTGGAGTTGCCGTTCAGCATGCCGAGCCCCTTATAGGTCCAGCCGTTGACATTCTGGGCGGCCTGCTCGACCTCCGCACCGGTGACGGTGACAACGCCGTCCACCGCGACAACCGCATCGGCCGCCGCCTTGCGGGCGGCAGTCTCGACCTTGGCGGCCTCGGCGTCCGCCGCACCGGTCACGACCAGCTCGTCATACAGGCCGGTGCGCATAAAGCCGGTGCCGAAGGTGGCGCCCACGGCGCCCACGATGCCGGACTTCTCGCTGAGCTTGAAGCCGATGCCGGTGGCAGGCAGGACCTCCTCGCCGTTCAGATAGACGGCCACCGTGCCCTCGGTGTCATTCTCGGCATAGACAAGGGCCAGGGCGTTCCATTCTCCGGCGGTCATCGCCTTGGAGAGCTTGTGCTCCGTACCGTTGTTGACCTTCAGCACAGCTGTGCCGTCCGTCTTGCAGGGCACAATGCGGAAGTTTGCACCGGCATCGCTGCCGACAAGCAGCGCCGAGGTGTTGTCATGCGCAGCATCGAATTTGACATTCGCATACAGAGTGAAGCGGCTGCGCTTGAAGAAGGCGTCCCCCTCCTGCAGGGCACCGCCGCCGTCCACAGCGGAGTTGCTGCCGCTGATCCATTCAGCGGTTACCTTGACCTGCTTGCCGGTGGACAGCGACTCCACCAGAGAAGCGCCGCTGCGCACCGCAACAAGGTCTTGATCCTCCAGCACCTTGCCGAAGTTCTCATTCTCGGAGTCCTGCACCGCAGCGCTCATCACCTCGGCAGCTTGTGCAGCGGTCTCCTCGGCCGCAGGCTCTTCCGCCGGGGCGGGGGGTCTGCTCAGCCGCCGGTTCCTCAGCCGGGGCGGGGGTCTGCTTAGCCGCCGGTTCCTCAGTCGGGGCAGGGGTTTCCGTCTCGTTGGCGGACGGTGCAGGGGCCTGCTCCTGCTGCGCGATTGCTGCAGCCGGCTGTGCTTCCTCGGCAAAGACCTGTGTGGGGACCATACCGGCCAGCATACCGACGCACATTGCCGCTGCAACCAGCTGTTGGCATCTGCGCTTTGCTTTTCTCATGGTTTTTCATCCTCTCTTTAAAAATCGGGCTTTTCATGGCAGTGGGTTTCTCTTATCATAGCGCAGTTGCGCGCTTTCTCCCATGTCCGATTTTATGAGGAACCTGCAAATTTTTCCGTTCATGAAAAGCGCACACATTTTGCGCAAGACATACAATTATTGCTGTTTTTGTGTAAGAATTTCTATTGCCTTTCCCGCCTGAACCTGCGATAGTATAAGGTTACAACAAACGCCCTGAGATGGACAGTTTGTTCGGGATATCCTGTACTCTGCACCTTATCCCCGGACGGCTGCACCGCCCATGTTCCTGACTTTCCAAAAATTGAAGTGCAGACCCCTACATTGGATGCCGCCCTGCTGGAAGTCAAGCAGCAAATCCAAAAAGCCCTGCGCCAATACAAGAACCCGCCCATTCCCACCAAACAAGACCAAATCGTAGTGCCAACCAACAGCGTGCTGGTACTCGTCAAAGCAGGTTGACCGCTCCTATTTTTACCTGCCAACTCCGCAAAATTTATCCACAAAAAGCGCCCGGGCGGTTGAAAAGTTCAATCGTCCGGGCGCAGTCATTTTGCCGTTTTGGGGTCATTTTGGGGTCAAAGTTACCAGAATGTTATCACTTTTGCCATAATGTAGAAAAAAGCTCGTTGAAACTTGTCGTTTCAACGAGCTTTTGTTGTCTGAGTGTGACAAAAAAGATACCCTGCAGTGTATTTGTTTTTTTACAGAAAACCATTGCGCTTATTTTTTGATTATAGTTGCAGCATTAGTGCCTTTGCTATAAATTGAGATGTATCTAATTCTTTATATCAATATATCTTATTAATAGAACACGCAAACGCACGCGTGCGTTTGCGTGTGTTATTCTTTGGGTAAATATTTTGCTCCTGCACCTCGTCCACTTAAAACCAAGCGATCTGACTTCACCAGTTTTTGCAATAATCGAAATGACTGCGGTGGTGTTATATGGAGCAATTCTGCAACATCCGAACGCGATAGTAGTGCTTATTATTTAGTAAGGCGAAAGGGTCTGTTGGCTTCATGTTGTTTCCAACATTCCTTTTTCTATACTTGTTATATCTTTGATTTCTTATATTTTATGACTCGCATTTTGTCCCATTTATGATTTGCAAATCACTGATTTCTTATGCCTCTTACCCCTTCTTCCGCCATCAGGATTCCAAACTGCAATCGCAGTATTTTTAGTATATTGTCATTCGCCATTTGTTCTAATGAACGTCCCCTTATCGCAATCGGCACAGTCACTCCTAATGCCAGTTCGGGATAGCTCATGCAATTTTTCTCTACTTGTCCAATCGCAGTATTTCTATCGAACGGAGATTTTAACATTTCCTTTTCCGTATCAATAATATCTTTTTGCCGCGGCGTAAGTACGTTTTCCTGTTTAAGTATCTCTGTGCCTGTGCTAATAAAATCCATGCTTTTCTCCTTTGTTCTGTATGTAGTCGTTCCCTTAAAATTAGCACATATTCACAGTATAGAACGTCGAAATATCGCCTATAAATTATACTTTTCTCGCCTCCTTTGCTATACTGGAATCCTCACACTATTTTAGCAAAGGAGTTCACCAATGGGCAAAAAGCATTACCCACAATCTATCAAAGATGAAGCTGTTCTTTTCTACGAACTCGGTCACTCATTCGCGGAAACACAAGCCAAGTACGGCATGGCTGAAAGCACATTCTTTACATGGAAACAGAAATTTGATAAGGCACACCCCGTACATGCGGCTATTACCACCAACCGGGCAACCAGCCACAAATCTAAGCGCCACCTTGAAAAACTTGCGCTGGAATTAGAGGTCCTTCGGCAGTGTCCGTGCGGCAGTAAAACCTCCATCGACGAAAAAGTAGCTGCTGTTAATGCATTGTGCGGGCGCTATTCCATCCACGTTTTATGCGACGCACTAAGCCTACCGCGCGGCACTTATTACAACCGAAAACGGAGAGCGGGGCAACGGACTTCTTATGAGATAAATGATGAAAAGCTGAAGCCTCTGATTCGTCAAATCTTCCACGACAGTAAGAACCGTTTTGGCAGAAAGCCAATTCATCACAAACTTGCAGAACTAGGCTACAAAGTCAGTGAAAAGCGCATCGTTCGTCTTATGAAGGAGATGGGATTATCCGTTGCAAAACCGCGCTACAAGGCAGAGCATCAAAAAAGTCTGCCGCGTGCTTATTTCAGAAATTTGTTAGCACGCCAATTTGACCAGCCTCAGCCCAATCTAATTTGGGTCAGCGACATCACCTATATCAAAGTGCTCGACCAATATTACTATATCTGCGTGGTGCTGGACCTGTTCTCACGGCGTATACTTTCGTACAGCATATCGGATTCCATCAACACAGCTCTTACGCTTGCTGCTTTTGATGACGCTTTCCAGTCTCGGAATCCCCCGCAAGATCTGATGTTCCACAGTGACCAAGGCGCACAGTATACATCCTACATTTTCCGCGCACATTTAAAAGAGCTTCATATAAAGCAATCCTTTTCCACACCCGGCACACCTTACGACAATTCCGTCTGCGAGTCGTTTTTCCACACGCTGAAAAAGGAGGCGCTTTATCACCACCTGTATGGCACACCGCAGGAACTGCAAGCCGTTCTGGACGAATATATCAATTTCTACAACAGCCAACGCCCGCATAGAAAACTAAACATGAAAACGCCGAACCAATATGAATCGGCGTTCTATTCTGGCTGCTTATAAAAAGAAAAGTTCCCACTTTCAAACCGGAGTTACCGGGTTCAAAAGTGGGAACCTATTCAACCCTGGCTATTTCTTGGATTCTACCCTCTTTGGGCGTTCGGAATCCCGACTCATATTGAGCAATACGGTTTGCCGCATTGCCATCCAAGTGCAGTCGTTCTCCTAGTTCCCGCTGTGTCATCCCTCTCTGCTTACGAACCAGCTTGATTTTCTCTCCCAGCTTCATAACTACCTCTTTCCGATAAAAGTGAAAAAGGGCATACCCAATCGAAGATGCCTTATCTCCGATTGGGTATGCCCTCTTTATTTTTATATCAGTTGCATTGTCTTTTTATAGCCGCCGATGAACCGTATTTCAATTTCATTGCGCGACCTCACCGTGATTTTCTCAATGATTCGCGCAGTCAGCGTATCGTCATATTCTTGGATTTGCATATCTTTGGCCGACAGCAGCATTTCCGGTTGACCGATTTTTTCCTGTCGGGCGGCGCTGTCCTCGATGCCTTTTTTCAGACTCTTAATTTTACTATTCAGCTTTTTCAACCTGTCATCGAGAAACGGCGTATCCTCATCGAAGTCCAAGGACATTTCCAGCAGTCGGTCAAATTCCTGCTGGGTCTGCTCCAACTGCTCCTGCAAATTGGGCTTTGCGCTTTCGCCGGTCTGGATGTCATGCAAGATACCGTTGATCTGGGCAGCGACTTCATCGGTAAAGTTTGCAGCCAAATCTTGCACCGCTTTCAAAATGGCACGGTGCAGTTCTTCTTCCGGGATGGACGGTGAGCTGCCGCAGAATTTCGTGCCATACTCGATGCGATTCACGCACCGCCAGACGATTTGCTTTCTGCCGTGAATATTCCAAGTCACCCGCTTGTAAGGGCTGCCGCAATCACCGCAGAACAGCCGTTCGGACAAGGCGTATTTGCTATTGTAACGACCCCGGCGGCGCTTGCGTTGGTTGGCGGCAGACTTGCTGTTTCGGCGGGCAATCTCAGCTTGTACCTCTCGGAACATCTGTTTGCTGACAATGCCCTCGTGGTAATTTTCAATGTAATATTGCGGGAGTTGCCCGGTGTTTTTCTTATGTACACCCGTCAGCACATCCTCAGTAAAGGTCTTTTGCAGTAATACGTCACCACAGTATTTCTCGTTTTGCAGGATACGCTGGATGCTTTGTGCTGACCATGCGGTGTTGCCGCGGGCTGTGAGCGCACCAGCGGTTTCCAGCTTTGCCTTGATGCTTTGCAGACTGTCCCCTTGCAGGTAGCGGTTGAAAATCAGCCGAATGATTTCAGCCTGCTCCGGGATGATCTCCGGCTTGCCGTCTGCTCCTTTTCGGTAGCCGATGATTCTGCCGTAAGGGAAGGCAAATTTGCCGTGCTTATATCCCATGCGCTTACCGCGGGCAACATTTTGGGAGATAGATTCGCTCTCGGCCTGCGCAAAGGCGCTCAGCACAGTGAGGATCATCTCGGAGTTCATGGTGGCGGTGTTGATATTCTCTTTTTCAAATACCACCGCGATTCCCATCTGCTTCAGCATTCGGACATATTGGATACTATCCAGCGTGTTGCGGGCAAACCGTGAAATAGATTTCGTCAGGATAAGGTCGATTCTGTGCTTCTTGCAGTCCTGAATCATCTGGTTGAAACCATCGCGCTTCTTTGTATGCACACCGGAAATACCATCATCTGCGTAAATGCCCGCGACCTCCCATTCCGGGGTGGAATTGATTTTCTCGGTGTAGTACAGTTTCTGGATTTCAAAGCTGCCCTGCTGTTCTTCTTCCTCGGTGCTGACGCGGCAGTAGGCCGCCACCCGCAGCTTGCGCACCGTGTTTTTCCGTAAGGCGCTTTCCCTCATAGAAGCGGGAATCTCAATGATTCTCATGTTACCCATGGCTTTTCCCCTTACACAATTTGTCCGTTTTGCAGTTTGAATTCAATATGAGTGTCACGGTACAGGATTACCTTGCTGACGACTTCTTTATAAAAGGTTTCCGGAAATTCCTCTGTTGGCGCATACTCAGCACACGCTTTTTGTATTTGCATAGTTGCCGGGTCGGCATCTCCTGCAGAGCAGAATTCATATTCCAGTTCCGCCCGGTGCAGGATTTTAGTGATTAGCGCATCAGCATCTGGTTCCTCATCCAGCAGAGCCTGTTCAATCTCCCTATCCAGCAGAACAATTTCCATTGATTGCACATTTGCCTTGCCCGCTGGCGGATGGATGAGTTCGGGGTTCTGTTGGAGCCATCGCAGTTTTTCTACAATGCTATTGAAAGTTTCCTCGGCTTGTGTCGGCTTCGACCACATTCCGCACTCACGGCAAAACCATTGATTGCTTTTGGGGTGCCAGTAAAGCCTTGCACCGCAGCATCCGCAATGCATATCTTTGCGGAACGGTTTCAGCGTTTCCGAGTAGGTGACGGACTTGCTTTTCCGGATTTGTTCTGCCATTTCAAGCTGTTCTGCGGTGATGATTTGTGGGTATTCCGCCGTACCGCAGTAGTCTGCATTGGCAAGGATACGGCTCACCATGTTTTTGTTCCAGCGAGATGCATCCGAACGGTAGGGGATACCTTGGGCAGACAGCGCATCGGCAATCTGTTGAAATGTTTGCCCTGCGGTGTAGGCATCGAATATCCGGCGTACAGCTTCGACCTGTTCGGAATCTGCCACGATTTTACCATCTGCAATTTCATAACCGAAGGGGAGATAGCGATTTTTCATGGTTCTGTTCTCCCCTCTGTCAGCTTCATTCCATTGATTAGTCCAAATGTTATCGCTGTACTGCTGATTTTCACTCTGCTTACCAGAGCCGTAAAAGCCGCCTCATCAAAGTCTGTCAGCGGCGGTCCGGCTGCCAGCCGCGTGCTGATCCCCTTTGTCTGCCGCAGCACCTTCTCAACATTCTTGTTGAAAAACCTGCGCATCAATAATGCCTTCTTTTCAATAAGCTGCTGTTCGATTACCGCACGACGCTCCCAGTATTGGGCACTATCGATACAGCCTGTGGTGCGAAGACGCTCCAGATTATGGTTTTGTTTACCCAATCGTTGAATTTCTTCCGTTATAGTCACACGCTCGGAATTTCTTTGTTCTTGCAGATATCGGAGACTGGCAAGGTCATCCATTGCCGGGCGCAGGACTTTGTCGCGGTTTGCTTGCAGTTTGTTGTACATGGATAAGAATACCCGGCAAAGGTCTGCTTCGTGCACAGGCTTTACCGGGCATAATTCAGATTTATCCAGATGCTTTCTGCAGCCCCACACAACGACACCGTTGGCTCTGACTTTTCGGGAAAAGACAGAACCGCACTCGGCACAGTACAGCTTATTGCTGAAAGCGCAGGTATTCTGATGTTTTCGTTCCGTGCCTTTTCTTTTTAATAAGGTCTGCACCTTTTCAAATTCCTGTCGTGAGACCAACGCCTTGTGATGGTTCTGCACATAATACTGAGGAAGCTGACCGCTGTTTTTCTGGCACAGCAGGGGAAGATCATCGGGGGTAAAGTTCTTTTGGTGGTGGACATCCCCGATGTACTTCTCATTCATAAGGATGCGCCGCACAGCAGATACATACCATGTGCCGTTCTCTTTCGGATACCGACGATTCAGTTCCTCTGCAATTTGCACAGTACCTACTCCGACCAGAAAACTGCTGTAAATGTAGCGGACGATTTCCGCTTCGCGCTCAATGGGAATCAGCTGACTTTCCTGCTTTTCGTAGCCGAAAGGTGACATACCATTCAGGTATGTGCCGTCCTGCATCCGTTTGCGGATACCCCACTTTAGATTCTTAGAGATTGACAGCGACTCTTCCTGTGCTGTAGCGCAAATCATACTCAGAATCATTTCGCCGTTGGATGTCTCGGTGTCAAAGCCTTCTTTTTCAAAAACTACCGTTACGCCAAGGCTTTTCATTTCGCGCACCGATGCCAGCGCATCTGCCGTGTTGCGGGCGAAGCGGGATGCCGATTTGACCAGTACACGGTCAATCAGTCCTGCGCGGCAGTCGTCCAGTAAGCGGTTGAACTGCTCACGGTGTTTCGTGCTGGTGCCGGTAATGCCTTCATCGGCGTAGATTCCGGCGAAATCCCAGTTTGGATTTTCCTGTATCAGATGAGTGTAGTAATCCACCTGCACAGACAGCGAGTTCAGCTGATCCTCGGAATCACTGCTGACGCGGGCATAGGCCGCCACGCGAAGACGCTTCGGCTGTTGCTGTATCGGCTGAATAACTTGGACTTGCGACATACCATTCCCTCCGAGTTTGACGCTGTGACATTCTTTTTATCACATACAACATACCCGAAAGGCAGGTCAAAAGCTATTCACGAGAACCACTAAACTTCTCGGTGCAAAACGCCGCATTTCCGGGCATAACCAACATTCGCGCGCTGGCAGATGTCCCTAGGCAATCTTCCGTTTGCGGCAGCGGATACCAGCGCGGCATAGGCCAGTGCATATTTCAGCTCCTGTTCCAGCCTTACGGGAAACGGGTCAATCTGCATCAACAGCCACCTCCCACGGCACTCTTTTTCCGGTTCGCGCGGTACGAGCCAGGATCCGACTCTCCAACCCTGTCAGATAGAGTTCATATTGTAGATTGGTCTCGGTCGTAATCAGCACTGCACCGTAATTCTGCAGAAATCGCAGGATGCGGTACAAGGTTGTAAGGTCGTGGCTCAACCGGTCAAGGCTCTGCACCATGACGGCATTGACGCGCCCCTGCTGCACGGCGGTTAGCATCGCAAACAGGGCCGGGCGCCAAAATTCGGTGCCGTACTTTTGCTCCATGCAGGAGTTGACGATGATGTAGCCGCGCCGGTCGGCTTCGCGCATGATATCGGCAAGCTGTTCTTCCAATGCGGGCAGGTTCGGTGCGGCACTGCGGGCGAACGCCCATACTTTGTATTCTGTCATAGCGGCACCTCAAAACTGGTCCATCAGAGGGAGACGAACATCAAATCGCGGCTTTCCAAAGGATGCCCGCGTGAAGCGGTCACCGACAAAGCGTTCCAGCCCGCTGTTGATGAGCTCGTCGTTTAGGTCACATTCGGTGGTAATAAGATAGACATCATTCTGACGCAGAATTTCAATAACTCCCACCAGTATGTAGCTATTGCGGCTGATTTGCTCCAAATCGCGCACCATCACGGCTTCAATCCGACCGTTCTCTACTGCGTCCAGCATGGTGCGCAGACCGATGCGGTCTTTCAAGGTGTTTCCGCTGCAATGGTCAAAAGATGTGCCGCGTACAAGGAATCCATGCCCTGCTGCTTCGTCGATAAGGTCATACAGCCGGTCAAAGGCAATGCGCGGATCGCTGTTGGCGCAGCGCACATAAATCCAGACATCGTGGTTTCGCATAAGGTACATCTCAGGTTCCTCTTTTCACAAAAAGTAATCCGGGCGCTTCTGCTCCCGGATGAATTGCTGCACATCTTCAATTTTCTCGGTGATTGGGCAGGTCGGCAGTGCTGCCAGCGCGGCGTCATGATACCTGCCGCCGATGCCCGCGCGTTCGTCCAGAATAGCGACCACACAAGAGTCCTGCTCCGTGCGGATGGCACGTCCAAAGCCTTGTCGCAGTTTCTTCTGCATTTCGGGGATGATTTCGGCGTTTATATAATCGCGCAGATTTGGGTACTGCCGGCGCTCGTAGTCGCTGACCGGGTCGGGAATCGGGAACGGCAGCTTTGCGATAATCAGTAGTGACACCATGTCGCCGGGAAAGTCGATGCCCTCCCAGCAGGAGCCAGCGGCAAACAGCACACCGTTGCCGGATTGCTTGAACTTCTGGATGATTTTGCCGCCGTTGCGCCACGCCTGATAGGTTGGATATGTCCACTGACCGTCCGTCAGCGCGCGGACTTCCGCCATCTGGCGGTACGCTGTGAACAGCACCAGCGCATGACCATGGCAAGCATCCACCAATCGGACGATTTCTTCTGCCATTTTGCGGTTGTCCATTCGCGTTCTTGTGCGCGGTGGAAAGTATAACAGACATTTTTTCTTGTAGTTAAACGGAGAATCTGCTCGGAAATGACGCAGAGGTCGGTAAGCCGCCAGCCCCAAAAGCTGTTCCGTGTGGCTGAAATCTCCGGCTGCAGCCAATGTGCCGGAGGTCAGAATCGCGGGTTCGCGGGTGTTCCACAGCGCACTGCGAAGCAGCTGCGGTACGCGGCTGCTGGCTGCGCAGAATGTAGGCTGAGCGTCGGCATCGTAATCGATGTAGAGGATGCGTGTTGGCACTTGCAAGAGAAAAAGGCGCAGGAGGCTTTCTGCTTCTCCCAGCCTGTTCAGCAGGTATCGCGGCACATCCGGCAATCCGCCAGCATTTTGCAACAGTGCTATACAGTCGATGAGCGCAGCGCGGCGGAACGGCGTAAGCACGAACGGTTCGCTCACTTTTCTTCGCAGCTTGGAAAGCCCCTGCGTGCAGGAGAATGACAGCGTAAGGAACGCCGTCCGCAGTTGTCTGGCAAAATCCTTGTAGTGCGCCTGTTGTAATAAAAGGCACAATTCATCCATGTTGTGCGGGGATAATGTTTCTGTGTACATCTGGCGGGCGGCATCGGGTAATTTGTGCGCCTCGTCCACTACCAGTGCCTGATAGCTGCGCAGGAGCAACGGTCTATCTTCAAGTCGGTGCGATGCGTCTGCCAGCAAATAATTGTGATTGCAAATTTGGATGTCGGGTTTCATGGAATCCCGCAAATATTGCTGGTAGCGGCAATCCAAGCGCAGAAAGCAATCGCGCGGGCAGGACTGCGGCACACAGATCCGGCAACGGTCATACCGGGAAAGCTCCGGGATATGATCCATGTCCAGAATATTTTCCGCAATGTGCAGGCTGTTCTTCTGCCGTTTTCTGCTTGGCTGCACCAGCGATGCTCTTTCGGCAAGGCGGGCATCGCAGACAAAACGCTCTTTGCCCTTGCGGACAACGGCTGTGATGGGTGCGGTGATGATGCCCTCGTCCAGCAAAATAGCGGACAGGTCGGGCAGATACTCTGTAAGGATAGCGTCCTGCAAGGCAACGCTGGAAGTGGAGATAACGATAGGCAGTTTCATTCGTTCTGGACGATTCATCTGCCAAAGGATACAGCCCACGAGGTAAGCCAGCGTTTTGCCGGTGCCTACACCTGCTTCGCACAGGGAAATTTCCTTATTATATAAGGTATCTAAAACTTCATGGCAAAGCGCGATTTGTTCCTCGCGCACCGCCATGCTGTGCCGGGGTAAAATCTCCCGGAAAATCTGTTCGGCTATGTGGTGGGATTCCGCATAGCCCGTTGGATAGGTTTGCATTTTACACCCCTGTTTTCCATCCCGTTTAAAGCAAAATGATGGGCAGCAGGCGCTTGGGGTCCTGCTGCCCACGATTTGCCCTAAACGGCAAAAGTAGATAGTTAAGAAACTGTGCCACATTTGCCGCCCGCACCCCTGACACCG
>ENA-OROZ01002051-OROZ01002051.1-human-gut-metagenome-genome-assembly--contig:-NODE-2051-length-16258-cov-3.004999_pt1 | contig 16258 bp, 19 predicted proteins | sample MGYA00242138_ERZ509066 | MGnify/ENA primary metagenome ERZ509066 (study PRJEB26280, sample SAMEA2338691) | human gut metagenome | biome: human gut; feature: human-associated habitat; material: faeces... | reverse complement strand
TTAATGCAAAAGCTTTTTGCAAAAGAGAACCAAACAATTATCAAACAGCATCTTGACAAGATGCTGTTTTTGCATTATTATTACCATTTCCATTGGTTCCGGTTGTCGCATCATCCACAGCATCTTTAATTCCGGTTCCGGCATCATCTACTGCATCATCTACACCATCTACAATATCTTCTGCGCCATCTACTACTCCGTCTGTCACATCATTTACCACACCATCGCCATTATCTCCATTGTTTGTGGTATTGTCACGATTATCCTTGTCATTTGTGTTATTCTTATTGTCTGTGTCATTCTTATTGGTAGTATTGTTACTTCCCGCCCCGTTTTCCGTAGTATTTTCCTCATTTCCATTCCTATTACCACAGGCTGCCATACTGCCAAAGAGGCACACTACCATCATGGTCAACACCAGTTTTCTTAATTTCTTCATGTTCAATATCTCCTTTTTATTGATTTCAAGTTTATTGTTTCCAACCTATCCTTTTCTATGCATCTTCTGTGTGGATTTTCTACTTTCTCATCTTTGGTTCAAATATCAGGGATGCCAGATAGGCAAATACCAATGCAGCAGAGATTCCTACCGCCGTTGCCGTAAATCCACCCATGAAGATTCCGATAAATCCATTGGTATCAACTGCTTCCTTAATTCCCTTAAACAGCGTATTGCCAAAGCCTAACAATGGCACCGATGCTCCCGCTCCTGCAAATTCCACGAAAGGCGGATATACACCGATTGCTCCCAAAACAGCTCCAGAACATACCAATAGCACCATAATCCGTCCCGGCTGCATTTTCGTCTTTTCCATTAAAATCTGGCAGAGGGCACATATCAGGCCTCCTACCCAGAATGCATTCACGTAATCCATGTGTTCTTTTCCTTTCTTCCATCATTCTTATCAAAACTATTATTACTTTTTATTATCTACCAGGCTTTTGTTACGGCACATACTCAAGCATTACTCCATGGGCAATTCCCGGTACATTTTTCCCTTCGTTATAACTTACTGTGGAAAGCAATGCTCCGGTTGGCACAAATAACACCTTTTTCCATTCCCCTGAAATAATCTTCGGCAGATAATAGGCAGATAAAACAGAAGCACTGCAGCCACAGCCGCTTCCGCCAGCATCCGTATCCTGTTCTTTTGCATCAAAAATTTCGATTCCGCAATCTGAATGATTGTTCTCGATGTCATAGCCCTTTTTCTTAAGCAAATCAAATAGGATTTTCTGTCCGACAGTTCCTAAATCCCCTGTTATAATACGGTCATATTCTTCCGGCTTGCTTCCAAAATCCGTAAAATGTGCTGCTATGGTATCTGCTGCTGCCGGAGCCATCGCTGCTCCCATATTTAAGGAATCATGAATTCCATAGTCCACAATTTTTCCGGTGGTGATTCCACTGATTTTTACATGAGTCCGTTGGGTGGACAATACATAGGCACCACTTCCGGTAACCGTCCAGGTAGCCGACATGGGACGCTGATTCCCATATTCCAGTGGAAATCGGAACTGTTTCTCCGCGCTGGCAAAATGACTGGATGTAATCGTCAGGACATTTTCCGCAAATCCTGCCGCCACGCACATTGCTCCAAGTGACATGGATTCCCCTGCCGTAGAGCAGGCTCCATACACACCAAACAGCGGAATTTCAAAGTCGAGAAGTCCAAAGGATGTTGCTATAGTCTGACCCAACAGGTCTCCTGCAAAAATATAACGGATTTCTTCCGGCGTAAGCCCAGATTTTCCCAATGCCAGGGTTGCTGCTTCCTTCTGCAGGGTACTTTCTGCTTCCTCCCATGACTCACATCCAAATTTGTCATCATTTCCAATCACATCAAAATACTCTCCCAGTGGTCCTTCTCCTTCTCAACAGGCTAAAGCCCATAAAAGTCGCCGCCACCCCTAAAAGGGGTGGCTCAGGACGCTGGCTAAAAGCCCTTGGTACCCGACAGCGTCTCAAGGCGCTCTAGACTTTCTCTTCGTTCAAGTCACTATTGCACTTGACTCGTTACATTAGCCCCTTGAAGGGGCTATTTTTTCTCACTACTCTTTGAATGGATCCTCATATTCCTTTACACTTAACTTATCTTGCATAATGTCATATTTTTCTTGTTCCTGTATATACTTTCTTATCGTAGCTTCATTTAATCCCACTGTAGATACGTAATATCCCTCTGACCAGAAATGTCTGTTTCCAAATTTATATTTTAAATTTGCATGTCTATCAAATATCATAAGTGCAGATTTTCCCTTTAAGTACCCCATAAATGATGAAATACTATATTTGGGCGGAATACTTACTAACATATGTATGTGATCCGGCATTAAATGCCCTTCCAATATCTCCACTCCTTTATACGCACACAACTGTTTCAAAATATCTCTTATATCTACTTTTAATTGATTATATATGATTTTTCGTCTATACTTTGGAGTGAAGACAATGTGATACTTACACATCCATTTTGTGTGTGCCAATTCATTGTTTTTATTTGCCATTAAATCACCTTTTCCTTTCTGCAATAGTGCCTGAACAACTCTATTGTAACGAAAAGGTGATTTTTTGCTATAAGCAATTTGACTCCACCCGCATAGCAGGTGGTTTATTGTTTCGCACATCTCCATTTCTCCGTTGGGAGAAACTCCGATGCACTCAACAGGCTAAAGCCCATAAGTAGAAAAGACGCAGATCCTTACCGGATCTGCGCCTTTTCATTTCTAATCATAGATCTGCCCGCGAAGCGTTGATCTATTGTTTTGTTTTACACTGTCTTCACACACTGTGAAAACTTCTGTTTTGCATTTTCTACTTTGTTTGCATCGGCATCCGGTGTCGGATAAAGCCCTCTCTGATGCATCATGTTAAACACATCTTCCTGGATGCAGTGTTCCTGCTCTAAACAGTGAAGGATCGCATCCCTCACACTGTCGTGCACACATTCATTTGCAAATGCATTATAGTTATTTGTTGCCGCCTTCTCAGCCGTGAGTGCATCGGCTAAGATCTCTTTGTCTGTATAAATCTGCTCAGTCATGATCTTCCTCCTTCTCTTATTCCTTAGCTTAACTGTGCATACAGGGAGTTAAAATGTCCCTGATGTTTCTGGGAAATCTCCGTAAATTTTGCACTGATTTCCTGATCCTCTGTGTGTTCTGCAAGCATCTGGAATTTTTTGATCAGAAGATCCTCCTCGGTCAGCAGATCATTTAACACGGATAACTCTTTTTCTGATAACTGGCTCATGTTCCACCTCCATATTTTAAATCTATCATCGGCATATCGTCTTGACATTGACTCGCCTAAACAATAGTGTGGTCAGAACCTGTCAGATTATGCATCTCATTTAAAGTAATCCATCACCAGTTATCAGCTCATCTAAAACAGCATACATCTGTTTAATATCTACCGGCTTACTTAAGTGGGCATTCATTCCTGCATCAAATGATTTTTTTACATCCTCCTCAAATACATTTGCGGTCATCGCAACAATCGGTACCGTTTTACTGTCCGAATGATCCGATTCACGGATACAGCGTGTGGCAGCAAGTCCATCCATGACCGGCATCCGGATATCCATCAGGATCACATCATAATATCCCGGTTCATGCTTCAAAAACTGTTCCACGCCCGCTTTTCCGTTCTCAGCGATATCCACCATAAAATTCTTATGTATCAGAATGTTTCTTGTAATTTCAATATTGATTTCATTATCTTCGACAAGCAATACCCTTTTCCCGGAAAAATCATATTCCTGATAAGTCGTCCGCTCTGTCCTCCGTCTGTCCTCTTTTGCAGTCTTTAATGGAACCGTCACGACAAACGCGGAGCCTTTTCCTTTCTCACTGTACACATCAATCTTACCGCCCATAAAATCAATAATATTTTTGGAAATGGTAAGTCCTAATCCGGTTCCACCGCTTAACGTCGTATTTCTGTCATCTTCCTGTGCAAATGCATCAAAAATGTGCGGCAGAAAATTCTGTTCCATACCGATTCCATTATCCCGGATCTCGAAACGGAAGATCGTTTCCTGTTCTCCTCTGGTAAAAAGCTCTATAATAAAAAATACGCTTCCCTCCGGCTGTGTATATTTTACAGCGTTTTCTAAAATCGCTGACAGCGCCTCATTTAATTTTTCACGGTCAAACAGATATTGATCCGCAAATGAACCACGTCTCTGTACAGAAAAAGAAATCTTCTTCTCCTGCGCCTTATCTGAAAACTCTTTCTCGATATGTGTGAGGAATGCTTCAAAATCCGTACTTTCCTCATGGAATGCAACACGGCCGCTCTCTAAGAGCGAAAGGTTTAAAATATCATCCATACAGGAACGCAGAAACTGTGCCGACATCTCAATCTTGTCAAAATTTTCCAGAACCTTTTTTTCATCGCCAAGATTTGCCCTGCTCAGATAGGAAAGTCCGATAATTGAATTAAGGGGCGTACGGATTTCATGGCTCATGCGCTCTAAAAATTCACTCTTGGAACGGTCCGCACGCTTTGCCGCCAGCATTGCATCATAAATCTCTCTCTGGCGATTCTGTTCTTCTTCATAATTATCCGTAACATCTCTGCGCACAAAAACAAGGGTCGTTTTTGTCTTGTCATAATAGTGGATATTCATTGATTTCCGACGGTATTCCCCGCCGCACAGCAAACGGTAATTGATGACCAGATGTTCTTTTTTCTGTAAATTTTCCTGCAGATGCTCCAGCCTAAACTCTCTTCCGCACCTCTCTCTGTCTTCCGGATGTACATACTCTGGAATTGCCATATCATTGACTTTCTGATAATCTCCATCTATTGGCGGCATAACATCCGCATCCTCATTGGTAACGATGGTATGCACCATCCCGTCTGCCAGATCTACATATGAAATAAAATCAATTTCTTCTTTTATAACGCTCTCCAAAATTGCCCGCTGTTTTTCCATAGTAATCCCCATTCTGTGCTACTCTGATTTTATGAAACCTGTTTTTTATTATAACAGTTTTATTTCCTGTTTTAAATAGAAAACCAAAATAAACTGTATCTAAAGTCCTATTTTTGTTACTATTCGTAATCTTCCAGAAAACTGTGAAGTCCCATACCTGTATGATATGCAATCACAGTATTTAAATTTACATTTTCCACACTTTTAAAGATATTTGCCGCAATTCCGGGATTTATGTTTTCAAATTCCTCCAGCAGACGTTTTACTTCTTCCTGCTGGTCTGAAAAGTCCTCTTTCGTTCCTGTTACCATTCCAAACTCCATATTCCATTCTTTCAGATCCTGCTTATGCACTAGATAAAACGGGCGGATAACCTCTATGCCGCCAAAGTCACGCTCCTTTTCTTTTGGCATCAGAGTACTGATTTCTCCCCTATACAGTACGCCCGTAAGTATCATTTCTATCACATCCTCATAGCAGTCTGCCACCGCTAACTTATTACAGCCGGAGTTTTTTACGTCATCCACAGAGTGGAGTTTTTGCACCGGAATACCAGTCTCTTCTGCAATCCGGATAAATTTCCCGTTATTCTCCTCTTCGAATGAAAAAAAATCCACCTCGAAATCAATCTTTCTGTGGCGTTTTATCTCCTGAAAACATTTTGCAAGGATCAGTCCATTCCCGCCCTGTGCAATACAGACTGCAACATGATCGCCGTCTTCCACTAACCGGTAGGTGTTGATTGCTCTTGCAAAACGTGAAAATATTGTCTTATGATATTTTTTGCGAAGACTAAACTCCGCTTCTTCTTTTCTTGTATCTCCCATGGAAACTCCATTCTTGTTTTTTTGCTGAAAATTCACTCTATAATAAATTGTACACGTTCTAAACACACTGTCATCAGGAACAATAAACAATCGAATGCGCGTTCCCCAGACATTCCGGTGCCAAGAATCAGTATAATTTCTCCGCAGAGGGAAGTCAATTTCTAATATCAAAAAAAGAACTTCCCGGTCTGAAAAATTTTCATGACCGTTCCGTTCTTTTTCCGTTGTGCTAATAGCAAAAATAATGCCCACCAATTTTGACCTCCACATGTTCCGTCAGCGGAAATGTGGAAAAATACATTGTATCATCTCTTAATATTCTGGTTTTTCCGTCCAGCACCTGCTGGATGGAGTCATATTCCTTCTGTGTCGGTTTTGCCCTGTCCCTGTTTTTAAAAGAACAGAACTGTACCGGATTTTTCTGGCTTAAAACCTCATAAAGTGTATCCGGATACACATCACTTCTCATACGGTTAAACACAACCTCCACAACCGCCTGCTGTCCTTTCACCGGTTCTCCCTGTGATTCTAACCAGACGATCCTGGCAAGCAGCTCTGTTTCATCCGGCGATAAAGTGATATGCCAGCGGTTTTCCGGTGTGGCCGGTGCCGCCTGAGTCTCCTGCACGATTTGTGCATCCTGCTCTGCCGGAGCTTCCTGCACTGTTTGTGCATTCTGCTCTGCCGGAGTTTCCTGCACCGCCTGTGCAGTTTCCTCCATCTGTGTTTCTTTTGTGGTTCTTATTTTTTCCTGCATCAGATCATCATCATATGCAGATGTTACTATCATACTTTCTTTTTTTTCGATTCCTGTTTTTTCATCTGATTCTGGCGTAAATGAATGTGCAAAACGTATTGATCCTGCTGCAAGTCCCTCCATTGCCGGAACTTCTTTGATCTTTACGTCTTCTTTCATGTTGGATGCTGCAGTCAGACTGACGATAAAACTAAACAGCACTGCCGCGCCCAATATTCTCTTTCTCATTTTGCTCCTTTCCTCAAGAATGATACATATATGTCAACATGACGAATGCCGTCATTTGATACAGGCACATATCATACTTAGGTTATATCCAAAAGTCAAATTTTTTATACATGTTTTCCCGAAAAAAAATTTGCTTATTTTTACTCAATTTTTTGATATGTGTCCTGTTTTTTATCAGCCATTCATCCATCCGAAATTATGTTCGAATAAGGTAGAACTGACCAGGTAAACAAAAAAACACCCGTTTTTTCGGATGTTTTTTGAAATAATTGCCAAATTTATTACTACGTTTTTCGGATGTTTTTTATAAAAAACAATCTTTTTATCTTCGATAAGCACATTCTTTATTGCTGCAGGATGCACAGATTCCGGTACTTTTGTCACCACATTTTTCTGTTTCAGCAGCATTCCATTTTACTCCTGCACCGGAACTTTCCCCGGATTTTTCCCGGAAATTCCGCTTAGATTCCACTTTCAGACTTCCACCGGAAAGTTCCGCTAAAAACATCACGCTTTTTTTTGGTTCCATGCAGTATGCCTGATTGCAGGTAATCCGATTCTGTCCCATCTCTGCTAAAAGCTGTGCCATTTTTTCAAAAGGAAGCCCCTCCTCCGAGCCAAAAAAATGATAAGATTCAAGGCGCTGTTTCAAATGTGCCTCTGCCCACCTCTGAAACATGTCATATCCTTTCCGCAAAAGTTCCCAGCAGATCGTCTCAACTGCATATGCTTCTCTTAAACGCTCTGTGCTGCTATAACGGTTCTCGAGCTCATCTACCCTGCTCCCCAGCGTAAATATCCCGATTGCATAATTTTCTTCTCTGCACAGATTCAGAATCTGTTCACACTGACGCCTCGTCATGCAGTAAAATCCTTCCTCCCCGGCAAGGCATTCGCGCAGTTCCCCTGCAACTTCCTTTAGCATTTCCATATCTTTTTGCTCATAATGGTAATGCTTTAAAATTTCCACAAGGAAATCGTATGTCAGTTCGTTTTTTAAATTAGTATGAATAAATTTCTCTTCTGTCACTTATTTTTCCGTCTCTGCTTTCTTTTTTAAAAACTGCATGATAATATCATAATTTTCCGCTTCGTGGGGAAATGTGCAGTGCATGCAGGATTTGATGACTCTGCCCTTACTGTTAATATATTCCGGATTGCCCGGACAGTGTTCTCTCTCATACAGCGGACAAAAACAGAACAGGCAGTTCATCTCATCATTTTCCACCTCATGACACGGATAATATTTACATGCCCTGTTTTCATAATAACGATAGGAATTTTCCAAGGTCAATGCTCCTTTACGATCACAATGGTAAGATAACCGGAGGTATCATCTAACTTTTCCACCTCTGTGGTTATTTTTTCATTCATCATACCACAGTTTTCTACCGAATACACTTCCAGTCTGCTATCTTTTTGCTGTTTTTGCAGCATCTGCTTTAATTCCCCTAATTTCTTCCCGGACTTCATATAAATTCTGGTTCCGGAAAATTCTGCTGTTTTTCCTATCTCATAGGATGCCGGTATCACATGGATCTCTTCTTTATTGTCCGCTAACGATATTCCAAGTGCCCCCGCCGCCGCACAAAAAGACGGGACTCCGTTTACGATATGTGCCTCATAGCCGCCTTTTACCACACGTTTATGGATATACTGGTAAGTGGAGTAAACCGTCGGATCTCCGATCGTCAAAAAAGCCGCCTGTCTGCCGTTATCTAACAATTTTTTTATCTCAAGACAGATCTGCTCATGCGCCGCGGTAAGTCTGCTCTCATCCTTTGTCATCGGAAAGGGCATACATATCAATTCTTTTTCTGCAATTTTCCCACATGCCTCTTTCATGATTCCGTAGGCGATGCAGTCCTCTTTGCTTTTTGCCGGGAGTATCACGGTATCGCACTCTCCAACGATCCGTACCGCTTTTAATGTGACCAGCTCCGGGTCACCAGGTCCGACGCCGATTCCGTAGAGGATCCCTGTTTTTTCTGTATTTTTCACGGTTGTATTCCCCTGTTTTTACTTAAATTCTGTTCCTGTGTTTTCACTTCATATTTTTTGTATTTCACAACGATTTATTTATCCTGCTGCATTAAAATGCTTCCTTAGCTATTTACTTCTGACCTGTCCGCATAATTTTTTGCTTTTTTTACAAAATTTTCCGCAAATTGCGGCGCAGATGGATAATAAAGATGCGGAAATCCCACAAAGCATGAATTTTTATCAAAAACACAGTCATATTTTTTCCCACTTACCGGTTTTAATGCCACACAGTCATCACCGTTTGCGGTACTGTCGAAATAATGAAATTCATGCCCTTTTATGCTGCCATTTTCCGGCAGAAAGTTTGATTCTTTTTCCGTAAGTTCGATGTACCCGAAACGAACCAGTTTCCCTGTGTAAAAGCAGTCTCCCGGCACAACGCCTGCCATCTCATAAACATGATGCTCTGTATCTTCCATCGTCTGATGCAGATACATAAATCCGCCACACTCAGCAACGATCGGCATCGCGAGTTCCGCCTTTTCCCTGATAGCCGCAAGCATCGTCTTATTTTCAGATAATTCTTTCGCATAGAGTTCAGGGTACCCTCCCGGAAGCAATAGACCGTCCGCTTCTTTTGGCACACTTCCATCATGAAGCGGTGAAAAAAATACAATCTCTGCGCCGGCTTTTTCAAGTGCCTTTAAGTTGTCCTCATAATAAAAACAGAACGCTTCATCGCGTGCCACGGCAATCACTGGTCTTTTTCCGCTTTTTTGCAAATGTACTTTCTGCTTACCGTAACTGTCTTTTTCTAATGTGCTGCCTTCCGGCAGTTCTGATGCCCCCTCCGCGATTGCGAAAAGCCTGTCTATATCGACGGTCTTTTCTAACATATCCGCCGTTTTATCCAGCAGTTCTGCCATCTTTTCTACTTCTTCCGGGCGTTTAAGTCCCAAATGTCTGCTCTCTAAAAGAATCTCCTTCTGGTTTGGAAAATATCCAAGAACTTCTACCGGAAAACTCTTCTCGATCTCCTGCCGTATCGTCTCAAAAAATGCGCCGGAGGTGCGGTTTAAAATAATTCCACGGATCAGATGAATCGTATCATAGGAAAGAAAACCGGCGATCAGCGGAAGAATGCTCCTCCCCATTCCGTGCGCATCGATGACTAAAATGACCGGCGTGTCTGTCACCGTCGCAAGGTCATAGGCAGATCCTTCTTTCCGGATCCCGCCTAACCCGTCATACAGTCCCATTACGCCTTCCATCACAGAGATATCTGCATTTACTGCAGACTCCATAAACAGTTCTGCCGTCATTTTCTCCCCGGTAAAAAACGTATCCAGATTTTTCGATGGTATTCCAAGTACCGTGCGGTGAAACATCGGATCGATATAATCCGGTCCACACTTAAATGCCTGTACTTTTTTCCCCTTTCAAGCAGTGCACAGGTGATCGTAGTCTTTCCGCTTCCACTTCCTGTCGCGCCAATCAGTATTCTTGGTGTCCTCATGACTCCGTCCCTCCTGCAAAATAAAACGACAGGATAAACACCGGATTTTCCGCCTGCATCAGATGGTAACGTCCCGCCTTTTTCGCACGGCTGACTGACATCTGGATGATTTCTTCCTGTTCCACCGGAAACTCATTTAATATAGAAGAAACAGCCCCAACCGTCTCTAACGTAATTGCCGTCACTACCACACGCATACGCGGATTTTTCCGGTATAAATCCGTTAATATCTCCTTTAAACTGCCATTGCTTCCACCGATAAATGCATGAGTTGGAACCGGAAGCCCTGTAAGTGCCCCGGGTGCCTCCCCACAGATCACTTTTACATTGGCAAGTCCATACTTTGTGCAGTTCTTTTCGATCAGTGCGACAGCCTCCTGTTTTCGCTCAATGGCATAGACGGTAAGATTGTCTGACAGCCTTGCCATCTCGACCGCGATTGAGCCTGTCCCGCTTCCGATATCATAAACCACCGCGTCGGGTGTCAGGTGCATTTTACAGATTGCCGCCTCCCGGACTTCCTCCTTTGTCATCGGCACCTTATCCCGGCAAAATGCGTCATCCGGCAGACCATGCGTCAGGAATTTTGGATCAGAATTCTTTTTTTCTCCCGAAATCCCCTGATTCTGGATCAGACAGGTATAAAGTCCCTCGTCGGTAAGCTGCATACATTCTTCCGGGGACAATGTTTTTATCTGTTCCGCCGGATAGGACAGCGCATATCCGACCGTCACAGTCGTCTCTTTTAATCCACATTCGATCAGCCGCTTCCCGATTTCGCGGACGTCCGAAACACCGGATGTAATAACAAACACTTTTTCTCTCATCCCTGCCGTTTTTATCAAACGCTCCATCTGGTCTGTCCCATGCAGGCTGACGATTTTAGCATCCTGCCAGCTGTTACCACTGCGCGCAGCCAGATAAGAAACCGAGGAAATCCCAGGACAGACGGACACCTCCGTGTTCTCCCTGCCCTGCAATGCCTGCACCATTTTTTCTGCACCGCTGTAGAATCCGGTATCGCCGGAAAATAAAATGACTGCATGGAAAATGGCTTTCCCACTTTTTTCACCTGCATCATCAAGGCATGGAAGAATGTCTTTTGCCAGATAATATGGCAGTCGTTCCGCAGCTACATTCCATTGCGCCGGCACCGCATCCAGCAGTCTTTTTGCCCCGAATAACAGATCTGCGCCTTTTATACGCTCCGCCGCTTCCTCTGTGATCAGTTTTGTATTTCCCATGCCGATCCCGACAAGAGATACCTGCATCTGTTTTCTTCGAATGTGTTTACCGGTCAAACGTTCTATTTCCTGAAGAATTTCCTCTAGGTTTTCCTTTTGCTCCCCGTTCTCCGCCTCCGGGTTTTCGATCACAAATACCGATACCCCTGCCTTTTTCGCGGCACTGATCTTCTCTGAAAATCCACCGGACGCACCGCTCTCTTTTGTGACCATATAACGGATCTGATACTGATGGAGAAGTGCAAGGTTCATTTCCTCGGAAAACGGGCCCTGCATGGCAATGATCTGTCTCCCTAAAATGCCGTTTTTATGACAGATCTCTATGCTCTCTGTCCCTGGCAGGACACGGACAAACAGCCGCTCCCTCAATGCCTCATTTTCGCAGTAACAGTGCAGTTCCTTACTTCCCGTTGTAAGAAGAATATTGCCACTGGTCTGCTCTAACGCGCGGACACATTCCTGCTGTGACTTTATATAAATTACATCGCTGTCATCTCCGGCCGACTGCAGTGTCCGCCGCAGACGATAATATGGAAGTCCTGCCTGTGCGGACGCCTGCCTGATATTAGAAGAAACCACGACCGCATAGGGATGCGTTGCATCAACGATTGCAGCATAGTCTCCCTTTTGCATGAATTCTTTCATTTCTTCTTCCGTAAGTCTTCCGGTGTAAATATTCCGGTACTGCCCCTCGGTCATGACCTCATGCCCATATTCCGTGGCGACACAGACATCCGCGCAGATCCCGGATGCATCTAAGATATCCGCTAACTGTCTGCCCTCTGTGGTGCCGGAAAAAATCAATATCCGTTTCATATATGATATCCTCTTTTAGTGACGAGATGTCCGTCTATGATCTTTGTCTCTGAATTACCGATAAACACGGTCGTAAACATGTTGACCTGACGGTCCCGCAATTCTTTTAACGTGCAAAGTTCCATTTTTGACTCATCTCTTCCGATATTTTCCACATATCCGCACGGGCGTGTCTCCTCAACTGTCTCTAACAGAATATCACAGGCACGCATCAGATAGTCCGCACGTTTTCTGCTGGACGGGTTGTAGATCGCAATCGCAAAATCCCCATCCGCCGCCGCTCTTAAACGTTTTTCTATTTTTTCCCACGGCGTCAGTAAGTCACTTAAGCTGATTACGCAGAAATCATGGTTTAATGGTGCTCCAAGGCACGCTGCTCCGCTAAGTGCAGCGGTGACGCCCGGCACGACACTAAGTTCACAGTCCGGGTAACTTTCCCCGATCTCATACATCAAAGATGCCATTCCATAGACCCCCGCATCCCCACTGCAGATCAGGGAAACTTTTTTCCCTTCCCTCGCCTTCTCAAAACAGAGGATGCAGCGCTCCCGCTCCTGCTTCATCGGTGTAGAAAGCTGCTCTTTTTCCGCAAATGCTTCGCCTAACAGTTTTAAATAAACCTGATAGCCGATGATCGTATCGCATGCCAGCAGTGTATCATACGCCTGCATCGTCATCATTGCTTCTTCTCCCGGTCCCATTCCCACAATATATATTTTATGTTTCATCAAATCTTACACTCCATTCCCTCTCAGCTATCGCAAGCGTCATTCCGTCTTTTGCCTTCTTTTTGAGCAGTAACCTGCCCTGTACTAACATTTTTTTCTGATTTTCCCTGCTGTCACAATTTTGCTGCATATACGATTTTTCTTTTCCCTCACTGCCACATCCAGGCTGCTTTATTTTCTCTTTATCTTCTTTCCTGCATGCTGCAAGCGCTGCGCGTTCACACACATTGTCCACGCCGACTGTCTGTGACACAAATGCCGAACCGCTGAAGGTTCCCGGCACTTCTTTTAAGACTTCTTTCGGATACGTCAGAAAGTCCAGCCCATATTTTTTTACAAATTCTAAAAATCCCGGTTCTTCTTTTTTCAGATCGATCGTGGCAAGCGCTGTAACTGCCTGTATGGATATCTGTTCCTGTTCTAATGTCTCTAAGACAAACTGCCCGATCTCCTCACAGGATTTTCCCTTTTTACAGCCCATGCCAAGGATGATGGTGCGGGGGATCAGCCAGAGCGGATCTGTATGCGTTTTAACATCCACCTGTTCATCTATGACCTGACTCTTTGGAATATTTTTTACCGGATACCTTGCAGAAATCACAACATCCGGCATAGATATATGGTCCTGTTCTTTTTTCACCGACCACTTTTGTGGCGGATTTTCTTCACATGTTGTTATGTCAGATATCAGTACCGATTTTGGTATCTCTCCTTCCACCCGCCCACCTGTCATTATCATAATCTTCTTTCCATCGAGAATTTTCGACGAAACTCCTGCAATTTCCTCTTTATTCTGTATGAAAAGTCCATTTTCTTTCGCAAAAACATCCACGGCAAACGCATGATTGACATCGGTTGCCGTTGTTATGACAGGCACTGATCCGTTTTGCAAGCAGTCCTGCAAGTTCATTTGCTCCGCCATAATGTCCGGACAAAACCGGGATAACAAACTGTCCCGCCTCGTCCACCACCAGAACCGGGATGTCTGTCAGTTTATCACGCAGAGAAGGTGCCATGGCGCGCACCGCGATTCCGCATGCGCCGATCCAGATGACTGCTGTCTTTTTCCCATTTCTGTTTTGTTCGAAACGCGCGCGCATCCAGTCGTAGATGCTTTCTTTGACATAAACCGGATTTTTGCCATTGGCACGATTGTGTTCCCGGATCCACTCAGTCTGTATCTCTGCATCTGATATTTCCTGATATCTGCCATACTTTGTATACAGACACACTTCGTACCCTTTCCCACACGAATACAGACATTCCCGTATCTTTGCCGAGAGTTCTATCCCGCGCCTGGTAAAACTCATGATATCGATCTGCATGTGTTACTCCTTCTTTTTACGGAATTCCGTTTCAAAATCCGGCGCATACAGTTTTGAGCGCGCGCAGCGTTTATTTGCAAGAACATTTCCCACCAGAACCAGTGCTGTTTTCGTAATATTATGTTTCTTTGCAACCAACGGCAATGTTTCCACTGTACACAGGTATGCTTCTTCTTCCGGCCAGCTCGCCTTATACACTAACGCTGCCGGGGTGTCTTTCGTATACCCACCTGCCACAAGACGTCTGGAAAGTTCCTCTAACATACCGGTACTTAAGTAGATCGCCATGGATGCCTGATGTGCTGCAAAACTCTCGATACTCTCTTTTTCCGGCACCGATGTTTTTCCTGCCATGCGGGTAATAATAAGGCTCTGTGAGACCTCCGGCAGTGTATATTCGATCTGCAGAGATGCAGCTGCACCAAAGCAGGCGGAAACTCCCGGACAGCTCTCATAAGAAATTCCAAGTTCATCGAGACAGTCCATCTGCTCCCTGACTGCGCCGTAAAGACTTGGCTCCCCGGTATGCAGGCGCACTACCATCTTGCTCTCCGACTCTGCCTTTCTCATCACTTCGATCACTTCCTCTAACGTCATCGTGGCACTATTATATATCTCACATGCCTCTTTGGTATAGGAAAGCAGCTCCGGATTTACCAGTGATCCTGCATAGATCACCACATCCGCCTTTTCTAACAGTTTCATTCCACGCACCGTGATCAGATCCGCCGCCCCACAGCCGGCACCTGCAAAATAAATCATCTTTTCTCCTCCTTCAGTCTCGCAAGCAGCTCTGCCGCCCCTGCACTCTCTCCAAGTCCTCCGTGCTCGTTGGAATACAAAATACACGCGACCGCAATTTTCCCTGCGGCTCTTTTATTCAGGTAAAACATTATCTTTTGCATGATCAGTTCCATCGTCTTTTCGCACAATCCGGCTTTTTTCAACACATTAACCGCCTCTTCCGTTGTCACGCAGGAAAGGATCTGACGTGCCGTATCTGCATCGGCACCCGCTGACAGAGCAGATGACGTGATCAGTTCCATCCGGCAGTCTCCTTCCCGCGAGTGTGTGTTCATGATGCCGCCGGCGACTTTTATCAGCTTGCCGATATGACCGGTCAGAAGCATGGCTTCAAATCCATTTTCCACCGCCATATCGATCGTATCTCCTATAAAATTACTGCATTTTACACTCTTATCGAGATCATAACCATAAGTCCGTTTCATATAATCCAGTCCGTAATTTCCCGGTGAGACTGCCACAATGGAATACCCCATGGCTCGCTTCTGATTTAACTCTACCCGGATTGTTTCAAGCAGTGCCCTGCTGCTCATCGGCTCCACAATACCGCTCGTCCCAAGGATGGAGATTCCGCCTGTGATGCCAAGTCTCGGATTAAACGTCTGCGCTGCAAGCGTCTCCCCCTCCGGCACGGAAATTTCCACCAGAAGATCTGCCGTTTCATCCGTGAGCGCACAGACTTCCCGCACCTCTTTTTCGATCATCTCACGCGGCACATGATTGATGGCTGCATTTCCGACCGGCTGGTCTAATCCCGGTTTTGTAACACGTCCGACACCATATCCCCCGTCGATCACAATTCTCTGTAAATGCGCGGACTGCCCTTTTTGCTGCATGCTGCCATCCATCGTACTCTTTTGCCGATGCACGGACGGTTCTTTTTGCTGTATGCCGCCGTCAATCCTTGAAACCGCTGCCACGATATGTGCGCCCGTCGTAATGTCAGGATCATCTCCGCCATCTTTAATCACGGCACAGCTCACTGCAGTTTCACTTCGCCGGATATCTGTGATTTCAGCATGATACCGAATCCCTTTTGGCGTCTCGATCTCTATCTCATTTTTTATTTTTCCGGTGATCAGCATAT
>ENA-OROZ01002029-OROZ01002029.1-human-gut-metagenome-genome-assembly--contig:-NODE-2029-length-16364-cov-6.142130_pt1 | contig 16364 bp, 13 predicted proteins | sample MGYA00242138_ERZ509066 | MGnify/ENA primary metagenome ERZ509066 (study PRJEB26280, sample SAMEA2338691) | human gut metagenome | biome: human gut; feature: human-associated habitat; material: faeces... | reverse complement strand
GGCCGCCGTATCGTCGGTCATGGGGGAAAAGTCCGAGACCGCCGGATCAAAGACATCTGTGATGCCCAGAGATTTCAGGCTGTCGGCCAGATCCAGATCCGACGCGATATCGAACTTCGGCAAAGCGAGGTTGACGATGAGGTATTTGCTCTCCGCACTCTCGCCGCCGCTGAGAAGGAAGTCCATCGTCGGCTTATCCGCCAGCAGCTCCTCCGGCGCAACGCCCTCGTCCGGCAGCAGGAGCCACATGGCGCCGCTGCCCTCCAACCGCTTGGAAACCGCGGAGAAGCGGTCGCTCCAGTAATAGGTGTTCGTCCCGCGCTGGCGCATGAAGTCACAGGTCACGTCGCCGCTGTCGGCGTGGAAGGTATCCGGCGCGGTGTTGGCTTCGGAGAACTCGCCATTCCACTTGGCCCGGAAATAGATGGTGGACGCAAGGGCGAGGATCGTTTCCTTGTCCATTGTCAGGCCGGAGGCTTGCTCCTTCAAAAGCCCGCCGGTCTGCTGGTCGATCCAGTCCTGAAGCGCCTTGTCAAAGGCGGCGGAGCCCATTTCACCACGGAAGGACGAGGCGTAATAATATCTTGCCAGCGCGTCCATGGCTTCCTGCTTGAAGCTGATTTTGTCGCTGAGCCACAGGGAGTTGGCCAGAATACTGGTCACCGCGCCGTCGTCACAGTAGTTGGCGTTCCAGACAGCGGCGGCCTCGGCCCGGAGGGCGTCTACATCGCCGCTGCCCAGCATGGCGAGGATCTGCTCCCGGCTCTCGCCGTCCGTCACCTCCGCCAGCATGGCGAGGGCCATGTAGAGATTGATGGGGGAGCAGACCTTGTTCTCTCCGCTGCTGTCGGTGAGAAGCTGGGGGATGACGGCGCGGAGATAGGCGTCCAGCGCGTCCGTATAGCCCGCCGGCTGATCCGTCTGCTTTCTGCGGTCTGCCTGCCATGCGTCATAAACCTGATTGAAACCGTCACTGTCAAAGTCTCCGTTGGGTCTGCTGAACTTGGTTTCGTCCGGGTACTGCGCCATTTGGGGATACTGTGGGGCGGCCAGCTGGTACTTGCTGGCGGTTTTTGCCTCGGGCTGCGCGCAGGCGGTCAGGGAAATCAGACTGACTGCGGCAAGGAGAAGAGCGAAAATCCGTTTCATAAGAAGCACCTCCATCTGAAAAAATGAAAACGACCGTCTATATCAATATAGACGGTCGTTTTTCAAAAAAGTTTCACAAAATGTCAATTTTCATACCGGGTCCAGTCCGGGTCCGCATTGAGGCCGGTCCAGGTCTCGTAGCTGCCGGCCTTGTGCCTGTAATCATGAGAGTTGGTGGCCTCCTGAACAGCCAGATAGAACCAGTCGCCGGGGTTGCAGTCCGGCCAGACGTTCATGCTGGAAAGCAGGTCGCCGTTCTCCTCGGGAATGCGGTTCAGCACACGATTGATCATGGTCATGGCCTGGGCGCGGGTGATGTAGGTATCAGGACGGAAGGTGCCGTCCTCGAAGCCCTTGATCCAGCCCAGCTCCGCGGCCCGCTGGATGTACTTCTCCGCCCAGTGACCCTGAATATCGGAGAAGGTCTGCTCGCCGTTGCTCTTGCCGGTGTCGAACCGGGCGCAGATGGCGGCGAACTGAGCGCGGGTGATGGGCGCCTTGGGGTCGAAGGTCGTGGTGCTGCGGCCCTGCACGATGCCCAAACCGGTCATGGTGGAGATAGCAGTGTTGGCCCAGTAATCATCCGGCACGTCGGTGTAGGTGTTGCTGGTGAGCAGGTTGGCGTCACGGACGGAATCCTTCAGCAGACGGAAGAAAATGGTGGTGGTCTCCGCGCGGGAGATCAGACCATAGGGCCGGACGTTGCCGTCCATGTAGCCGATGACATAGGCGAAGTGGTCGCTGTCATTCAGCAGATCAGGCGTGGTGCCGCGGTAGTTCCGCACGGTGTCCGCGTTTTTGACGGCGGTGCTGAGGCTGTCGGAGAAGTCCTTGGCCTTGATCTTATGCTCCGTCCGGTCCAGAACGTAGCCCTCAGGAGCCGTGACCTCGGCGTAGTACCAGATGCCCTCGTAGGAGTTCTTGTTGTCCACGCCGAACAGGGCGATGCCGTTTTTGCTGCTCTGCTGTCTGGTTGTGGTCACTCTGCGGTTGACGATCCGGTCGTTCTTGTCCAGCTGATACAGCTCGAACTTCGCGCCGTTCAGGGCGTGGCCGTCCTGCGCGTCCACCTTCTGAATGGCGAAGAAGTACTTGTCGTCATCGTCGCCGTCATCATTGTCCTTGATTTCTTTCCAGTACAGTTTGGCAGTATTGGTTGCCGTCTTGCTGCCCAGAACCAGAGGAATGCTCTCGTTAAGGTACAGTTCACCATTGCCGTGCTGAACGGCGTCCACCAGATCTTCCGTCTCAACAGTTACAGCGTTGACTTTAACCGTCGGTACGCTAATCAAAATGCTGCCCGTAATGTAGCCGGAAGCGGTCAGTGTCCGGGTCTCGCCGCTGCTCAGGATCGAGGTCAGCGACAGATCATTCAGACCGGACAGGGTGATTGTGGAACTATACCCATCAGCCTTATTCTTAGGTACGCAGGTGATCGTCAGGGACTGAGCATTTTTATCATACGCCACAGAGTCCCCATCTTTTGACAACTCAAACCAGTCGCTTGTAACTGTAATATTATTCAGCTTCAGCTGATTCTGGATATCCGCAGTGCTCAGCTGCTTGTCAAGCTGAACATGCAGAACGATCTTGGAACCGCTGAACATTGCCAGACTGCCCCGGGCCGCCTTGACAGCCTCAACAAGGTTCTCCCACGGCTTTTCTCCATAGGCAGCAATGATGCTGGCAGTCCGTTTATTCCTCTGAAGCTTCATCTCGGACAGATTCAGTTCCGCCTTATAGGAGATCGTGGGGGTTCTGCCGGCCTGATGGGCAGACGCATCTGCATAGGCATTGCCGCCGTGCCAGTCGGACCGGCCGCTGACCTTGTGATAAATCGTGATGTCATCGTCGATCAGATCCGCGGTGATGGGCGTATAGCTGTTTTTGACGTATACCGTCACGGTATCGTTAGAGGCCACAGACACGGTGATCGGAGTATCCTGCCAATGGGTTCTGTCGGTGCTGTACTGCGTTGTGCAGCGGTAGCCGCGCACAGCAGCTGTGTTGGCATTCTCTGCAACGGTGTATTTGCCGATGAGCAAATCATGGATCGTTGCATTGCCAGCACCCGTGATCTGTGTATCTGTGCCGGTTGTGCTTCCTTCCGGCGTCACGGTGAAGCTGAAAGTATTCCCAGCCGCAGGAGAATTGTCATCAAGGATCTTTTCAATCTTCAGCGCACCGGGTTTCCACTTGGCGGTGAAGGTTACGTCCTTACCGGGCATGTTGAACGCATTGTTCTCTACGGTCACATCATTTGTGACCCAGCCATCAAACACTTTGCCGGGGACATCCGGCACTTCGCTGGTCAGAGCAATGTCGGCTGTTCCTTCAAGGTAGTATTGAGGAGTTTTATTGGGAGTAAAGCCTTCCAACTCGGTTCCGTCGCTGTCGCAGTAAATAGCCCGATAGGCCGTAACCTTGCCGTCCAGGTGCCAGGCCTCCGTGCCAAATTTCACATAATCGGCCGCGCCGTTTTCCTTATGAGGGGCACCCCAGGATTTGATCAGGCTCAAGTCGAGCCCGGAGTTAGAATCGTGGCGAGTGAAATTGCTATTATTATCGTTTATTTCGTTGCCAAGGGCTGTCTCTGTGGTCACGGCAGTTGCCGTTACCAGCTTGCCCAGCGTTGCCCAACCGTTGCCGTTTTCATTGTGTTTCACGTCTTTTACATTCTCGTTATCTTTATCTCCGATCGGTTTTCCCGCAGTGTTGACCGTCTGAAAATAGACATACACAGGGGTCCCGGTCGGCGGAGTTGCTTCAAAGGTCCACGTGCCGGTAACCGTCACATTCTCGTCCGGCATAATGAATTTCTTGTCCTCCTGAGGAATCTGCGTGTCGGTTTGATCGCCCGTTACCGTCCAGCCGTTGAACGTCCAAGTGCCGTCCTTTCCATTCAGTGTGCCAGTTATCGGTGTTGTCACGGTAGGAAGCGTGACCTTTGTAGTCGCAGTTGCCTGTTCCGAAGCTGGCAGGTATTGGTTCCCCGGATGATCACCGGAAAACTCATACGTTACAGTATGGGGCGTCCGCTTTGTGATGTCGATGCGGAGATATTTACCCCCTTTACCCTCGGAGACAGTTACCTTATATTTCGTATTTCCCTCAATGGGGATGGAGATTGTAGGGCTGTGGCCGATTGTCTTATCGCGCGCCAAGTCAATACTTGTGATATCGTTGGCAGTGACTTTGTGTTTTGGGAGAATCAATCTATTGCTATATTCCCAATATGATCCTCCTGACGTGCAAAATACATATTCACCAAGCAGGCCTTTGACGTATACAATCTAACTTGCTTAGGTAAAATTCCCTCTAAATTATCGTGATCCGCTTTTGTTGCATCATCCATGTAAACACGAATTTCGTCATATGCTGTTGACCACACATCGTTCTCTTCTGCCGCAAGCGCCGTCGTTGGAAGCAAGGATATGATCATAACCAAAGACAGGATCGCTGCGGATAGCCGTTTGCATTTCATAAATTTATACCTTCTTTCCACGCGATTTCTTTTGAGTCCCGCCCGGGACCCGGGTTCAGGGGGATGCGATGGGGTTCAGGGATGTTTGCTGATTTGCTTGATAGGCGTTCACCGCTTTCCACCGGATATGGATCATATTTACAACTGCGGTAAAACCCCGCAGAAGCTACGGGGAAATTATAGCATAAAGCCGGTTTGCCTGCAAGGGTCAGCTTAGTCAAAACGACAATTTTTTTCGCGATTGCAACAGGTCTGAAACGGGCGGCGCCGTCATGGTCAGGTCGCTCATGACATAGATCGTTGAGCCGTCATCCGCTGCGTCGACCGCCTTGGCCAGCGTGGCGTAGGGCTTGTCCGCCGAGCCGTCACCGGTCCCATCATTGCCGCTGCTGCTGACATAGACCGCCGTGCCCCCGGCGGCATAGGCCGCTGCCGGAAGGAGTGTGAGACACAGCACAAGTGCCATCAGGGATGACAAAATCCTTCGTTTCATAAGTTTCTTTCCTCCCTTAAATGTAGGAATATAGAAGAAGTTCAGCCATGGGTTTGTCCCGGCTGAATTTATACCGCGGCGGTGCTGCCGCCCTTGAAGCGGAAGTGAATTGTTTGGCAGTGATGGCCAAAATCCGTCAAAATGCAAAATAAATGCGGGGGGAGGGGGACTGGCTATTTGTGTATTTTACCATACGCGAACATGAAAAACAAGGCGTTTGCAGAGTTGACAGACAGAGTTTGCGCTAAGTGAGCTTGTTAAGAAATTGATGATCCGCTGCGGAACCGGGGGGTGCCTCCTTACCTATATAGGATACGGGCTGAAAGAGGAAAAAAACAAGCGAACGCGCTCGAATGACCATGCCAGATTTTCTGTACAAACCGTGCCAAAATTGTTGGCTCGTGCGGATAGCTGTCATATAATGGAGAAAAAAGCGGAGAGATCACCATGTTTGTCGAACGATTTGACGCACTGATGAATATTGCGGAACTTTCCAACAGCCAGCTGGGACGGGAGATCAGCATGAATCCCTCCCGCATCGGACGGCTGCGCTCCGGTGCACGGCCTCTGCCGAAGCGCCACGAGTTTCTGCCCGGGATGTGCGCTTATCTGGCAGCGCACCTACCTTGCGGGAATGATCCGGGGAAAAACCGCACAGCAGGGCAGAACTGCCCGATTCCGTAATAGATAAAACCCCCGGATACCTTGCTCCCCTGACAGGGAGGATAAGGTATCCGGGGGTTTTATTCCTGAGCTTGCGGGCTCTGCATGGCGGTCAACTCTCTTTTCTGCCTGCGGATGTCCTTGCGAAAGAGGGCGTCTGCCATACCAAGCCTGCGCCGGTAGGCAGATAGGCGGGCACTGTTTGGGCAAAGACTTCCAGACCCATGGGGCCGGTGCAGTGACAGACACCGGCACAGGTGATGGAGCTGTGCCGGAAATAGTCTGCCGTCCGGGCAATGCGTTCCGGGTCCGGGGGTACCAGGTGGGTACCGCCGAAAACGGCCTGGATGGGCCGCTCCGGGAAGTGCCGTTCCACCGTGGAGAGAATGCTGCAGATGCCGTTGTGGGCGCATCCGGTGAGTACCACCAGCCCTGCTGGGGTATCCACCACACAGACCTGCTCCTCCGGGAAGGTATCCAGGACAAGGCGGCCATCCGGCCCCTCCATGACCGAGGAGGGATGCACCGCCTCCTCTGGTCCGGGGACGGGGAAATTCCCCAGGAGATACACATGAGGGCCGATCTCCACCGTGTCGTCCGCCAGGCAGCGGAAACCGGTCAGGCCTTGCTGGAAGAACCAGGATGCCTCCATGGGCGGGCCTACCAACTCCAGTGTCTGGGAATAGGTTTCCTGCTGAGGCGGGTCGCACCGGTGATCCCACCACTTCCGGATGAAAAAGCCGCTATGGGCATAAATGGGTACGTCCGGCGGAAGCTGATCCGCCAGGCGCAGAAAACCACCGCAGTGATCCCGGTGGTTGTGACTGAACGCCACGGCAGTGACCCGCCGGAGGTCGATACCCAGCTTCTCCGCGTTCCGCAGGCAGGCGTCCCGCTCCCCGGCGTCGAACAGCAGGCGGGTATCTCCTTCCTCCAGGTAGACGGACAGGCCGAATTCCCCCTCAAGGCCGGGGTACAGAACGGCGTTTTCCGATAAGACAGTCAGCTTCATGGCAGGCTTTTCTCCTTGTCAGTTGTTTAAAAGACGGAGGAAACGCCGGGGCGTCTCCTCCGTTTTTGTATGGTCTGGGAAATTACTGAACGGCAACAGTGCGCTGGAAGGTATCGATCCAGGCTTCCTTGTTGGCGGTGATGTAGGCCTCGTCAAATTCCTTCAGGGCATTCATGGACTCGTCGCCGAAGGCCAGATAGGTCTTCAGAGAATCGTCCATGGTGGCGTTCTTGTTCACGGGGGCCTCGTTCATGACCTCAGCAATCTTGTCCTGGGTGTCCTTGCTGATGAGGTATTCCACAAACAGCTGGGCCAGCTCAGGGTTCTTGCAGTTCTTCACCACGTTGGCGGTGGCGGGAGCGGAGAAGGAACCCTCGGCGGCGTCCACCCAGACCATGTTCAGGCCGCTGTCGGTCAGGCTGGGCATATTGATGTCCATGAACACGGCGATGTTGGCCTCACCGGTGGTGAAGGCGTTGACAACGTCGGAAGAGGTGGAATACCACAGATCGATGTTGTCCTTCTTCTCCTGCATCAGCTCCATGGCGGGGGTCACATCCTCCTGGCTGCCGCCCATGGCCTCGGCCATAGCCACCAGCATGTAGGGGCCGGCGGTGGAGGTCATGTCGGGCAGAGCCACCATGTGCGCATACTGGTCATCAAACAGACCCTCGTAGGAGGTGGGGGCGGGCAGACCGGCCTTCTCCAGAGCGTCGGCATTGTACATGATGCCGTAGCGGCACAGGGAGTAGCAGGGGCCGTAGCCGTCGGCGTTGACAGCGATGTCATACAGGTCGCCGATGCTGGTGACGATGTTGGTGTCGATCTTCTCAAACAGGCCTGCCTCATTGCCGGTCTGGGCAAAGCTCTTGGTCAGCAGGGCCACATCGGCGGTGGGATCGTTCTGCTCAGCCATCAGCTTGTTGAGACGGTCGCCGTTGCCGCTGGTGGGGTCCACCACGATGGTGCAGTTGTACTTGGACTCAAAGTCGGCGGCCAGGGTCTTGAGACCGGCCTCGGCCCAGCCCCAGGTAGCAACGACCAGCTCGGCGCCGCCGAAATCCTGAGTATCGCCAGCTGCTTCGCCGTTTCCGGCGTTATCGGCGGGAGCTTCCTCCTGCTTGCTGCCGCCGCAGGCGGCCAGGCTCAGGGTCATGACCAGAGCCAGCATCAGTGTAAAAATGCGCTTGCTTTTCATTTTGTTTACATCCTCCAGATTTTATTTGATGTCTTTATATACACAGAAATGCTGGGCGGGGAAGTGAAGCAGAACTTCACTGCCCTCCTGCACGTCCGCATATTCGTGGATAGCGGGGTATACCATTTCCTCAAAGCAGCCAGAGACCTCCAGCCGGGTGGTATGACCCTTGTAGGTGGCACTTTTGACGGTGCCCCGGACGGTATTGACACCTTTCTGCTCCGCAGTCCGGATGTTTTCGGAGCGGATGGCCAGAATGCATGCGTCGCCCTCAGTCAGCTCCTGGGCGGCCTCTGCCGGGACCTGGAGCGTGTGAGCACCGCAGCGGATCAGGCGCATATCTCCCTCTGTTCCGGCGGCGATGCCGTGAAGAAAGGTGGAAAAGCCCATAAAGTCCGCGATAAAGGGAGAGGCGGGCCTGTCAAAGACCTCCTGGGGCTTGCCGATCTGCAAAATGTGGCCGGCATTCATGACAATGACCCGGTCTGCCAAGGAGACGGCCTCCTCATGGTCGTGGGTCACGATGATGGTGGTGATGCCCAGCTCCTTCTGGATGCGCTTGATCTCCACCTGCATCTCTACCCGGAGCTTGGCGTCCAGGTTGGAGAGGGGCTCATCCAGCAGCAGAATGGAGGGACGGGTCACCAGAGCCCGGGCTAGGGCCACCCGCTGCTGCTGACCGCCGGAGAGCTGCCGGGGATAACGCTTGTCCATGCCGGTAAGCTTTACCAGAGCGAGCATGTGCTCCACCCGCTCACGGATCTCGTTTTTGGGCAGCTTCTGGAGCTTCAGACCAAAGGCCACGTTTTCAAAAACCGTCATGTGGGGGAACAGCGCGTAATTCTGGAAGAAAATGCCGATATTGCGGCGGTAGGGGGGGATAGTGGAAACGTTTTTGCCGTCCACCAGGATCTGCCCGGCGGTGGGTTCAGTAAAGCCGGCGATCATGCGCAGTGTGGTGGTCTTGCCGCAGCCGCTGCCGCCCAGCAGGGCGATCATCTCGCCTTCGGCAGCCTTCAGGTTCATGGAATCCACCGCAGTGAACTCGCCGAATCGCTTGGTCAGTCCCTGTAATTCCAAAGTAGCCATAGTTTACACCTTTCCGTTCTCACTTAACAAACATGTCCAACCCTACAAACTTCTCCATCAGTACGATCAGAACCAGAGATGCCAGGATCAGCAGTGTGGAGATGGCGGCCAGAGTGGGGTCGAAGGTCAGCTCCATATAGTTCATGATGCGGATGGGCAGGGTGATGAACCTCGGGGTGGAGAGCAGGCTGCTCAGGGCCACCTCGTCAAAGGAATACAAAAAAGCCAGCAGCGCACCGGCCATGATGCCGGGCCGGGCCAAGGGAATGGTGATCTTGAAGAACACCTGAATAGGGGTGGCTCCCATAGAGGTAGCCGCATCCTCCAGCGTCCAGTTGAACACATGGAGTACAGACACCGTGTTCCGCACGATGTAGGGCAGAATGATAATGAGGTGACCGATGAAAATGCGCAGCATACCGGACACACCGCCGATCTGGCTGTAGACCTGCAGCAAAACAAAGGCGAAGGCCACACTGGGCACATACATGGGAGAGGTGTAGTAGTTCAGCAGAGCGTCCTTGCCCTTAAAGCTGTACCGGCAGACGGATAGGGCCGCCGTGACGCCCAGCAGAATATCCGCCGCTGTGGCCAGAATACCGATTTTCAGGCTGTTCACCAGACCATCCATAAAGTGGGTGGAGGAACCGAAAATATTGGCGTACCATTTCAGGGAGAAGCCCTGGGGCGGGAAGGTGATGAGGGCTGTGGGCGTGAAGGAGGCGATGACAATCACCACCAGAGGCGCCAGCAGGAACAGCATCACCAGAATGGCGAAGATCCGGCAGGGCAGATTCACATCTTTTTCACGCATATCACTTTCCTCCTCCCATACGTTTCATATATCCGGAGGTGCACAGCACCACCGCGATCTGCACCAGCAGGATCACTGCCAGCAGAATATAGCTGATGGCGGAGGCTGCACCCCAGTCGAAATTCACATTGATCTCCTGGACCACCATGGTGGCCATCATCCGGAACTTGGAGCCGCCCAGCAGTTTGGGCGTCACGTAAGAGGTCATGCTCATAGTGAACACCAGAACGCAGCCGGAGATAATGCCCGGCAGGCTCAGGGGGAACACCACCTTGGAAAAGGTCTGCAGAGGAGAGGCGCCCAAGCTGTAGGCCGCGTACTCCACGTTAGGGTCAATGCTCTGGAGCACACCCACCAGAGAGAGGACCATATAGGGCACCAGCAGGTGGATCATACCGATGATGACCGCCGTCTCCGTGTTCAGGATTTTCAGAGGGGCGGAGATAAGCCCCAAGGACTGGAGCAGCTGGTTCAAAAGGCCGTTGGTGCCCAGAATGACCATCCAGCCGTAGGAACGGACCACAGCGCTGACCAAAAAGGGAAACAGGATCACAATCATCATGACCTGCTTCATACGGGACTTGGTCCGGGCCATGTAAAAAGCCGTGGGATAGCCCAGCACCAGGGAGATGGCGGTGGACACCAGGGACACCCGGAGGGTGACCCAGAGAATGTTGCGGTAAAAGGGGTCACTGAAAAAGTTCACGAAATCGGAAAAGCCGTTTTCGTGCAGGGTGTGGACCAGAATGTAGACCATGGGCGCCACAAAGAAAAACAGCAGGGTCAATACGGTAGGCAGCGCCAGCAGCAGTGCCCGGTGTTTACGTTCCATCCGAACTTATCTCCTTTATCTCTTCAATCAAGGGCAGAAGCCGCTTGTGCAGCGCATCCACCAGACCCCGGTCCGTGCATTTCAGCTCCGGCGAAACCGCCAGCGGCATAAGGGTAAAGAATGTCAGCAAATTTTTGTGGGTGAAGCCCATGCGGCGGCAGTCCGCCAGGAACTGCTCCATCTGCGCCAGCAGCGCTTCCGGAGACTGGTCGCACATCAGTCCCGCCAGCGGCAGGGGGATGAGGGTCAGCACCTTGCCGTTTTCCGCGGTGCAGAGCCCGCCCTGCGCGTCCCGGAGAGTGTTGGCCGCCAGGGCCATATCGGCGTCATTGCCGCCGTAGACCGTCAGGTTGTGGCAGTCGTGGCCGTAGGTCAGTGCGGCGGCACCGGTGACACCGTCCATGCCGGTCAGCAGGCCGATGCCGTGCTGGTCCCGGCCGTAGCGGTTGAATACCGCCATTTTTAAACAAGGAGCTGTTTTCAGACAGGCAAAGCCGTCTCTTTCAGCGGACAGGGGCAGGGTCTTCTGGACCCGCTGGGTGCGAATGGAGATGCCATCCTGGCCGATCAGATTCGCTACGGCGGTGCCGCCGGGGAAGCCGGGGCGTACCGGCACCGTGACGGCAAAGTCCTCTTCCGTCACGGGACGAAGATGAACAGAGCTACGCAGGTGGTCCGGGATCTGGTAAGGGGCGGTATGGGGCAGATAGCTGCCATGGTCCCAGACGATTTCTCCGGCCCGGAGCACCAGTTCCGGTCTGGGATGGCGCAGATCCTGCACCAGCTGCATATCAGCCTCCATGCCGGGGGCGATGCCGCCTGTGTGATACAGCCGCAGCCGGACGGCAGGGTTGATGGTGGCATACCGGATGGCCCGGATGGGGTCAAGACCCAGTTCGATGGCCCGTTCCACCACAAAGTTCAAATGCCCCTGACGCATCAGCCGGGGGAGGGGAACATCGTCCGTTACCAGGCAGATGCGGTCCTGCACCGGTGCATCATTCATGGCCTGGACGATTTCCCGGTTCAGCATGCATTCCTGTACCTGCACCGTGAAGCCCAGAGCCAGCTCCTCCCGGAGCTTTTCAGCGGAGGGAACGGTGTGGTCGCTGTCGATGCCCATGGCCCGGAAGGTCTGCAAGCGGCGGCCGGTGAGGGCGGAGACATGGCCATCCAGAAAAACGCCATGGTTGGCGGCAGCTTCAATGACGGAGAGCATCCGCTCATCTCCGGCGGCGACGGCGTTGAAATCCATGACCTCGCCTAATCCAGCCACGCCGGGAATATCCAGCAGGGCCTCCATCTCAGCGGGGCCAACATCAAAACCGGAATCCTCCAGACCGGGAGCGGAGGGAATGGTGGAGGGGGCGGTCAGCAGCACCCGCAGGGGCAGGGACCGGCAGGCATCTGCCAGGCCCCGGACGCCCTCGATGCCAAGGACATTGGCAATTTCATGGGGGTCGGCGCATACCGTGGTTGTGCCGCAGGATAGGGCCACCTGAGCAAAATGCTCCGGCGTCAGCATGCTGCTCTCCAGATGCATGTGAGAATCCACGAAGCCAGGCAGGGCATAAGCGTTGCCGCCATCAATGCTCCGGCGGCTGTCCAGCGCTTCTTCCGGGCCAAAAACCCCGGCGATATGACCGTTGACAATGCCGATAGATCCGCTTACAATAGAGGCGCTGAACACATTGACAATCTGCACATTGCGGATTACCAGGTCAAAGGGGTGTCTGCCCAGCATAGCTTCGGCGATATCTTTCAGCATAGCGGTGTCCCCTCCGTTTCGTATGTCAAAAATAAGACATTTTAATGATATCTTTCTGGGGAAAAAAGTCAAGGTCATACCATACCATAATTTTAAACGGGAATTGCGGTTGTTTCATACAAGTTGAACGATCGAAACACCCCTTGAGAATAGGAGTAGTCAACAATCCACGGCCAAAAGGCCATGGGCTTGTAACTGCCCAGTCGTAGTAACGGATAGCTCCTCCGACCTTTAACCCCAAGAGACATTGCTGTCTCAAGTGGCGTTACATCATAGGGTGGTTGACAGCACCCTTTGCGGCAAAGTTTACTCTGCCGCAACTGTATCAGGTACTTGGCTATCATAGAGATAGTTGATTCCCATGCAATACAGATTCATTGCGCCGATACGGTCATCGTTCGACTTGTAACCACAGTTCTTACAGGTAAACAGATGTATCTTCTTGTTGCGATTTGCCTTTTCTGTGTGTCCACAGGCGGGACAGCACTGGCTGGTATACCGAGGATTAACCTTGATTACGGAAGAATGATTCTGTTTCGCCTTGTAGATGAGTTTCTGTTCGAGGTCATAGAAAGCCCACGATACAGAAACATAGCGGTGCTTCGTTTTGACACGTTCCGTGGCATGACGGATACCGGACAAATCTTCCAGAATGAAGAGAGTGTGCGCGGGGTTATTTACAACGAGTGCCTTTGATACACAATGGTTGACATCCTGCATCCAACGGTTTTCTCGTTGACCGATCCTTTTGAGTCTACGTCTTGAAGACGGGGTATGCCGCATCTGGAGTTCTTTTCTAAGTGCTGAATAGTGGGCTCTTTTCTGCTTGATAGGCCGGCCTCTCACAAACCCGGACTTGTGCTTGCTATCGTAAGTCGCAACGACGAAGTTGATGCCTCGGTCGATGCCTACAACATTACAGATATCGGAGAGATCACTCTCTTCCACATCATAGGTCACAGGGATATGTAGAAAGTACTTGCCGTGTTTATTTACAAGCTTTGCGGTGCCGAACCGATAGATAGAGCGGTCGAAGTATTTCGACATCCATTCTGCGAAATAAGGCAATTTCACTCTTCCGCCGAGCGTGTTTATGGAAAAGCGGTCTTGTGTCAGGGAGTAATCTCTGTTCCAGACGAGGTCATACTGAGGTTTCTTGAAAGACGGTTTGATCCACTCTTTCTGATTCTCAAGGATAGTCTTATATCTGGCAATGACCGTCTTGAATACAGACTGAGTCATTTGAGATTTCAGTCCGAATTCTGCACGCAACGTAGGATACAGAGCCTTGTTGAGCGAAAACTGTTTTAAATCGTGCGTGCGAAACACATAGTCCGAGACATAGTTGCACGCTTCACGATAGACAGACATCGTTTCATCAAGTAACGTCTTATCTTCATCAGATGCCACTACTTGGATTTTTGCCGTGATGGACATTTGAGCCATAGTCAATCCTCCTTTCCTTGCTATTTCACTATCTATTATATAATAATAGATAGTGAGCATCAAGGCGCATCGAGGTGACTTATGGATTGATGCCATAAAACAAAAGATTCAGAGCATCGCTGATGCTCATCACTGCGAAATCGTGGCAATGGAAACCGACAAAGACCACGTGCATATCCTTCTCGGATACGACACGACGGATTCCGTCTGTAACATTGTTAAGACACTAAAACAAGAAACGACACATCATCTTTGGCAAAGATTCGGTCCTTTCCTGGCCAAACACTATTGGAAGAAAAGGATATTCTGGTCCGATGGGATACTTTGCCTGTAGTATCGGGGAAGTATCCTCGGCAATTATCCAAAAGTATATCGAAAACCAAGGATGATGCGCCTTTACGAACAGGGCTCCTCCCACCGCCTAAAGGCAGTGGGTTTCCGCCCAAACTATGTTGGAGGTATTTTTTATGAAAAATCACTGGCAGAGCGTTTTTACAGGTACTACTGCAAGCTCAACCGCCTGCCGTCACGGATCGATCCGGAGACCCCGCTCGCAGCCAACGGCTGAGCAGTTCTCCCCTGTCGGACAAACGCGGTTTTTGAGAATGTGGGCACGGCCAAGCTGCGGCGGGCCGGAATCTCCGGTCCCCTTTTGGTTTTTGCGCCCCTGACATACAGGGCGCGGAAACGCAATGCGGACCCCAAAATGGAATCAGGCAAAAAAGTAACGACCTTCAACCGTTGTCTCCCAGTTGAAGGCCGTTACTCATGCATCTTGGGTTCAATCATTGACGTAACCTCACATTCTTCAGTTTTCGGAAAGCTTTGGTCTTTCGCTTGCTGGGGTACTCTTAGTGATACATCGGACTCACCCTTTCCTGATTCTTATTATACGCAAATCCGCCGGAATATCAATTCGCAGGGATGTTAAAATTCGCGGAAAAACTTTGACTGTTCTGTGAATTAATTTGCGCCTTTGCCTATGCTATCATATTTAATTGGGGGCAATGATGCCGCTCTGTTAAAAACAGATGCACGCCTCAAGCTATCCACGCACAAGGGCAATATCAACAACCGCTTAGAGCAATGCTAAATCAGGGGGTGCGATTTACTACAAATCGTACCCCCTTAAATATTACTTATCATAATAAAGGCCGCCAAAGATCCACAAGGTAATTTCAAGCGTGTATTCAAAGGCTATCTCTAAAAAGGGCCCGGGGTACTGTGCCGCTATCGGCATGGTACTCCGGGTTTATTTAGGGTGTAACTCCATTCGGTATGCTTGTCCCCACAGGTAATCTTGACTGGACATTTAGGCGATGGTTTTCCGCTCACGGAACCGCTGAAGGGTCTCCGGCAGATTCTCCTGATGGAGCAGGGCGGGGTTGAAGCGCAGCAGAGCAAAGTTCAGATTGAACAGGGAGCCGACACCCACTGCGGCAACGATGGTGCCGATGCCCACCTGACCGCCCAGCCGCCAGCCGATGAATACAATGACCACTTCCACGGCGGCGCGGCAAAGGCCTACCGTCCGGTGCGTCTTACGGGCCAGTACGACCATGAGGGCATCCCGAGGGCCAGAGCCCAGCGTGCTTTTCATATACATCCAGGTGCCCAGAGCCAGCAGCTCCATGCCGATCAGCAGTGCGGCCAATCCGGTCGAGAAGCGCTCAAACAAAGGGACCCAGTTCAGGTACAACAGGATGTCGATGAATATCGGGCAGACGAAAATGTTTGCCAGTGTACCGAGGCCGAAGCTTTCCCCGCAAAAATAGGCAATGGCAATGACCGCTGCCCCGACAATGCTTGCGGCGGTGCCGTAGGTAATACCGAAGGTCTTGGCCATGCCTTGCTGGAGAACGCTCCAAGGCTCCAAGCCGATATTGGCCTGAAGCATCAGCGTGATACCGATGGCGCTGACCAGCAGACCGCCCAAAAGCAATCCGATCCTGCGGAGATATTCCTGAAACATGGTTTGCCTCCTTCTGCGGGTCGAGCCCTTGATATGAGATGATTGGCACAGATATGGGAATTCGGCAGCTTGCGGCCCGTAAGGCTGGAATTCAGATCTGCCCGCTGTCCGAATTCTTGATTTGAGTGATGTAGCGGTATACGCTGGCCGGAGAGCAGTGGAGACTGGCGGCGGCACTTTTGACTGCGCCCTTCAGCAGAAAGAGCCCGCCGGCTTCCAGGGCTGTGATGACTTGCAGCCGTTTCTCCGGCGTCAGCTGCTCCGGCGTGACCCCCATCCGTTCCAGCTCCCGATTGATGGCGTCCAAAGCCACCGCATCGGCGGAGTTGCGGAATTTTTCCGGGGAGGACCGGGCGGACATGTCATCTTCACTCTCCGGCAGCGGCTGCGCCAGCACATCGGTTACGAACAGGTCCGGGTGGCACAGCTTCAGGATATGGTCGC
>ENA-OROZ01002026-OROZ01002026.1-human-gut-metagenome-genome-assembly--contig:-NODE-2026-length-16415-cov-2.858863_pt1 | contig 16415 bp, 11 predicted proteins | sample MGYA00242138_ERZ509066 | MGnify/ENA primary metagenome ERZ509066 (study PRJEB26280, sample SAMEA2338691) | human gut metagenome | biome: human gut; feature: human-associated habitat; material: faeces... | reverse complement strand
AAGCTCCGATTTCATCTTTTATCATCAGTGCCTTGGGTATTGTAAAGTGGTAGCTACAATCTCTGATAAAATATTGCTGCGGCATATATACAGTGACAGTAATTCCAAGAAGTACAGTGATGTGATTACATCAAAAACACCTTTTGAGATGATTCTTGATGGTTACAAAAAAGCCGGCAGGGAGAACTTTGCAGCAGAGATACAAAAAGATGAGCTGATATATATACTTGATGAATTAAAAAAGATACCAGAATACGATACAAAAGAAATCAGAAAAAAGGTTTTTGAATCGCTGACAGAAATTGATTTTGATTCGTCATTATTTAGTACTGAAGAAGAAAAAAAGATGATAAAACAATACAAAAAAATAAAAGCCGGTAAATGGTGGTATGTGTCAGATATCAGAGCAGCGATAAGGAGGTGACAAGATGATAACGATTATTATTGCAGCACATAATATGGAAAAATATATTGAAGAAACCCTTGATTCCATCCTGGCTCAGACATACAAAAATTATGAACTAATTCTTGTTGACGACGGGTCTACCGATGAAACATTTAACATTATGCAGACATATCAGGTTAATAAATTCATAAACACAAATGTGACTGTAATAAACGAAAAACAATCCGGAATCCCTGCTGCCAGAAATAAGGCTATGCCGATGGCAAAAGGGCAGTACATATTGTTTTTTGATGGCGATGATGTGATGATGCCCGATTACCTTGAACAGCTGGTAAAATGTATGGAATTTGAGGACGTTGATATGGTTGTCGGGGATGTGATAAAAATTGCAGAAAATGGCTCCGAACTGACTGAAGCACCGCGCATATATACCAAGATGCATGATGGCAGATACGATACAACATACAAAATAAAAGACCTGATGACGCTTGGGGATAACATTGACGGAATTACAGGAACGAAACTGTATAAATCAGATATCATATTCACCAATAAGCTGCAGTTTGACGGGTTGAGCAAATATTCTGATGTGACATTCTTCCTCAAATACCTGTATTTCTGCTCTACGGTATACGTATCAAATACAGCACTTATAAAATACAGGGTTTCTGACATACTGGTAAAGAGCCGGGCATCAAATAAAGACCTTGATGTGATTGCCTGTTTCAGAAATATTGAAGACTATATTGACGGGCTGCGCGGCGGGCGCGAAAAAACAAAGCTGTTTAATTATATGCTGCAGAATATGCGTGTTAAAGAGTTGAGTGTCTGGACTCTGCACTACACTTCACCTTCGGCGTCAAGCCGTACGCTCAGAAAAAGACTGTTTAAGCGCTTTCACCGTGAAATTCTGTCTGTTGGCAAAAAATATTACAAATACCTAAGCGACGATAGAAAAAAGGAAATATCGGAAGCTAAAAAAAGATACCATCTGAGATTCTGGTATCTGAGTATGCCGTACATTGTATATAAACGTGCAGTGCTGAAAAAAATATAAAAAAATATTCTCAAAAAAGCGTACCTTTTTACAAAAATCCTGCATATTAAATATGCAAGCAAAAATACAAAAAAAATCAGGAGGAAAAAATGGCATTAAAAATTAAGATTAAATACTTTTACAAAAACCTTGAAAAATTAAATAAAATCAGTAAAGGAGATTGGATTGACCTGCGAAGTGCAGTTGATATCCATCTGGCAGCAGGTCAGACTGCTTTCATCCCGCTTGGCGTTGGAATGATTCTGCCTGATGGCTATGAAGCACATATCGCCCCGCGCTCCAGTACATTTAAGAACTGGGGAATCCTGCAGACAAACAGCGTCGGGGTTGTAGATAATTCATACAGTGGTGATGACGACCAGTGGATGATGGCTGTCTATGCAACAAGAGACACAGAAATCAAAAAAGGCGATAGAATCTGCCAGTTCAGGATTATGGAAAAGATGCCTGAGCTTGACATCGAAGAAGTAGAACATTTAAATGAAAAATCACGCGGTGCTTTCGGTTCAACAGGAATTAACTGATGCCAACAGCCGCAAAATAAAATATTACATAGAAAAGGAGACCTATTATGGCTTATAAAACACCTGAGCAGATGCTTGATATTATTTTATCCGAGAACTTATTAACAGATGCATGCATGACTATTATCGATGGAAGAAACGAGTATGGTTTCCATGCAGCAAAAGTACCTGACAGCAGCCTTGAAAAAACTGCACCTGGAAAATATAGCATTACATTAAGAGGCGGCGACGGAAAAGATATTGTCGTAAACGCAACAGCACCGGAAAACGGCAAAAAGACAAACTTCTGGCTTATCAGCTTTGAAGAAGGCAACTACAATGTAATCTGTGTACAGTATGATGACAACGGCGAACCGTCCAGAGCGTTAGAGCAGAAAGAATACATGTCTGTTATCGCTTTATTCCTTGACCACTACAAGATTGGAACCAGGACAAAGCTGATGAATATCCTGAAATACGGTTATGCAGAGCTGAAGAAAGAAATCGGAGATGACAATGCATATGAGCTGCTGCGCGATTACATGGATACAGGTGTATCAATCATGCGTGCTGAGCATATGCCGAAAACCTTTGGCATCAGGTTTAAGTTTGACTTTGACGGCGAAGAAGAATAAGGTTGGTTTACTTGGGCTGGCTTTTGCCAGCCTTTTTTAGGAGGTGATAATTATGACAGCAGATGTCAATGAGCTCTCTGGCGCTATTGCAAAAATCCTTGTGATTTTGTCAATATTTATCTTAGTGTTTACATTACTTACATGCTTTGCAAATGTCATATTATTCGGAAAGATATTTGGAAAAGAAAGCAAAAAGAAATGGCTTAGTTTTGTGCCGTTTGTTAACGATTATATTATTTACGATACATTCTGGAATACAAAAATGTTTGCATTATACATCGTAGTCAATTTTGTTATGCAGGTTGTGACAAGATTTGCAAGTGAGAAATCAGTAAGCATCAGTGTGTTGTATATGGTAGCAACACTTATCGTGCTGTTTCTTGATATTGCAATTATGACACATATAGCGACAAGCTTTGGCAAGACCGGGTTCTCCAATGCTTTATGGTCAATAGGGTTGTTTGCCCTGTATCCGTTATTTGTCGTTATCCTGGCAAAGAGAAACGAATTCACACCAGAAGTGACAGAAAGCATTAAAAAGAAGGCTGAAGAAAGAGAGAAAAGAAAGGCTGAAAAGAAAGCTGAAAAAGAAGTCAGAAAAAAAGAGAAAAGATAGAAAAAAGAAGCAGGTCTGTAAAGACCTGCTTTTGTAATGCAAAAATATATTGACGGATATCGTGAGAAAATGTAAAGATATAGCATTACAACCTGAAAGTAGGCTGTTTCTTACTGTTTAATTCTATCAAAATATAAGATGATATGGCCGCTGCACCCTTGGCTTCAGCATTTTTGAGAATTGTTTTCAGCGCTGCAGTTGTCATCAGACCGAACTGTAAGAACTCAACAGCTCCGGCTTCATCGCCTTCATCAATCATCCTCTTCACGATAGTCTTGCCTGCACGGCGAAGATATGCTCCAACATCGCTGTTCTTTGTCTTCTTATAAATATGAATTGCCAGCATCTGTTTTGAACGGGAAGAATATGCCTGTTCATATACACTTTCTGAAAATTCTTTATCATACCAATTGCTATTAAAGAAATCATTAGTGTATGTTATCTTTTCGCTTGATGTATATTTTGGCAGGTACACATGCCCTTTGCCTTCAATATTGACATCTACGATAAGACTTTCCTTGTTCATGGCATCTTCCAGACTGTTGAAACCTGGCGTCATCATGACTGCAGACGGAAGATTGAAAATCCGGCTTCCATCCTTGACAGTTACATTCAGTACTCCCTGAAAGCTTTCAAGCCCGGCATCAATCAATGACGCTGGAAGCACCACATCTGTAAGCTTAGGGCAAAACGAGAAAGCACTGAGGCCTATGCCACGAATCCCCTCGTTAAATGTCACATTGCTTAGTTCATCGCAATGAAAAAAGGCAAAATTGCCAATTTCTTCAACTGATGGAGGTATAACAACATTATTTAATGCATAGCAGTAAGTAAATACTCCTGAATCATGCCTGAAACTGCCTCCAATCTGTTTCAGACCTTTTCCAAAATTGACTTTCTTGAGAAATGTGCATGCATAAAATGCATTATCATTAATGTACTCTAATGAATCAGGGCAATTAATTTCACGTATATTACAGTTCATGAAAGCTCCATTTGCGATTGTTTTAGTCCCTTCCGGTATATTGACAACACCGTCACGGCCACTTGAGGCCAGAACGAGTGTCTGTTTGTCACGTGAATAGATAATGCCGTCAATAGATGTATAATATTTGTTCTCCACATGTATATTTCCAAGGCTATCAAATCCGCGTGACGTTAACATTCGATGCAGCTTACGGATATCAATGGCGCCGGCCTCTTCAACAAATAAGTCTGTAATCCCAGAAATATTGTTCCGGCTGAATATCTGATTCAAAATATTGATTGATTCAACATGTAACGACTTAACATTCTTAAAGTTTGCTGAATTTGCTATACGTCTGATACGTTTTGAAAGCCGTACTGATTTTGCGTCAGGCTCCACTTTAAGCACCGCGTCATTGATTACACTGAGCCCGTCATCTCCCGTATCAAACATAAATGCGCCAGAGAAAGCCTTCGGAGCTGCGTCATTGAGTGAATCACAGTTTATTGCAGCATGAGCAAGGCATCCATTTAATGCATAATCATCAATATATTTGATGTTTTTAAGGTCAATCTCCATATCCGGCTGCATGTAGAATGCGTTCAGCAGCTTACGGTTCATATTGTAAAGAACCTCAATAAGCATTGATGCACCATCAACAAACCTGTCACTGTCTGATGTGACCAGCTTGACATTTGGAAACATATCGTTTCTGATGCTGACTTGTTGGATATCACCTTCAATATGAAGCTCTTCTACGTCAGGAAACTGTTTATATACATTTTCAAGCTTTACCCTGTACGTAGAATACAGATACTTTGATGCTGTTTTTTCAGCAAACAGGTTAACAGTTTTGACGCCTGGCTGTACATCAATATCAACTAACGTATTTGACGTCATGTCCCAATACAGGGTTACGCCGCCATCTTTGATTTCGTAATATTGTTTCTTTTTTTGCATTGTTTTTCTTCCTTTCTTGTTGAAATTTGTTTATTACATTTTTAATATGCTGAAAATCCTAAGGAAGAAAAATGGAGAAAAGAATGAAATTGGAGACGAAATGGAAGATGAGGAGATAAGAATAAGGGGAGGGAAGCAGGAAATAGAAAGAGAAAAGAAGAAACAAAAAAGAAAGAGAGATAAGATAAGAAAAGAAAAAATTAATAAAAAAAACGAAAAGAAGAGGCAGAAAAGAAGAAATAAAAAAAAGCAAAAGAAAACCAGCCAGCGCTTCGCGCTGGCTGGAGTGAAAATGATAAAAATATAAGTGTGAATAATTAAAGCAATTATGCAAGCATGGACAAAAATTCGTCCTCACTGATAATCTTAACCCCAAGCTCCTTTGCCTTCTTGTTCTTGGAAGAAGCAGAAGCGGAGTCGTTGTTGATAAGATAACTTGTCTTTGATGAGACAGAACCGCTTACTTTTCCGCCGAGTGATTCAATCTTTGCCTTCAGCTCATTACGGTTTTTAAAGTGATACACATCGCCAGTGATTACAAATGTAAGGCCTGAAAGAGAAGCCGCATCTGATGATGCTTCCTCCTGACTTGGATTTTCAAACGAAAGTTCTGTAAGCAGGTTTCTAATCTCCGGATTCGGATTTTCTGCTAACGGGTCTTTGTATGCAAGATATGTCTCGCCCCATCTGATGAGGTTGTCATTCAGGATTGGCCCGATGCCGTCAATATGGATGAAATCATGCTTTGCATATACGTCATTCAGGAATTTGTCAATATCATTATTGTACTCTTTGGCAAACAGCTTCGCCTGTCCTTCTCCGATATTTGGAATACCGACGGCATGAATAAATGGAACAAATGATGTCTTTCGACTTTTTTCAATTGCCTTAATCATATTTTCATATGATTTCTTGCCATAGCCTTTTGTGGCGATAATTTCATCTTTATGTCTGTCAAGACGATAAATATCAGAAAATTCTGAAATCCAGCCATTATCAATAAAATATGTTATGGTCGCCTTTGATAAGCCCATGATATTCATACAGTCGCGTTCAACAAAATGTGTATATTTTCCGATATGTTTCGCCGGACAGTCAGGATTTGCACATGTAGCAACTTCTACATCCATCGCAGCGCCTTTCGTGATAATCGGTTTGATTTTCCCGTGACAGCATGGACATTCCTTGGGAAGTGCCTCGTTGTCTGAAAGTGCTCCTGCCGCTGACACATTTTCTGCAATCTGCGGTATGATTTTGTTTGCTTTATACACCAAAATCGTATCACCGATGCGAAGCTGCAGTTTTCTGATAATGGAAACATTATGCACGCTTGCACGTGAGACCGTGGTTCCTTCCAGCTCAACCGGGTCAAATACTGCTACAGGGTTAAGGAGCCCTGTCCTGCTTGGTGACCATTCTATTGCCTGTAATGTTGTCTCTACGGTTTCGTCCTGCCATTTCAGAGCGAAACCCTCAAGCCTGTTTGGATTATGGCCTGTTCCTGGCTGCGATTCTGCATATTCCACATCATTCGCTGCAACAACAAGGCCATCGACTGGAAACGCATATTCCGATACTTTATTTGTCATCTTATGCATTTCAGCAATAAGGTCTGATACTGAACATAAGATATGCTCAGTGGTCTCAAATCCAAGTAATTTCAGAAACTCCATGTCATTAAAAAATGTACGTGGTTTTTCCGGAAGATAATTCCCGCCGCTGTAGACAAGTTTAAACGCATGGAACCAGATTTCACGATGTTCCATCTCTTTTTCTGCTGTAAGGTTTATTGTAGAATTCGCAAGATTTCTTGGGTTTTTGTAGTGCTCAACATCTTCCGGAAGGGAAGAGTTAACCCTTTCAAACTCGTTATAACTCATCAATGCTTCGCCCCTTACAACAAAATGAGACTTAAACGGAAGCGCCGTCGGCAGGCCGTGGATGTATTTGGCATTGTGTGTAATATCCTGGCCAATGATTCCATTGCCTCGTGTTGCAAGACTGACAAGCTTTCCGTCGTCGTAAGTTGCAACAATCGTTCCTCCGTCTTCTTTCCACATCAGCACGGCCATATTGTCCCTTACTGAAAATACCTTTGGAAACAATGACTCGTCCTTCGTCTTTGCAAGAGACCGGGCCGGATACTCGTGGGTCACTTTTGCAAGTCGCGAGTCTGTCAGCCCCTCAGCATCGTCAACAGAGATTCCTGTACGGATTGTTGGAGAATCAGAAAGCATGATTCCGGTTTCCTGCTCCAGCGCTTCAAGCTCACGTTCAAGCTTGTCGTACTCAAAATTCGGCATTAATTCCTCGCCGGTCTGGTAATACACCTTTGCTGCCTTATTAAGTGTATCAACAAGATATCTCATTCTGTTTGTTATGTTTTTTTCTTTTTTGTTCATTTTTTTGAACTCCTTTCTTTTTTTTCATTTTGCATATACAATATGCCGGATTGGATGACGCAAAAAAAGCAGCCGGAAGATTTCCGGCTGTTTGATATTAGAGTGAGAATGTGGAATTTGATTCGTCTGATTCGTTTATAGCTTTTAAGAGATACGCCTCAACTGTCGGCATGCTGTTCTCCCTTGCAGACTGTAATGCGTCCTGCATGGCCTTTTTGGTCATCAACCCAAGCTTGATAAACTCGATAAGCTCTGTTTCATTATGGCCACTGACATATCCGCCTACGATATTCTTGCTGACCCGTCGCAGATATGTACGCAAATCACTTGACGGGTTTTCCTTGTATGTCGCGATTGCGGTTTCCTGTTTCATGTCAGCCAGTTCCCCGTAAGAGTACAGGCTGTTCTCACATTCCTCACGGAATGAAGGAATACTCAGATTTGAGTCAAGCCATTCCGCAGAAGTAGTAGCGATATATCGTGGGAGGAATAATGTCTTGTCTGGACATCTCAGTGTTATATACTTTGATTTTTTTGTCTGCTCATATGCAGCAGTTACGGCAGAGATTAATCCAAATGGGATTTTATCGCCAAGAACCGTTATCTGCTTTACGCTCTGGAAATTAGAGCCTCCGATATAGTCAAGTGTTGACGGCAAAGTAATATCTCCGGTCAATAGCGAAGAAGTAAATACGTTATCCATTATCTGCAATAAACCTTCATTAAATTTAACGCTTTCCAAATTGCATCCGTCAAAAACCTGTTCCGCAATTATCTGCACGCTTGACGGGATTTCAATATGCTTCAAGCTGTTGCAGTTATAAAAAAGCAATGTGCTGCGGCCAATACCTAAGTCCTTAATACCATCCCTGATGTCTACCGACGAAAGTTTTTTGCATTCAGCAAATGCCTTTGGCAGAATCTGGCGCATGGATGAAGGAATTGTGACGCTGGAAAGCTCGCAGCTATAAAATGCCCTTGAAGCAATCGTTGTTGTACCCTCCGGTATATCGTAATGCCCGGCTCTTGAAGACGGATACTTAATAAGCACGGTTCCGTCCTTTGTGAACAAAGCTCCGTCAATTGTCTTATAGTACGGATTCTCATCACAAAGTTCCAAGCAAGACGCTTTGCTCTGCGTCCAGAAATCAATCATATCATGACCGATAAAACCGGTTTCTTTTAAGATAATCTTGATTCGCTCCGGGATACGCTCCTGAACATTGACAAAAGACTGTATCTTGTTAAACGTAATGCTCTGAATATTGCGGTAGTCCAAGCCTTCCCTTATTGTGGATATGGCCTGCCTTGTATCAGGCATTACAATGTCCGCTGCGTTTTTGTCGATATCAACTATAATCGAGCCAACCATTAAGGCACCGCCAGCTGGAACCGGCATCTTTTCAATCGCTGAACCTTTAAATGCCTGCTTCCTGCATTGCTTAACACTGCCAGAATTGATGAATTTAGTTGCCTGACATCCGGCAAATGAACCGTTGTCGATAACAGACACCCCTTTTAAATCAATAACATCGCTGTCAGGATGAAATGTATTCTGCAATACTCCTTTATCATTTACTAACATGCATCCTGATTTGTAGTAACTGCCATATTTGTCTGTTTTTACTTTGGTAACATTGGGAAACATACCATTTGGAATACGTAAAGTGCGTCCCCATTTTTTAATATTGAGGGTTTCGACCTCCGGAAATACCTTTCCGCTGTCCATAAGCTCATAAGTTCCGATGCTATCAAACTCAAATGTCACTTCTTTCACACCTGATTCAACATCAATGTCATTACAGATTTTTGCCCTGTGGTAGTCTTTGTTTCGGACATAGTAAAATGTCACACCGTTTGATTCCAAATATTCTCTGTTTTCATTCATCGTTTCACTCATAATTTAAGTCTCCTTTTCTTAATTTTTTTACAAAAACAATATGCCTGATTTTTGCAAAAAGAAAAATTTTAAGCCTGCCAAAAATCCAGCATATTAAATCTGTAAAAAAATTACAAAAACAACAAAGAAAAGGAGAATAAGACATGAGACAGATATTAATCACCGTAGCGGGAAGAAACAGTGCAGGTAAATCCCTTATTGCAAAGAAGGTAGCAGAAGCTCTCGGGCTGAATGTTGTAAAATCTTACGCAACCAGAAAGCCAAGACCAGAAGAGCTGAAGAAAGGGCTTGAAAATTGTGACCATATCTTCGTTTCTGATGAAGAATATGACAAGCTGGAAAATATTACAGCTGAGACAGAAATCAATGGTGCAAGATACTGTACAACGCAAGAGGTTCTTGACAATAGCGATATCTACGTTATTGACCCGAAAGGCATTAAAGACCTGAAGGAAAGATGCGGCAGCAGATATAAAATCTTACAGTTCTATATTTATGCTGATGCAGACAAGAGAGCAGCAAGATTTGTTGCACGTGGAGAGACTAAGGCCAAATTTGAAGCCAGAGAGCAGAGTGAGGATGAGCAGTTCTGCAATTATGAAAATAATCACGGCTGGGATATCATCATTTACAACAACTGGGATATTGATACTGCAGTAAAAACAATGCTTGGTTATGTAAGACCTATCATGACACCTGTAATTGAGGCACGTCAGAAGCAGGCTGAGGAAGAATTTGAGAAAATGATGAATCCGCCAGCAGAAGAAAAAGTAGAGGATGCGCCGGCTGATGAGCAGGCTGGTATGAAAGAACAGCAGGAAGAGGAGCCGAAAGCTGAGGACGAGCAGACGGATGATGTTCCGGCTGATGAAGTGCCTGATAAAGAAGCGGGTGACAAAAATTGCCAGGAAGAAGCTGAGGACGAACAGGTTAAAGACGTATCTGATAAAGAAATGGATGACGTAGGAGAGCAGACGGAAGAACCAGAGGAAGAGAAATCTGAAACGGAAGAATCGCCGGCTGAAGAACAGCAGGCTGAAAGTAAAATGCCGGAAGGAGACGGTGAAGAACTTGAAGAATGCCAGCAGGAAGATGCTTCGGATGACAGCAGTGAGGCATCTGCCTCCACGGAAGCTAACGATGACCCATTCAGTCTTGACTTTGATGATGAGGACGAAGACTTCATGAATATACCAGCAGGTGTTGATGCGGAGTCTGATGAAAGTGACGGTGCTGATATGGACAACGATGAGGACAGTGCTGACGAAAACAACTCTGATGCTGCTGACCCGTTCAGCCTTGATGATTTTGATGACACTGACAAAGAGGATACTGATTCTTCAGACGAGCCGGAAAAGCCAGAAGAACGCGAAGAGCCTGACGAAGAGCCTGACAATGTTCCAGAAGAGGAATCTGAACCTATAGAGGAGCATGTAGATAAATCTACAAGTGAGCCTGCAGATGAGAATCCAGACAACGCCAGCGAAATCCATGAAGAGCCCGAAGAAAGCTCTGATGATGAGGAGAACGACGATGACGGCGAAGCGATTCTGATTGATTGATTTTATTGATTTTATGTTAATTTACCGGCGAGCAAATGCTCGCCGTTTTTTTGTGCAGATTTGCCAAATAGTCGCATCATTTTTTGTTACATATTTGCCCGCAAAAAAAATTCTTTTTTTTGAAATATTTAGCATATTATATTTGCTGGCGAAAAAATGCCGCAGGCATAGAATGCAGGGCGGCAAAAAAAGCAGCAAAAAAATAAACGTTTGGTAAAGGCGAGCATGACTTGTAGTACCGTATCTGCCGGCAGCCGGCAGGAATGCCGTGAAGACAGAGACATGTAACTGCAAAAAAATATGCAGAAAGATAACTTTAAAAAGAACTGGGGTTTCCGGACGACAATATCGCCCGCAGGTTAAACCCGATAATGATAAGCATAGCTCGGCATATAGAATTTGCGATTTGCCGGCAGGAATGCTGCAAAACAAGCAAAAAAAAGTATGCAGAAAAAAACTTTAAAAACTTTTCGAAAAAACATTACACTTTTTAAATTATTTTGCATATTGAATGCGTAGCAAAAAATGAGATTGATTCAGAGCGGGAAAGAACCCCGTTTGAAGTTTGATAATAACACCGGTGAAACCGGGGTGTAAGACTATATAAAGAACAAAAAGCAGTAAGCACCGTGAGGTGATTGCTGTGCAACTATTAACTCCGTAATCCCTACATAGAGATTACGATGTGGCGTTGATGTGTTGTACAAAGAAGCAGTGTACGAAAGGATGCTTGTGGAAATGCATCACGTCAAACTGAATATAGAGGTGTCACCCCTACCAAGGGGGCGCTCAGAGATACAAAACAGTGAGTTTGTTCGGCACTGGATGCAGATAAGGTGAAGCGGGGTATGAACCCTGCGATTAGTTGACATCGAGACGGAACAGAAAACGGAACCGGTATAGGACACGGTAGCCCCAATTGTTCCAGACCTGCAATCTGAAGCGTGATGAGAACGAGACATATGCCGCAGTAATGCGGAGCAAGCGCCGGGGCTTAGGTGTGTCGGCTGGCTAAAAAAACGTTAAGTGTTGCATTGCGGAAACAGTATTGCAGGGAGCTTAGAAAACCGGCTTTGGTCTTGGGCTGGTGGCTTCCAAAGAGGGTGTGGAGCGTTTCAGGCCCTCAGCCTAAGGCGTAGTTGTATGCGCTAACGGTACAAGTTGTTGTACTGGTTAAATGTAGGACGCGGGGGAGTACGTGAGTAATCCAAGAGTCCTTAATACTTAACTTAACTTTGATTTGAATAATATATAATAATAACATGATAACTTACATAGCTTAGATTACAGGCACGAATGCACAGTCAGCTTTAGGGCTGACAAGAACGGATGCTTGACGGAAACGTCATGATGTGAGGGATGTGCAATAAGGTTCAACCTTAGACCACGTCAGGTGATGGCAGAGATGCTTAAACCGTGCATCTGGTTATATTCAGGTATAACACTATCAAGACCGCAGATGAGCGATGGCCCGACGTAGACGGACTACATCTTATCTGACATAGTTTCTTTCTTCTTCCGCGTGGACGCCCCGCTATAGGGGTAGTCTGCGCCTGATGCAAAGGAGAAACTATGCCAATTCGCTCCGGCACCTCAGTTCCGGACTGCATCACCGCGAACGAAAATTTATTGGTAAGATTGAGATTTACTGGCTCCAGAAGTGTATTGGCGGCCAACGCCTCCGAAAGGTGATGAAGGCAGGAACGAAAGAACGGGATGTAGTACAACTACCAGTACATAAAAGGGTATTGGAAAGCCGGAGCGAAATCGCGAAGTGATGTAGTACAGTAAAGGTCTTATAAATCTTAGGTGATGTCGTGAAATGACTGTCTGGTGATGCAGCAGCGGTTTCGCATAGGCTTGGAAATACTGGCGATACAGTAAATGCGAATTGGCAGCGCCGAGCGCCCCGAAACGCAGTACTTTTAAGGCGTCAGATAAGGTTTAAGTAAGCGCCTCGAGCAAGTAGGACGGCGGATATCTTAAGGGCGCGTTAGGCGGCAGCGACAATCCCTCGGCCGTAGCGTGGAAAAGAGTATGCGGCAGCGATAACCTTCAGAGCGTCCGGGAGAGACGGAGTAGAGGGATGGAAGCCAGCGAGAAAAAAGTCAGTACCAGAGTTCGAGGCGCCGCATGGCGCCGAAAGGACGCGCCGAAGGCGCGGGGTGTGTCTTTCTGGGAAAGACACGGAGGGGTGCAGAGGAGATGAGCGGAGAAGTAGATGAGAGAGAAGAAAGAGTAGAGCGAGAGAGAAGTGTGAAAGGAATAGAAAGATGAGAGAAAGAATAGAGAGAGGAATGGCAGGAAGAGATGAGAAGGGATGCCTGCAGAAAAGGAGAAGCAAGAAGAGAAGAGCCAGGAGAGAGGAGTGACGAAGATGGTGAACATATCTGATATGATTTTGGAGCATACGTTTGATGCGTATGCGAAACGTATGAATAAGCCAAAAGTGTTCTTTGGCAGTAATGATGTCAGGGCAGCAGAGCACACCGGAATGAACTGGGGAGCTGAAAATGATAAACTAAAGAACAGGGTAAGGCGTGTTAATCTGGAAGAAGCTTAGGTTTCTTTTTTTTGTTGTTTTTCTCGCAAAAAAACTCAAAAAATATGCGAAATCTGGTATACTGTATATATGAGAAATCAAACACTGCGAAATGCGGGAAGATATATAGAAAATATATAGAAAAATGGAAGGAGAAATATGAGTAAGGTATTATCAGAATACGATGTTGAAAATCTGTTTATTGAACGCCTGGAAAGTATTGGATATACATTCGTAAAGTTAGGCAATTACGAAGATGTAATTTCTAATTTTCGTGAACAGCTGGCAAAATTTAATGCGAAAAAGTTAGAAGAAAAAGGTCATGCTGCGTCATTTTCAGACGCAGAATTTAACCGTATCATGATTCATGTTGATAATCATTCAGTTTATGAATCAGCAAAGATATTAAGAGACAAATTCGTCCTGCTGCTTGATAATGGTGAGGATGTGTATATTGAGTTCTTTTCATCTAACACAGATAAAAATATTTATCAGGTAACGCATCAGGTAACGATAGACAAAGAGCATAAGAATGATGTCGTATATAAAAACAGATATGACGTTACGGTGCTTATCAACGGGCTTCCGCTTATCCAGATTGAATTGAAGCGCCCTGGGGTAGAAATAAACGAAGCAATCAATCAGATTAACCGATACCGTAAATTCAGTTTTAAGGGTGTTTTTAGATATATTCAGTTATTTGTTGTCAGCAATTCCGTGCAGACAAAGTATTTCTGCAATGAAAATGAGATGATGGATGGAAAATACAATCCAATCCTTAAATCACTTGTATTTTTCTGGACAGATGAAAAGAATAAACGAATCAATGACCTTAATTCTTTTACCGGTGAGTTTTTCAGAAGAACAGCACTGACAGAAATGCTTGATAAATATATGGTCATCAAGAGCACTGAGCCGATTCTGATGGTGATGAGACCTTATCAGATATATGCGGTTAAGGCTGCAAAAAAGCGTGTTCTGGATGTAAACCGTGACGGCTATGTTTTCGCCTGCACCGGTTCCGGAAAAACCCTCAGCAGTTTTAAACTTGCACAGTTGCTTCGTGACGAGCCAAGAGTTGACCTAGTTGTCTTTCTGATTGACAGAAAAGACCTGGATGACCAGACTGTTGAAGAGTATAATTCTTTCGAAAAAGACTGTGTAGATAACACAGACAGTACATATGTGTTGTATGATACATTGAAGAATCATAAAAAAAAGATGATAGTTATAACTATCCAGAAGATGGCTAATGCCATTAAGACGCAGAGATATGCGGAAGTAATGGATTCGTATAAGGATAAGAAAGTAATCTTTATCATTGATGAATGTCACCGCTCCCAATTTGGCAAGATGCATTCACAGATTAAGAAGCATTTTGAAAATGCGAATTATGTTGGTTTTACAGGAACACCAATTTTTGAGAAGAATAAGGGCAGTGACGGCAGAACAACGGCGGATGTGTTCAGTGCTGGCAGTAAACTTGATGCCTGCCTTCATAAATATATGATTAAAGATGCAATCGCTGACGGAAACGTTCTTCGCTTTTCCGTAGAATATCAGAGAACTATTTTTGCCCATCAGATGAAGGTGAATGGATTAGACCCTGAAAGATTGGATGACCCGGAATATTGCAAGGAACATAAGATTGATATGAATTCTTTGTATCATGATGAAGAGCGTATTAGAAATATTGCGGAGCATATCGTAGAACATCACGAGCAGCACGTTCACCCGCAAGGCAAAGATATCTACACGTCACTTTTTGCAGTTGATAAAATCCAGACTCTTGGCCAGTATTATGATGAGTTTAAACGAATCAACGAAACACTGCCGGAAAATAAAAGACTGAGGATTGCGGCCATCTTTTCATATCAGGCGAATGAAGATATGGATGAGGGCGCAGATGAACATTCCCAGGAACTTCTGGAGCGGTGCATAAATGATTACAATAAAATGTATGGAACAACATTTGCACTTGATACATTTGACACATACAGGAAAGATATCGCGAAAAGATTAAAACAGAAAGACCTGCCTCAGGTTGATATCCTCCTTGTTGTAAATATGTTTCTTACGGGTTTTGATGCAAAGCCGCTTAATACCTTATATCTTGATAAAAACCTTATCTGGCATTCATTGGTTCAGGCGTACAGCCGCACGAACCGTGTTGATAAGACAACAAAACAGTTTGGCCAGATTGTCAGCTACAGAAACATCAAGAAATGGCAGGATGAAGCACTTACTTTGTTCTCTGGTGACGGAGACCCGAATGAATACCTGCTTGAAAATTACGAATATTACTTGAATGAATGGATTAATGAAGAGCCTGTTCTTAGAAAGATTGCATCTGACGCTGCGGCAGCAGGGGATTTGAAGTCAGAAGATGAAATCAGAATGTTTATTATCGCATTCCGGTCTATGGCGAAAACATTGGCCGTTTTGAAAACGTTCTCTAAATTTGACTGGGAAGACCTGGCAGTCGTAATGGATGAAGATGAGTATGAAGCATATAAGTCCTGGTATTTATACTTCAGGGACAGCTCTGTCAATCCAAACCCGCCGGTTCCAGTCCCCGTGGATGTAGATTTTGATATTGAACTTGTCAGAACAGACCGAATCAACGTCGTGTATATCTTAAACCTCCTTAAAAAAGCAAAAGGAAATGCAAAAACAGAAGAAGAAAAGCAGCAGGACGTAGATTTGATTATGCGTGAGATTGAAAGGTCTGACAATGATTCTTTAAGACTGAAAAAAGATATCATGAAAGAGTTTATCTTAAACAGATTCTATAATCTGCCGGATGATGTGGATATCATGGATGCTTTCGTCCAGTTTGAGAAAGAAAGGCTGCAGGTGGAATTA
>ENA-OROZ01002021-OROZ01002021.1-human-gut-metagenome-genome-assembly--contig:-NODE-2021-length-16448-cov-13.603855_pt1 | contig 16448 bp, 17 predicted proteins | sample MGYA00242138_ERZ509066 | MGnify/ENA primary metagenome ERZ509066 (study PRJEB26280, sample SAMEA2338691) | human gut metagenome | biome: human gut; feature: human-associated habitat; material: faeces... | reverse complement strand
CGCCCCCGATCCGCAGCGGCCACACAAGGCCTTGCTTCCCGAAAGCGAGTGCAAAGGTACAACCTTTTACCATAACTGCCAAACGTTTTACCAACTTTTTCCGGGCCAACCCCGGCACAAGGACACACAAGCACAACCATATGGACAAAAAAACATGCTGTAAAACATGCATTTAGCACAAGAAATCACGCACAATTTAAGGGAAAACTTTTTTTCTTAATGGAAGGAGGTAGATAGCCCCATAAAATCCATAAGCGTTCTCCCAAACGAAGCTGCATTCCGCCAACAGAACCAATTTAAGTATTATTATAAGGTATAGCGTTTGTAAATCGTAGACATCATTGTATATTTGCGTAATTGTGTGGTTTTACCTACTTATACAACGTATGAAAGATTTCGTCAAATATACTTTGGCCACGCTCTGTGGCTTGTTTCTGGCTAGCATAGCCCTCTTCACATTAGGCATCCTGTCCATTGCGGGAATGATGACCATGGAAAGTACCGCCCCATCCATCAAACCCCAATCCGTGCTTCGCCTGACGCTAAACGGTGAATTACAGGAAGATGCACCGAACGACCCTCTCGGAGACCTGTTCGGCAGTACTTACCCCACCCTCAGTCTGAGAGAAATACAGACAGCCATCCAAGGTGCTAAAGAAAATCCGAACATAGACGGTATATATATAGAAGCACAAACCCTCTTGGGGGCGACTCCCGCCATGATACGAGACATCAGGGAATCCCTCGCCGATTTTAAGAAAAGCGGCAAATATATCATCGCATACGGAGACAACTATACCCAAGGGGCTTACTATATTTGCAGCATAGCCGACAGCATCATCCTTAATCCACAGGGGCAGGTAAACTGGTGCGGTATGGCTTCGCAGCCTATTTTTTACAAAGACCTGTTGGAAAAGATAGGCATTAAGATGCAAGTGTTCAAAGTAGGCAGCTACAAATCGGCCGTGGAACCGTTTACAGCCACCCAAATGAGTGACGCCAACCGCGAACAAGTCACGTCCTACCTGAACGACATCTGGCAAACCATGCTGACGGACGTATCCCGCTCACGCTCCATCAAGAAGGACTTGTTGGACGAATACGCAGACAGCATGCTCACATTCCGCCCCGCAGAAGAACTGGTACGGAACGGCATGGTAGACAGCCTTTGCTATATCGACGGGATAAGCCGGATGTTACGCGCAAAAACCGGAAAGGACAAAGGCGCCCTACCCCTCGTCAGTGTAAAAGAACTGGCGGCTGCCACCGAAACAACCCCGAAAAAAGGTGATAAGATTGCAGTCTACTATGCATACGGAGACATCGTAGACCGAAAGACAGAATGGAGCGAAAATGTGATAGACGCAGAAACAGTATGCCACGACCTGAGAACCCTGCGTGAAGACGAATCGGTCAAAGCGGTAGTACTTCGCATAAATTCCGGAGGCGGAAGCGCTTACGCCTCCGAACAGATATGGCATGAGGTGAAATTACTCCGTGAAGCCAAACCCGTAGTCGTATCCATGGGTGGAATGGCAGCCTCGGGCGGTTACTACATCTCCTGCGCCGCCAACTATATCGTGGCCGAACCGACTACGTTGACCGGAAGTATCGGCATTTTTGGCCTCATTCCCGACGCAAGCCAACTGCTCAGCGACAAATTAGGCCTGCATTTCGATGTAGTAAAAACCAATGCACACGCCGATTTCGGCACGCCTGCACGCCCGTTCAATCCTTCGGAAGCTCAAATGATGCAAGGATATATACAACGAGGTTACAAGTTGTTTACCGAACGTGTAGCAGAGGGACGGAATATGGAAACCGGCCAAGTGGAAAAACTGGCCGAAGGACGGGTTTGGACCGGACAGCAGGCCGTAGGGAACGGACTAGCCGATGCCAATGGCAACCTCCAGACCGCTATCAAAAAAGCGGCGTCATTGGCCAAAATAAAAGATTACCATACGGAATACGCACCGACTCCGGCCCCTTGGTACGAGGGGTTGTTTGACCAACAGAAAAAGGACTATCTGAACACGGCCTTACAAGAGACCCTCGGAACATATTACGCCCCGCTAATGAACCTGAGACAGATCCGGCAAATGAGTGTCCTGCAAGCCCGGATACCGTATGAGCCCAACTTTATCAACTAAACCATCATGGAAGGAGACTTAATCAAAATCAACGAATGGTTGTTACCGGTAGCTTGGCTTTACGGAATAGGCGTAAGGATTCGTAACGAGCTTTTCGAAATGGGAATCCTGAAATCCAAAAGTTACGACATACCCGTTATTTCGGTCGGCAATATCACCGTAGGCGGTACCGGGAAAACACCACATACGGAATATCTCATCCGCCTGTTACGAAAGAAGCATAAAGTGGCCGTGTTGAGTCGGGGATACAAACGTAAATCAAAAGGATTCATTTTAGCCACATCCGAAACGTCTATGCCCGCCATAGGCGACGAACCTTATCAGATGAAACAAAAGTTTCCAGATGTCTATGTCGCTGTGGATAAAAACCGTCGCCGGGGAATTGAAAGGTTATGCGACGAGCAAATCGCACCGGGAACAGAAGTCATCCTGTTAGACGACGCATTCCAACATCGTTATGTAAAACCAGGTATCAACATCCTGTTAGTAGATTACCATCGCTTGATTTGCGACGACAAGTTGCTCCCCGCAGGACGTTTGCGCGAACCGAAAGAAGGAAAAGACCGAGCCAATATCGTAATCGTGACCAAATGTCCGGAAGACATCAAGCCCATGGGGTTCCGGGTCATCAGTAAGGCGCTAAAGTTGTATCCCTACCAGAAGCTGTTCTTCTCAACACTGAAATACAGCCGTCTCATACCGTTGTTCGGAGAGGAAGAATATCCTTTGGACGAGTTGCTGCCCCACAAACATGTCTTGCTGCTCACCGGCATCGCTTCGCCGGAACAAATGAAAATGGACCTCGAACATTATGAAACGGATATCACGCCGCTTTCTTTCGGCGACCACCATTATTTCTCGCCCAAAGACGTAGCCCTAATCAACGCAACTTACGCCCGAATGTCCCCGCCGAAGCTAATTGTAACCACAGAAAAAGATGCGACCCGCCTGAAGGGCCTCAACGGCCTGAGCGAAGAGGTTAGAAAATCTCTCTATGCCCTGCCGGTCGAAATAGAGATACTGCAAAATCAACAAGAATCGTTTAACGAAAACATTACTGGTTATGTATTCAAAAATTCAAGAAACAGCATCCTGGCTAAAAAGTAGGATGACAACAAGCCCCACAACGGCTATCGTTTTAGGTACCGGATTAGGTAAACTGGCCAACGAAATCACAGATGCGACCCGCATTTCATACAAAGAAATTCCCAACTTCCCAGTCTCTACGGTAGAAGGGCATTCGGGTAATCTTATCTTCGGAAAACTGGGTGACAAAGACATTCTGGCCATGGAAGGCCGCTTTCATTACTATGAAGGCTACACCATGCAAGAGGTCACTTTTCCCATTCGTGTCATGTATGAGTTGGGCATCAAGACCTTGTTCGTCAGCAATGCTGCAGGCGGCACCAACCCCAAGTTTGAAATTGGCGACCTGATGATTATCACCGACCAAATCAACGCACTTCCTGAGAATCCGCTACGCGGTAAGAACTTTCCGACCGGCCCCCGTTTCCCGGATATGTCGGAAGCCTACAACAAGGGACTCATCCGGCAAGCACTCGCCATTGCCGAAGAAAAAGGAATCAAGGTACAGCAAGGCGTGTACCTCGCTACACAAGGCCCGACTTTCGAAACTCCGTCTGAATATAAAATGTTCCGCATTTGGGGCGCCGATGCGGTTGGCATGTCTACCGTACCCGAGGTCATCGTAGCCAATCATTGCGGAATCAAATGCTTCGGTATCAGTGTCATCACCGACCTTGGAGTGGAAGGAAAGATTGTGGAAGTCAGCCACGAGGAAGTACAGAAAGCTGCCGATGCCGTACAACCCCTTATGGCCGAGATTATGCGTGAGATGATAAACCGCGCTTAAAGCCCATAAATTTATGCAAGAAACAAACAGGACAGAAATCTCTACGCTCGGAGAGTTCGGGCTTATCAAGCACCTGACAGAAAATATCCGGCTGAAAAACTCTTCCACCCGCTATGGAGTTGGTGACGACTGTGCCGTCATGGAATATCCGGCCGACAAACAAGTCCTCGTCACCAACGATTTGCTGATGGAAGGCATACATTTCGACCTGACATACGTCCCGATGAAACATCTCGGATACAAGGCTGCCATGGTCAACCTCTCGGACATTTATGCCATGAATGGTACCCCCCGTCAAATGGTGGTCTCCATTGCTTTAGGCAAACGTTTCTGTGTAGAGGACATGGAGGCTTTCTACGATGGTATCAAAATGGCATGCGAAGCTCATGAAGTCGATATTGTAGGAGGCGATACGACATCTTCGCTTACGGGGTTGGCCATCAGCATTACCTGCATCGGGGAAGCAGACAAAGACAAAGTGGTTTATCGCAACGGAGCCAAAGAAACCGACTTAATCTGTGTCAGCGGAGATTTAGGAGCAGCTTACATGGGATTGCAGTTGCTCGAACGCGAAAAAGCCGTTTTCAACCAACAGTTGCAGGAAGCTCACAGAAACGAAAGCCCAAAGACCACAGAGGGATTATACGAAGCCCAACCGGACTTTAGCGGAAAAGAGTATTTACTGGAACGACAGCTAAAGCCAGAAGCACGACGTGACATTGTGCAAGCATTGGCAGCCGCTAATATCCGTCCGACTTCCATGATCGACATATCAGACGGACTCAGTTCCGAATTACTGCATATTTGTACGCAAAGCGGTGTCGGTTGCAGGATATATGAAGAACATATTCCCTTAGATTACCAGACGGCTGTCATGGCAGAAGAGCTGAACATGAATGTCACGACCTGCGCCCTGAATGGCGGAGAAGACTATGAATTATTATTCACAGTCCCCATTGCCGACCACGAAAAAGTCAGCCAAATCAAGGACATTAAAATAATAGGCCATATCACCAAGGCCGAATTAGGCTATGCACTCATCAGTAGGGATGGCCAGGAATTTGAACTGAAAGCTCAAGGTTGGAACCCACTTAAAGGCTGATGTGCCGCATTGTTTCAGCCTGGTTGGACAACAATCCTCCTTGCTATCAAAGACAATCCGTCTGCATTTAACTACACTCTTGCCTGTCTTCTCCGACCCAGAAAACAGGTGAGAGTTTACTTTTTTCTCCTATATTACACAAAAATATATCGAATATATTTGGCATTTCAAATTAAATCGCTACCTTTGCACTCGCAAAACAAAAGTAAGTCGGTGCCATAGCTCAGTTGGTAGAGCAAAGGACTGAAAATCCTTGTGTCCCCGGTTCGATTCCTGGTGGCACCACTTGAAAATCAGAGAGTTACAAAAGTGCAACTCTCTTTTTTTATGCTCAAATATGGCTGAAATGCAGGGTAAAACAGGGAAATGTTTTCTCCAATGTTTTAACCGTAATGACTACAGTAGATGTAATTTGCTACAAGTACAAACCCCTGAAAACAGGAGAATTACCCCTTAAAATAAGAATATGCAAGGACAGAAAGACAAGGTATATCAACCTTGGTGTTTCTACCAAAGCAGGGCATTGGGACTTTGAAAAGAACCAACCAAAGCCCACTTGTCCTAATAGGGAAATGCTTGAAAAACTCATTTCCAATAAGATAAGTGAGGTAAGGAGTAAGATAGTAGAGCTGAAATCAGAAAATAAGGAGTATTCTGCCACCACTCTTGTAGAGAAAGTATCTAATCCAAGCAAAACTATTACAGTCGGAGATTTATTCAAGCAACATATTCATTGTCTTGAAGAGGAGAAAAGAACAGGTTACAAGCTATCCATCCAACAGACCTATAATTCATTAATCAAGTTCAACAGGCATTTGGATATTCCTTTTGCAGAAATGGATTATAATTGGCTGAAAAGATACGAGGCTTGGCTAAGGAAGCAAGACAAGTCTGAAAACACCATTGGAATAAGATTCAGGAATATCAGGGTGGTATTCAATTTGGCTGTAAACATGGAATTGGTAAAGCAGGAAGATTATCCTTTCAGAATGTTCAAAGTATCAAAACTCCATCAAGACACAGCCAAAAGAGCATTAAGCAAAGAAGAAGTTTCATCCATTATAAACTATCCAATAATTGGAACAGATTATTATACCAAATTGGCTATCAATCTATTCACATTCTCTTATTTTATGGGTGGTATTAATTTCGTGGATATGGCTTATCTTACAAAAAAGAACCTCATAGAAAGCAGACTTATATACCATAGAAGAAAGACAGGTAAACTTATCAACCTGCCTATGCAACAAAGGGCATATATGGTCTTGAAGGAGTATAAAAAGAGTAATGAGCCATACTTGTTTCCCATCTTGTCCTCCAAGCACAAGACAGAGCAGCAAAGGCTAAATAGGCTTCATAAGGTTATTACAAAAGTAAATAAGGCATTGAAAATCATTGGAGAAGAATTGCATATACCTATCAAACTTACAACCTATGTGGCAAGACATTCTTATGCAACAGTCTTAAAAAGGGCTGGAGTAGCCACTTCTATTATCTGCGAATCATTGGGTCATAGCTCTGAAAAAAATCACTCAAATCTACTTGGATGGCTTTGAAAACAGCCAAATAGACAAGGCTATGGAAAATTTGTAGAATTATCCATCAGAAATTCTGCATTTACAAATTCTTTTGTAATTTTGCACTCAACATCAATAATCTTTAATCAAACAATCAAATTTTCTTATTTTCCGATGTTAGGGTCAAAATTACCCTAATACTAATTATAGGCTAAATATTATAAGTGTAGATATTTAGTATAGGGGTGTTTTTGACCCATAATCAATTGTTTAACATATAAATATTAAATTATGGTAGAAAGACTACAAAATTTGATTGCGGCAAGAAAGGATTATACACCATTCCCCATTAATGCCACTGGCTTATTTAAGCCAAAAGACCTGTACTTGCTTGCAGGAGTGTATTTATCATCTGAGTATCACTCTGATGCAAGTTATTTGTATACCAATACTACTGTTCATCAGTTATCTGTTCTTACAGGTGTATCTGAAGATTATATTTCCAATAATTTCTATCCGAGATTAAAAAGGAGTGAATTTATCAGGTACAGATGTATTCAAGAGCAACCACTTGTGAAGAGAAACCATTTCTATTTACCTAATCCGACTCAAAATTTTAGGTTTATCAGAAAGGAACTTTTCTTAGATAGAGCTATTTCTCCTGAAGAGAAAGGCATAATGATTGGATTATATGGATTATGCTTGAATGGTACATTTAGATATGATTTGTCAGACCAAAGAGTTTGGGAATCACTGGGTATATCTAAGAACACTTTCAAAAAGTACAGGAATAGCCTTATTGACAAGAATGTGCTATGGTCTTCTTATGATGCACCTATGGCATTGACTAATGCAGAACATCTGAGTGCAAAAGTGTTGATGTATCCTCATCTTGGGCACAAAACTTGGATTGATTTAGTGGAAGAGTTCAATCCTACAGAAGATGAGATTAGTGACTATCTTCTCATGGTTGAAGAGGTGGCATAATTCTATGCTTGACTGAATGTATAATTCCCTGTTTTCACTTTTGAGAACAGGGAATTATTTTATTTGTAAATCAATAATGTATAGCTATTTTTACTGAATCAGAAAAGATAGTATATCATATAAATCAAACAAAAACTTGATTATCCCATCCCAGCCAAATTCTTGACATTTATACAACAGAGCCTTAATTCTATACATTGTTATAACTTTTATTTCACATTGAAGAATAGCCCGGCTGTCACCTTAAAGTTTAAATTTCCCAATATTTTTTGCTCTCATCTTGTTTTTAAGAGCATGAATTACCCCATCCAATCACCCTCCCCATCATTCAGGGTGGGGATAATCCCCCTCACAACAATTAAAATCATAATTTTATGGATAGCTTAAAGTTCATTGAAACAATGTCTGTTGCAGACTTCAAGACAAAAATGGGAGTGGAAAGAATTGATGTGAAACAGAATCCCAACACAGGAAAATGTTTCTTTGTGTATGGTTGTGAAACAGGTGCTGTAAGTGAAAAATTCCTCAAAGGGGACATCACAAAACCTGTTATCTCACAAGTTTGTTCTCCTGAAACAGGAGATATGTTCTACATGCTTCATCAACAAGGGGATGGTGGAGTACCTACATTGGCTACTTTGTAGCAAATAAGTTTGAGCTTTTATATAGGCAGTTGGATTGAGTTCTGACTGCCTTTTTATTTTCAGATTATAGAATCATTAATAGTATTTGAATATGATGCAGTTAAGAGTTTCATCAAAGAAGCAGGCTAAGATAAAACTTGCTCTTCAAGGTTGCTCAGGGGCAGGAAAGACTTATTCTGCCCTATTGCTTGCTTATGGTCTTTGTAGTGATTGGAGTAAGATAGCCATCATTGATAGTGAGAATGGAAGTGCTGATTTATATGCCAATTTAGGCAATTATAATGTGTTATCCCTTCAAGACAACTTTACTCCCGAAACCTATATAGAAGCCATAGGAATATGTGAGGATGCAGGGATGGAGGTCATTATAATAGATTCCATTTCTCAATGTTGGGATAATCTGTTGGAATATCATGCAGGATTACAAGGGAATAGCTTTACTAATTGGCAGAAGATTACACCAAGAATCAATGCTTTCATGCAAAAGATTCTGCAAAGTGAAAAGCATATTATTTGTACTATGCGATGCAAGCAGGATTATGTACTGAATGAAAAAAATGGCAAGATGATTCCTGAAAAGGTTGGTCTTAAAGCTGTAATGAGGGATGGAATTGATTATGAATTTACCATAGTTTTTGACATTAATATGAAGCATCAAGCCATTGCAAGCAAGGACAGAACCAATTTGTTTATGGGGAAACCTGACTTCACAATCACACCTACCACAGGGCAGATAATCCTTGACTGGTGTAATGATGGAGTGACAGTAGAAATGATAAGACAGCAAATAAATACAGCTAAAACTATAGAGGAATTGACAGCCATCTATCACAAATACCCCGAGTGGTATCAACAGTTGACCTCTGACTTCATGCAGAAGAAAATTCAACTGCAAGAACAACAGAATAAACCGAGTATTAATTATAATTCCAACTTTATAAGATATGGAAATAATGCAGTTACAGCCAGTCAAGGCTAATCTGATTTACCCAAGCAGGGTAAACAGAACATTGGAATTATCCAAACAGCAGGATATTATTGATGTAGAGCCAATCTTGTCAAGAAGAGAAGTAAAAAGGCTTCCTTTTATTGAAGCTAATACAAAAGAAGTGACCATTGAACATCTAAAGGATGATTGTATTGTGCCTGTATTCAGCAAGGACAATGAGATTACTATCTCCCATCCTAATTTCATTGAAACTGTATGGGAAGCAGCCAACAGGGTATTCCCGAGTGAAAGTATTGAACTGCCTGAAATCAGGGTAAGCCATATCATCAAAGGGAGGACACCCGAAGCTATTCACAAATCAGTAAAGGATTTGTTGGAAGAAGATAAGACCATCTATTATGAAAGGATGATGTTCTGTTTTGAAATACCCACCATCCATGAAGATATTGCAGGTAACAGGCTCAATCTGACTATTGGAGGGGTCAGGAGTTACAACCATGAAAACCTGTACAGCAAAAAAGGTATGGAGAAATTCAAAATCTTCATAGGTTTCAAAAACATGGTATGCTGTAATATGTGTATCAGTACAGATGGTTTCAAGTCAGAACTAAAGGTAATGGATGTGCATAGTTTATTCAATGCTGCAATACAGCTTTTTCAAGATTACAATGCATCCAAACACCTTTATTATATGGGGGCTTTCAAGGACAGCTATATGACAGAACATCAGTTTGCTCAATTCTTGGGAAAAAGCAGGTTGTACCAATATCTCCCACCTGAGCAGAAGAAAAGACTTCCTCAAATGCTTATGACAGATACACAGATAGGTATTGTAGCCAAGTCTTTCTATAATGATGATAACTTTTCCCTTCCTGACAATCAAGGAGAAATCTCTATGTGGAATGTGTATAATCTGCTTACAGGGGCAAATAAGACTTCCTACATAGATAACTTCTTGGACAGGGCTTATAATGCAACCCAACTTACAGAGGGATTAAACAAAGCTCTTTATGGTGACAATGAATACTCATGGTTCATTCAGTGACAAAAAGCATGGGAGAAATCATCTTTGCTATTATCAATTTGATTTTGGGAGCAATAGTTCTTTGTTTCTATTGTTCTGACGGGAATAAAAGAAACTGATTTATGGTTTGATTGTTGGATGAAGCCTCGGAGTATTTCAATATTTCGGGGCTTCTTTAAAATGAAAAACAATGAGAATAAGAGATATGTAGCAAAAGCAGTACCTTTGTATAAGGTTTAGGAGAGGTATTCATTATCCCTTCAAGACAAGAGAATAAGTCCATGCCAATGGTGTTCTGATATGGATTGGCTTTTATAAAATTGCCTGATTTGATGTTTGTTTCTTGCAGAATAATCGTAATTTTGCAGTAACAACAAAAATGATTTGCAATGAAATAGAAGTTTAACAAGACATATTAGAAAAAGAAGTGTTTGCTTCTTGCTTGATGTTATCAGAGAAATCGCCAATTTCAACAGGATATAACCATCATAAGCAAGTAAGTGAATGCTCATGCCATAAGGTGTGGGCTTTCCTTGTTTGTATGGTTATAGGTGTTTGGCGATACCTTCTGATACACATTCAAGGTTGAGCCTGTACCTTTCTTTTTGTGGTATGGCTACAAAAAGATGAGCAATGAAGAAAATTATTTGTTATTTATGTGGTGGATTTGCAGCATTTAATTTAATTGTCATATTTCCAGCCTTAATGAGTGGTGCACCTGTCAATTGGATTGGAGAGAGACTTTTGTGTGTACTTATCTTTGGAGGTATATGCTTTTTTCTTGGGAAAAAGAAAAATGGAAAAACAGATAAACCTATTATGACTGTATATGGGAATAAAAAAGAAATCAATTCTACCAAAGTCAATGAAGTTAACCCCAAAGGGGATATGGAAGATAGCAAACAAGATTCTTTGTTCTCTTCTCCTGCAACAGAGGTAATGGCCAAAAAACTTTTCACAATAGCTTCTGATTCAATATCAGAAATAATTGCAGCTTCGGGAAAACTCGATAAAAAAGGACTTTGCGAAGCAATAATGTTTAATTCCAACATCATTCTTAATGACCCTGTTTTACAGCAAAAATCATTTTATGAAGCCACTTCTAATGATTATCTCATGTTGCTATATTTTCTCATACAGCAACAAAGGACAGACATAAAAGGAGAAAGATTGATAAATTTCATAAATGAAAGAATGGAGTTTTATTCTTCTGAATATAACAAATTGCGAAATGAAAAACAATATAGTCCGATGTGGGTATATTCAACTTTTTATCTTGCGCCATTAGAAGATGACCCTAAACCATGCCTTGACATTCTTCAAGTAATGACATTTCAGGTTGGGCTAATCAGGATGGCTTACAAAGTACACGAATCACTGAACAAAATATATTAAAAACAGAATATTATGAAACAATTCTTTTTATTATCACTGTTTTTTATCACAGTAATAAGCTGTGATAGTCAAACTATTACTAAAGAACAATTTGAAGCCTATGCTAAAGAACATAGATACATTATCATGGGTGGTGATACAACAACAAATTCAAAAGTAGTGAACATATTAAAAAACAAGAAGTTTATAAAGCCTGACATTGAAGCTCAATTTATTCGACATGATGTTGATAGTGCATCCTACTATAATCTTTGTAGACTTTTTACTGCTGCTTATCCAAACACTTCTACAGAAGATATTGTTTTAATGGCTAAAATGACATATTTACATGGACCTCTTGCATTGATAGACCCAACCACAGTCAAATCCAATCCTCAAATTCCATTTTTCTTAAACACAGCAATGGGAAGTCCAATGGAAATTATATTAAGCCTCTTGCAAGCTGAATTTGACCCATACATGGAAGGATGGATGCAAGCAAAAGAATACAACATTCCTTTCTCTAAACTCTATTTTAGTAAAATAACTGATGGGGTTTATGAACTTGTTGTTCCATTTGAGTGATAAAAGTATATGAAATTTCCAATAATATTAGGCTTGCAAAAGACTGGTTTGCCACTGATAGTAACATCAGGTAAACTAAAAAACTTGTGTTTTCTTATAGATACAGGAGCTACACATAATATCCTTTTTGCTTATGTGTATGAGCATTTTAAGAATGAGTTCAAAGTTCTGAAAAGCAAACAAAACATCATGGGGATAGATGGAGAATATAAAAAAACTCCTGTAATTGAAGCTACATTCAATTTTGAAGGGACAGATTATACTTCTTCATTTTCTGTTTTTGATGGCTCAGATGCTATAAGGCAGATGCAAGAAGAAACGGGGGTGCAAATTCATGGTATCCTAAGTACAGACTTCCTTGTGAAAAACAAATGGATTCTTGATTTTGATAAACTCACAATCAACAATGGCAAATGAGAAAATATTTGTTGAGATTAAAGGCATTGGCTTTACATTCCTTATTGACAAGAGAATGAAGCACAATCTTATCAGTCCTGCATTCTTGGCTTTCTTCAATCTTGGAGGGAGGCAGATGTATTCACTTTCTGAGAATAATATAAGAGAAGTGAATACAAAGCCTGTTTATGACAACTTACAACCTTTTCTTCCTGAATATGTGGATTCCATCAGCACTAATGATGTATTTCATTATGTGGGGAAGAAAGTGGGAAGATGCAAGGACAACAAGTTGAGAGTATGCAAGGTTTTTAAGTTTGGGTTTGAGTATGAGGGATGTACTTTCTCTTTTCCTTTTCTTCTCGACAAGAAATTGGATAAACCTGCTATATTAGGCAGAAAATCATTGAGCTATATAACAAAAACAGTTATGAAGCAAAAACAAGAAATTTAGCACTTTGCAAGTGCCAATACATATTGTGATAGACAAATTTAGTATTAACTTGAAAACAACCTTTGTTTTCTCCACTGCATTAACCATAAAAGAGAGGATACAAATATCTAATTGATATACAATCATTTCATTGTTTATTAATTTATTACTGAAAATCCTTGTGTCCCCGGTTCGATTCCTGGTGGCACCACTTTTACAAAAAGAAAAATCATGAAAACCGCTGAAATACAGTTATTTCGGCGGTTTTTTCTTTATGTACTGCCCGCAAAAATATGCAATCTGGTGCAATAAAAAATTGCTGATTCGGTGGCTTTTTTGAGTCCCATGAAAAAAACCACCGATATGTACCATAATTCACTTATTCTCAACGATTTGCGTGAATCATTTTCAGGGATGAAATTCTACATTTGCATACCCTACTGAATGACGGATGAAACACAACGTCTGCTACAGGCATTCATATCAGACGATAATGATTGTACCTACAGGCGGATAATAGTAAGAGAAACAAAAATCGGTGGTTTTTTAGAGCCGGCAATAATAAAAGCCACCGATTTTAACATTTCTCTCCAGCCATCCGCTCAATTCAGAATTGACGAAATAACCGAATGTGCAACTTCAAAAAGAAAATGATCATGAAACAAGGAACAATGAACATTCTATTTTTCGTTCTGAAAACAAAACTGCTGAAAAATGGCGAGGCTCCAATCCTAATGAGGATTACCATCAACGGGCAATATGAAGAAATAAGAATACAGAGAAGCGTTCCATTAAAGAACTGGAATCCGGCCAAGGGATGCAGTAAAGGAAAAGACAGGGCTTCCATCGAATTGAACAACTATATTTCCGCCCTCACTACACGCGCATACGAAAAGCACAAGGAACTGACCTTTGAATCGGCACTGATAACTCCAAAGGCGATATTAAAGCGTGTGTTCGGAAAGGATGAGACTGTCCGGACGTTGCTTGGAACAGTCAAAGAAGAAATTTCCTCTATGGAAAAGGTTGTTGATATAGACTATTCTCCCGTCACCATCAACCGTTATAAGAATGTACTCAGAAAACTTGAAACGTTTGTGCCACGTTTTTATGAGAAGGATGATATTACATTCCATGAACTTTCCCCTGATTTCATCAAGGCTTTTGATATTTTCCTGAAGACAGAAGCCGGACTGTGCCGTAACACAATAGTCCGCTACATGAAATGCCTGAAGAAAATCACCAATATGGCAATAGCCAAAGAATGGATGCGGAAAGACCCGTTTTACGGATATAAGATGGAACAGGACGAGACAGATCCGGTATTCCTGACAAACAACGAGCTTCAGGCTATAATGAACCGGGAATTTGATATTCCGAGGCTGGAGCTTGTCAAGGACATCTTTTTGTTTGCGTGCTTCACCGGTCTGGCGTTCGCTGATGTATCCACATTAAGACCGGAACATCTGGAGCAGGACAATAACGGTGACTGGTGGATAAGAAAAGGACGTGTAAAGCTGGAGAGAAGAAGGAAGTCAAGCTCCATAGCAAATGTTCCGCTTCTTCCTGTTCCATTGGCAATCCTGAAGAAATACGAATCACATCCGACATGTCTTAAACAAGGGACATGCCTTCCTGTTGTCTGCAATCAGAAGGCAAACAGCTATCTGAAGGAGATTGCGGACTTCTGCGGCATCAAAAAGAATCTGACCACACATGCAGCCCGACATACATTTGCTACGACCGTCACACTGGCAAACAACGTTCCATTACAGGAGGTGTCTGCCATGCTCGGACACGCCTCCACAAGAATGACACAGCATTATGCAAGAGTCATGGACAGGAACCTGAAGGACAACATGAATATAGTAAGGAGCAAGATGGGGTTATAGAGATAAACCTATCTTATACCTCGCATAACCGTCTGTAATAATATACAGAGACCAGGCGCTTTCAAGATGAAGTCATCCTCATTTCTTGCAGCAAAGATAGTTGTTTTTCCGAATGATCGCGCAAGGCGGCCCCTGAAGGGGCTTGGTTGCCTGTGAAAAAATCTTCCTCTTGCTGGCGCAAGAGCGTATTTTTTCACGGCAAGCCTTGCAGCAATCATCGGAAAACGAACTGGGGAGCGCACAAGAAATAAGAATGCCTACCCACGGGCAGGCCATGTATAACTCTATAAATGGAAGATTATGGAAGCGAACAATGTGGAAAAAAGGTTCAATGACTGGTTTACGGTGTCTTATGACAGGTTAAGAAATCTCGTTGGCAGATACGGGGCACTGGATGAGGACAATTTTCATGACACTTATCTGTTTGTAAGAAAGCAGGTGCTGAATCCGGAAAGGGAATAACGGATTATGAAGCATACTTTATCGGATGTTACAGGAAAGCGTTCATGGCCAAGTTCAGGCTGGAAAGCAAATATGCCCATCCGGATGAATATTTCTTTCTTCGATGTGGGGAAGATGCGGATTTCCTTTCTCCGGATGACCTGAACAGCTGTGAAAAACTGGTGAAGGACATTCTTAACTTTATCAGAAGAAAGTTCTCATATCAGGAATACAGGATGTTTACGCTGCGTTTTTATGAATCAGACTTTTCATTCAAGGCGTTGGGTGAATGTATGGGTATATCGGCAAGTGCCATTTCAGGAAAAGTAAACACGATCATGGATACAGTACGGTCAAACCGGGGATTCTCATGGAGAAGCCAGATGCTGGCAGTAGAAGGATTCATATCCTAATCCGTTAGTTTATTGTATTACCCTTAAAACAGAAACTTATGGCACTGATAGTATATAACAAGGAGAACTCACGTCCGCAGCAGGTGGTTTATCAGGGGAAGCGGACAATCAACATGGACAGCAAGGGAACGGTTTACCTGTCAAAGACAATGTCTATTGAACTGGGGATTCTCGGTGGAGGACGGGTTAATTTCGCACACGATGAGGATACGGGAGAATGGTATATCTGCCATACGACAGACAAGGACGGGTTCACTGTATGGAAAGATAAAAGGTGTGCCAGATTCTCTGCCGGATTCATCGTCAGAAGAATCATGCTTCAGGCAAAAGTGGAAAGGAAGACCGTACAGTTTATGATTGCCAAGGCTCCCATAGAGGTGGGAGGTACAGTATATTACAAGATTCTGCTTTCCAATCCGATTTTCAAATAGCAAGAAGATAGCTCAGAAAGATCCATTATCAGATAATGGTGATGGATTTTTCCGGGCTATGTTGTTTGGATTTTTACATCATACTATTGGGAGCATTAGGATATTGTTTTGTCAGGGCATTATATTGGCATAATACTATGTCCTGACAATATTATAATATGGGGGCACTATGTTATTGCAATATTATGTTGTCAGGGTAGTATGTTGTTGTGTTATCATGTTATTGCAATATTATGT
>ENA-OROZ01002011-OROZ01002011.1-human-gut-metagenome-genome-assembly--contig:-NODE-2011-length-16571-cov-4.460705_pt1 | contig 16571 bp, 15 predicted proteins | sample MGYA00242138_ERZ509066 | MGnify/ENA primary metagenome ERZ509066 (study PRJEB26280, sample SAMEA2338691) | human gut metagenome | biome: human gut; feature: human-associated habitat; material: faeces... | reverse complement strand
CCCGCTTTTGTGGTACAATATATATATTCTGGTCAAGCTGGTTCCAAATCCACATTCTTGGCAGCTTGATAACAAAAAAGGAGGGTAAACCCATTGTCCGGGAGACTCCCGGTGCGGCATTGTGGAGACATGCCGTAATACGTTCGCCAAGCCCGGCGTTCGTGAGAATGCGCCTTGCGGAGGCAGCGCAGTCAGAGTCAGAACCTATGGCAGAAGTCAAATTGGTAAATGTCAAAAAGATCTATCCGTTTATCAGCGGAGAAGAGAAAAAGAAGAGCAAAAAGAAGAAGGACGACGAGCCCGTCAAGGAGAAGGCAAACCTTCAGATCACCGACAAGGGCGTTGTCGCCGTGCAGGACTTCAATATCGACGTGGCCGACAAGGAGTTCATCGTGCTCGTCGGCCCGAGCGGCTGCGGCAAGTCGACCACGCTGCGCATGATTGCCGGTCTCGAGGAGATCAGCGGCGGCGAGCTCTTCATCGACGGCAAGCAGATGAACGACGTCGCGCCCAAGGACCGCGACATCGCGATGGTCTTCCAGAACTATGCGCTCTATCCGCACATGACCGTCTATGAAAACATCGCCTTCCCGCTCAAGCTCAAGAAGATCGCGGAGACGGACGCGGACGGCAAGACGCATCTCAAGAAAATGCCCAACGACGAGATCGACCGCCGCGTGCGCGAGGCGGCAGAGATCCTTGATATCACCCAATTCCTCGACCGCAAACCCAAGGCGCTCTCCGGCGGCCAGCGCCAGCGCGTGGCCATCGGCCGCGCCATCGTCAGAAGCCCGAAGGTGCTGCTGATGGACGAGCCGCTCTCGAACCTCGACGCGAAGCTGCGCAACCAGATGCGCGCCGAGATCATCAAGCTGCGGGAGCGCATCGACACCACGTTTATCTATGTCACCCATGACCAGACCGAGGCCATGACCCTGGGCGACCGCATTGTCATCATGAAGGATGGCTTTATTCAGCAGATCGGCACCCCCCAGGAGGTGTTCGACCACCCTGCGAACCTGTTCGTGGCGGGCTTTATCGGCGTGCCCCAGATGAACTTCTTCGACGCCAGGCTGTCCCGCCGGGACGGCAAGTACACCGTCACTGTGGGCAGCGTTACCGTGGAGCTGTCTCCGGAGAAGCAGCAGCGCCTGGCCGCCCATAACGTGGCGGAGCAGGACGTGACCCTGGGCGTGCGCCCGGATCATATCATGCTGTGCGCCGACGGGGTCAAGGGTACGGTGGACGTATCCGAGATGATGGGCTCCTCCGTGCATCTGCATGTCACTGCCGAGGGCAAGGACGTGATCATCATCGTCCCCACCAACGGCGCCGCCGCCCACTTCCCCATGGGCAGCGAGGTCAACATGATCTTCGGCGGCAACGTGGCCCACGTTTTCGATAAGACCACCGGCAAGAACCTGGAGTGGTAAATCCGGAATCCCATAGCGACAAGAGTACAGGACTGCCCCCCTCCGGCGCAAAAGCACCGGAGGGGGGCAGCTTGCGTATGTCTGAATAGGATGTTATACCGGAAAAGAACGCCTTGCACCAGGAAATCAGGTGTGTTATACTATACAGAACAACACACTGGATTACTATGCGTATTTTTACCCAAGAAAGAGAGAGATCATGACCACCCAAGACTACCGCACCCGCAGACCGCTGCGCATTTTCCTGTCCTACTTCCGCCCCCACCGGGGCCTGTTCCTGCTGGATATCACCTGCGCCTTCTTCATTGCCGTCATCGACCTGGCCTTTCCTCTGATCTCCCGCACCGCCATGTACCACTGGCTGCCGGAGAAGCAGTTCTCCATTTTCTTCACGGTCATGGCCCTGGTGGTGGCGGCCTTTGTCCTCCGGGCGGGGCTTTACTTCATCGTGGGCTACTGGGGCCACACCTTCGGCATCCTGGTGGAGGCCGATATCCGCCGGGACCTGTTTGCCCATATGCAGGACCTGGGCTTCGACTTTTACGATAAAAACCGCACCGGCCAGCTGATGAGCCGCCTGACCACGGACCTGTTCGAGCTGACGGAGCTGGCCCACCACGGGCCGGAGGACCTGTTCATCTCCCTGGTCACCATCATCGGCGCTCTGGCGGTGATGTTCTCCATCCAGTGGCGGCTGGCCCTGGTGGTGTGCTGCATCATCCCCGTGTTCCTGCTGGTGGTTATGTACCGCCGCCGCCAGATGTCCCAGGCGTCCCGGGCCGCCAAGCAAAAGACCGGCGCCATCAATGCCGAGATCGAGTCCGGCCTCTCCGGCGTCCGCACCACCAAGGCCTTCGCCAACGAGGCGGAGCAGCAGCGCCGCTTCGACGGGGCCAACGAGGTGTTCAAGACCTCCAAGCGCAACTTCCATAAGGAGATGGGCTTTTTCAACGCCAGCATGGAGCTGTTCATCAGCCTGCTGTCCGTGGCGGTCATTGCCGCAGGCGGCTGGCTGATTATGAAGGACCGGCTGAACTATATCGACCTGATCACCTTCAGCCTGTATATCACCACCTTCATCAGCCCCGTCCGGAAGCTGGCCAACTTCGCCGAGATGTTCTCCAACGGCTTTGCGGGCCTGCACCGGTTCATCGAGCTGATGGCCACGGAGCCCACCATCCAGGACGCACCCGACGCCGCGGACCTGACGGACGTCCGGGGAGAGGTAGCCCTGGACCATGTGACCTTCTCCTATGACAACGGCAGCCCCGAGGTGCTCCACGGGGTGGACCTGACGGTCCGGGCCGGGGAGACGGTGGCTATCGTGGGTCCCTCCGGCGGCGGCAAAAGCACCCTGTGCCAGCTGGTGCCCCGGTTTTATGACCCCGACAGCGGCACCGTGTCCGTGGACGGACACGACGTGCGCTGCCTGACCCAGCGCTCTCTGCGCCGGTCCATCGGCATCGTGCAGCAGGATGTGTTCCTGTTTGCCGACACCATCCGGGAAAACATCCGCTACGGTAAGCCCGACGCCTCCGACGCGGAGGTGGAGGAGGCCGCCCGCCGGGCGGAGCTGTACGACGATATTGCCGCCATGCCCGACGGGTTCGACACCTATGTGGGCGAGCGGGGCACTCTGCTGTCCGGGGGCCAGAAGCAGCGGGTAGCCATTGCCCGGATTTTTCTGAAAAATCCGCCCATCCTCATTCTGGACGAGGCCACCTCCGCCCTGGACAGTGTCACGGAATCCCGGATCCAGCATGCCTTCGACGAGCTGAGCCGGGGCCGCACCACCCTGATCATCGCCCACCGGCTCTCTACCATCCGGGCCGCCCACCGCATCCTGGTGATCCAGGACGGCTGCATTGCCGAGCAGGGGACCCATGACCAGCTGTTGGCCCGGGGCGGAGCCTACGCCCGGCTGTACCACACCCAGAATCTGGGGGAATACCATGGATAAACGCGAAATGCTGGACCGGCTTGCGGCAAACGGCGACGAGCGGCTGCTGCTGGGCCGGGTCTGGGACAAGTATGAGCAGTGCCGCCGGAGAAATCTGCCCCAGGGAACGGGCTTTCTGTCCCCGGCGGAGCAGGCGGCGGCCCAGCGGCTGCTGAACGCCCTGTCCGTCTCGGAGGGATATACCTTCTGGGGTGGATACGACGGGGCCCAGCGGCGGCAGCTGTGGTTCCTGCCGGACTGGCAGGAGGCCCCGGAGGAGGATGCCGTCCGGGTGGTCCGGGCCTCGTTTTATGAGGAGGATTCCCTGACCCACCGGGACATTCTGGGCAGTCTCATGGCCCTGGGCGTCACCCGGGAGACATTGGGGGACATTCTGGTGTCCCCCCGCTGGGCCGACGTACTGGCCACGGGACCGGCGGCGGAGCTGCTGCTGTCGGGTGCGGCTGCACACCGCGTCCCTGCCTCTGGAGGACCTGATCCCACCGGAGGAAAAGGTGAAGCACATCCGGGACACGGTGTCCTCCCTGCGGCTGGACAGCGTGCTGGCATCGGGCTTTTCCCTCAGCCGGGGCAAGGCCGCCGAGGCCGTGACCTCCGGAAAGGTCCAGGTGAACTGGACCGACTGCCAGAAGCCGGATCGCCCGGTATCCCAGGGGGATACCCTGACCCTCCGGGGTCTGGGCAAGTGCGTTCTGGAGGAGGTCGGCAATCAAACGAAAAAAGGCAGGGTGTTCATCACCCTGAAGCGCTATCTGTAAGGGGGAACCGATGATGGATGAAAAGAAGATCGCCCGGATCAACCAGCTGGCTGCCAAGTCGAAAACGGCGGAGGGGCTGACGCCGGAGGAGAAGCAGGAGCAGCTTGCCCTGCGCCGGGAATACATCGACTCCGTGGTGGGAAATCTGGCCCGGGAGCTGGATAACACCTATGTGGTGGATGAGCACGGCAACAAGCGCAAGCTCCGCCGGAAGGGAGAGAAGTAATGGCCTATTCCTATGACGACCGGGAGGGGGAGACCCGGCAGGAGCCGCCCCGCCGTCCGCCAAAAAAGAACGACAACGATTTTGGCTCCTGGGCCATTATCGCAATTTTATTCGCGGTGGCCTGGCCGGTGGGCCTTGTTGTGCTGCTGGCCAAGCTGTTCGGCGGCGACACGAAGCGCAAGCCCGTGTCCCGGCAGAATCCCGGCCTGTCCCAGCAGAATCCCGCCCCGTCCCGGCCTCGTACCGGGACAGCCTCCAGCGCCCGCAAAAAGGTGACGAAAACGCCCCAATACTCCGCAAAAGGGGCCAATACCATGAAAATTGTGGGCCTGGTGCTGCTTTTCGCAGGCCTGGTGTCTATGGTGCAGGGCGTTGGCGCCGCTGCCGGAGTTCTAAGCTGGAGCCTGCTGGCGGAGCTGTTTCCCACCATGGGCCTGGCCGCCGGAGGCCTGGGACTGGTCATCGGCAGCGCCTCTATGACCCGCCGGGCCCGCCGCTTCGGCAAATATCTGGCCTGTGCCCACGGGCAGGACGCCGTGTCTCTGAAAAAGCTGGCCGACACGGCGGAGGTCCCCCAGCGGAAGGTGGAAAGGGACCTGGAGATCATGATCGAAAAGGGCCTCTGGGGCAAGAACGCCTATGTGGACCTGAGCAGCGACATGCTGTTCCGCTCTCCGGAGGCGGCGGAGGCATACTTTGCCCCGCGGCAGACCGTCCGGGAGCCGGCCCCGGCGGAGCAGGGCTATTCCGGTATCCTGCGGGAGATCCGCCGGGCCAACGACCGCATTGCCGACCCTGTCCTCAGCCAGAAGATCGACCGTCTGGAGGAGGTGGCGGGGAAGATTTTCCGCATCATCGAAAAGGAGCCCGCCAAAAAGGGCAAGGCCGGCACCTTCCTGAACTACTATCTGCCCACCACCCAGAAGCTGCTGAATTCCTACGCCGAGTTTGAGGAGGCCGGGGTCAGCGGCGAGAATCTCAACCAGGCCAAGGCCAAAATCCAGAGCACCATGGACAGCATCGTGGCGGGCTTTGAGCGGCAGCTGGATGAGCTGTACCGCGCCGACGCCATGGACATCGACAGCGATATCCGGGTCATGGAAACCATGCTCCGCCGGGACAGCGCCACCGTGGCCGACGATTTCGGCCTGGGCGGCACGGCGGTGCAGCAGCAGGACGAATGAAGGAGAGACTCCCTATGAAACGAATTTTTGCTTTGATTTTAGCGCTGTGTATGACCTTTTCCCTGTTTGCCTGCGGCAAAAAGCAGACGGAGGTGGCCCCCGGCGGAGATAGTCCCACGGTGACCCCCGGGGCCACGGACCCGGGAAGCGGCCCGGCGGAAAATCCCGGCGGCAGCGCCGGTGTGCCCGGCGGTGCAGGCAGTACCGGAAATGCCGGAAACGGCGGAAATACCACCGGCAGTACCGGCAGCGGCTGGGCCGGTACCCGGGTGGCGGTGATCTATTTCTCCTGCACCGGCAACACCCGGACGGCGGCAGAGCGCATCCGCGACCTGACCGGGGCGGATCTGATCGAGCTGGTGCCGGAGCAGCCCTATACCAGCCAGGATCTGGACTACAACGACGAGAGCTGCCGGGCCAATCAGGAGCAAAAGGACCCCGCGGCCCGGCCCCGGATCGCGGGCCAGCCGCTGGACCTGTCCCAGTATGGCACCATCTATCTGGGCTATCCCATCTGGCAGGGCACCGCACCACGGATCATCAACACGTTCCTGGACAGCTATGACCTGACCGGGAAAACCATCCGGCCCTTCTGCACCAGCGGCAGCAGCGGTATCGAGACCTCCGTGGCGGATATCCGGGCGGCTGCGCCCGGGGTGGACGTAACGGCGGGCCTGCGCATCGCCGACCCCGACGGCAGCGATGTGAAGGCCTGGGCGCTGGGTTAATAAACAAGAGGAGTCCGGCGCGTGCCGGGCTCCTTTAACCTATAAAAAACCGCCTGCCGGAACCCCGGCGGGCGGTCTGCTGCAATGTCAGGACAGGCTTTTGAAAAGCTCCTCCAGGTCGGACTGCCGGTAGATCACGGCTTCCTGGTTCTGATTGGCCTGGACCACGGCGTTCGACAGAACGGGCTCGTGGGCCGCGCAGGCGGTTGCGGACAGCAGCAGAACCGCCGCTAAAAGCGCGGACAGCAATTTTTTCATGCTCGTTACCTCCTTTCGTGCGATTCGTGAAAAGATCATTTCGATAGTTCCCCCCCCGCCCGCTGTGGCTACAGCGGGCGGGGCGTTCATTTATTCGGCGGGATTGATTTTTATTCCAGATGTTTGCTGGCCCTTTGGTACCCCACACAGTTTACACCGGTTATTCGTACCATAGGTGCATTTCCCAGTGCTTTTTATACCCCCACAAGCCGTGCAGTAACATTTATGCCAATTGGCAGAATTGGCATCTGTCTGATAAAACGAGTATCCAAAGGAATGGGTTGAATGAATACCTGTAATTACTTTTGCTCCCCATATGTCACATGCAGTGGGCGCGGATGCGGTCCCACTTGTAGTCCCATACATGAGTTTTCCAGAATTTTTTGAACTTATCAAATCTGCCAATCCAATAGCATGGCCAAATTCATGAGCCAAGGTACGCTGAGTAATATTCGACGAAGGTGTGTTTTTGTTAATTACTATTTCCCATTTTAGAACATGACCAGAATTTGAATCGATCACTAAAGCATGGTATTGTGCCACGGCACTAGTACTAGACCAGTCAACAGTGTATATTTCCCCTTTTCCCAAACTACTTTCAGAAAAATTGACAATACCCTTCCAAGAAGACGCACCACTTCGCACAGCACTTTTCATTGCGCTAGTCAGAGATGGGTCTCCAGATCGAAAATAAAAACCGAGAGTATTCAAGTTCTTAATATCGATATGTTCGGTTTCATCAATATACCATCCGACTGATTCACCGCCTACACACTTGTAACCTAATAGGGGGTGAGAAGTACTCATTAGAATATCACTTTGCTTTTTTTCGTGTGCATTTGAAATGCATACGGTCGTGAGAACAGCCAATAAGGCTATCAATATTGCATTAAAAGGTTTAACCTTCATTTGCGATTACCTCCCTTGCAAACTGGTGCATCCACTGATCGGTAGTTTGTTTGTCAAAAATGAGGGCATGCTCATAGGTATACGGAGGAAGCGGGTACTGTTCCACTGCCTTGGCAAGCACATCCTCCCGGTATCTGCGGTCCATGACCGGGCAGTCCAAGCCTGCCCCGATTCCCATATTTCTGTCACAGTAGTAATCACCGGAATCCGCCTGGATCACAAGAAATTCCGTGGTGTGTACACCCAGGTTGAGATATACCTCCGTACCGTCTAGTGTCTCCTTATGCAAAAAGGACAGTATCTCATTGCCATAGCTGTACAGCGGATAGCCCGCTTCGGTTCCCCGGGAACAGCCGAATTGGTCGTATACAAACGTATCCGGCAGAGTCCCCTTGAACACATCCACAGTTTCTGCCTGAAACAGAGTGGCATTGCGGTCAATGTCCTCGCCCAACCAATCGCCGATGCGGATGTGGGCCACTACGTCCGCTTCCTGAAAGGCCTCCTGAAAATCGTAGTACTTCGCAAGAATTGAGTAGGTTGGGTACTGTGATTCGCGAACCGGGGGCAGAACGGGATCGTGGGCCGCGCAGGCGGTTGCAGACAGCAGCAGGACCGCCGCCAGAACAAAAGAAATCCCTGGCCGCATAAATGATCTGTTCACGGTGAACCTTCCTCTCTTTATGTATAATCGGCGGACAGGCGCGCGAAATAGTCCTCCAGGTCGGTCAGACGATAGAGGTCGCCGGAGGACGCAACCGGCCGGTCCGGGTCGGCCTGGGAGGGCGCAATGGCAGCCAGAACCGGGTCCTGCTTTGTCAGATTGTCCCTGATCTGAAGGAGCTGCTCCTGCCCCGGGTGCGCAACGGCCGGGCAATCGGCGGGCTGATTGATCTGACTCCATTGGGTCATCATGCCCAGGGCGTCCAGAACGTAAGACATGCCGCTGTCGTCCCGGGTCACATACATCACCGTGGAATACGTGTTTATCAGCTCATAGGCGTCCGGATACTCTACCAGGTCGTAGGTATCCCGGTACATGGACACATCGTATTTGATCAAGAACAGCAGCAGCTGATTGCCATAGGTGAATACGGGATAATTTCGGTAGGTCCAGGTGGAGCAGCCCTCCTGGGCCAGGACAAACTCATGGGGGATATCCCCCTTGTACACTTTTTGGACCGTTGTCCGGAAAAAGGTTCGCCCGGTGATCAGCTCCTCCTCCAGCCAATCCCCCACCGTAACAAGGGCAACCACCTCTGCGGCGTCATAGGCCTCCGACAGGGAGTAGGTGTGGGGAAGCATTCCTTGGGCCTCTCCCTCCCCCCACCGGCTGGGGGGCAGAACGGGCTCGTGGGCCGCGCAGGCGGTTGCAGACAGCAGCAGGACCGCCGCTAAAAGCGCGGATAGAAATTTTTTCATGCTCGTTACCTCCTGATCTGATTTTGACCGTATGGGCTGCGGCAGGCGCACAGACGGAATACGGCGCAGCCGTCTATGCGCCCGGGGAAAGCGTTTGGGTACACTTTGCACAAACTTCACGGGCTCCATGGGCGGAATTACCTGCAAAATTGAATGATTCGATACGCATATAACGCGCTCTTTCCATAAAACATACTATTTTACAATTATACCGTTAAATTATATATAACATATTCGCGAGAGAAAGTCAACATTTTCTCTGAATTGCGGAAGCGGAAAAACGGTTTTCCGCAAAGACGGGGGAGACTGGAAATCCCCGGGAAGGTGTGGTAAAATAACGGAAAACAAGCGTTGAAAGGGTATGTGCTATGCGTATACTGGTTTTATCCGATTCCCACGGGTGCGTGGACCCTATGCAGCAGTGCGTGGAGCTGGTGCAGCCCCAGGCCATCCTCCATCTGGGGGACTGCGCCCGGGACGCGGACCGGCTGGGGCGGCTGTATCCCCGGATCCCGCTGCTGGGGGTGCCCGGCAACTGCGACTATGGCAGCGCGGATCAGCCGGAGCGGCTGACGGAGCTGGGCGGCGTCCGCATCCTGATGATGCACGGCCACACCCGGCATGTGAAGTCCGGCCCCATGGCGGCCATGTACGCCGCCCGGGAGTGCGGGGCGGATATCCTGCTGTTCGGCCACACCCACCAGCCGCTGGTGGACCGCAGCGGCGATTTCTGGGTGATGAATCCCGGGTGCATCGGGCCCAGTCCCCGGCGGACCTATGGCGTCATCCCCCTGGAGGACGGCAGGGTGGACTGCGCCGCCCTCCGGCTGTGAAGGGGGGCGGCGGGATGCTGTACGCAGGATGCCACCTGTCTGCATCGGAGGGCTTTCTGGCTATGGGCCGGCAGGCGTTGGAATTGGGGGCGGACACCTTTCAGTTTTTCACCCGGAATCCCAGAGGGAGCAAGGCCAAGGAACTGGACCCGGCGGACGTGGCTGCGCTGGCGGCGCTCATGAAGGAGCACTGCTTCGCACCGATCATCGCCCATGCCCCGTACACCCTGAATCTCTGCGGCGCGGAGGAACAAAACCGTCTTTTCGCACGGGACACCATGGCGGACGATCTGCGCCGTATGGAGCACATACCGGGGCAGCTTTACAATTTCCACCCCGGCAGCCATGTGGGACAGGGGATCGAAGCCGGGATCACCTATATCGCGGAAGGACTCAACGCCATCCTGACCCCGGAACAGTCTACAACGGTATTGCTGGAGACCATGGCCGGGAAGGGCAGCGAGGTAGGCGGACGCTTTGAGGAACTGAGGGAGATTCTGGATCGGGTGGAGCTGACGGGGAAGATGGGCGTCTGTCTGGACACCTGCCACGTTTCCGACGCCGGGTATGACATCATTCACGATCTGGACGGCGTTTTGACGGAATTTGACCGGGCCATCGGACTGGAGCGGCTGCGGGCCATTCATTTGAATGACAGTCTGAATCTCTGCGGCGCCCACAAGGACCGCCACGCCCGGATCGGGGAGGGCTGCATTGGACAGGAGGCGCTGGCCCGGGTGGTGAATCATCCGGCGCTGAAAAATCTGCCCTTCTGCCTGGAAACACCCAATGAGCTGCCCGGCTATGCCAAAGAGATCGCCCTGATGCGAAGCCTCACGGAATGAATTTGGATAAATGGTATTGAGATAGAGGAACGTCCGACACAAATGTGTCGGGCGTTTTTTCATTGGATGGTCATTTTTCGGACCCGTGGCGCATAAGGTTGTCCCAAGAGGTGAAGCAAATGGAACGAAAGAGGTTTGCAAGGCTCTCTCAGCGGTTGGGCGCGCTGCTGCTGGCGGGTGTGACACTGTGGACCGTCTATGCCACGGCGGGCAGCGTTGACGCCGCCGGAGCGTGGATGGCCGTGAAGAGGGAATTGCCACTGGCGCTGCTCCAGTGGCAGTTAGGGGACATGGGGCAGAGGGACGGCCTTTCGGCGCCGTCCGTGCTGATGCTGAGTCAGGCGCCGATCTTGCTTTCCGCCCGCGGGGAGATCTCCGACCTGCGGCGTCAGGCGGCGGAGGAACCGGAGGACGAACGCCCCGCCCCTGTGACCCAGCCGGTGCGGGAGGAGTCCCAGCCCGCTCCGGTGACAGCTGGGGCAGACAACGGCGTGACGGCAAAGACCCTGATCCCCACAGACCCCAGCGGCTATACCGTCTGCGGGAAGGTCTACATCCGAAACACCACCCAATATACCCTCTCCAACGAGGAGCTGCTGAAGCCCTTCGCGGCGGAGCTGACCGGCGAAGCGCCGCAGATCCTGATTCTGCACAGCCACGGCAGCGAGGGCTATACCCCGGCGGTGGATGACGGCATCGTCTGGTCCGGGGACCACCGCACCACGGACTCCCGGTACAATGTGGTTCGCATGGGGGACGCCATGGCAGAGGTATTTGCTCAGGCGGGGATCTCCGTGCTCCATGACCGGACCCTGTATGACTATCCGGAGTACGCCGGGGCCTATGACCGCTCTCTGGCGGGGATCGACCGGTATTTGAAGGAGTATCCTTCCATCCGCTTCGTGCTGGATGTCCACCGGGACGCCATCGAGACGTCCGACGGCAGTCAGGTGAAGGTGGTGTCGGAGATCGAGGGACAGGGAACGGCGGCGCAGCTCTCCCTCATCATGGGCAGCGACGGCGGTGGACTGAGCCATCCCGACTGGATGGAGAATCTGCGGCTGGCGGTGGCGGTGCAGGAGCAGGCGCTGACGGACTATCCCACGCTGATGCGGCCTCTGCTTCTGCGGAATTCCCGGTACAATCAACACGCCACCACAGGTTCTCTGCTGGTGGAGGTGGGGACCGCCGGAAACGCCCCGGAGGAGGCGGAGCTGGCCGCCCGCCTGTTTGCGGCAGAGCTGGCAAAAACGCTGGAGGAACGAAGCAAATAGGAAACTGCCCGGCTGTGCCGGGCAGTTTTTGCGGAAAAGCAAGGGCAGAGTACAGCACTTTTTCCATATATTGTTAATAATTTGAAAAGATTCAGACAAAAAGTTGCGATGCTAAGGTGAAAAATGGTATGATAAATCCATCAAGTGATCATCAGAGAAGGAGGCGGTGCGTTTGTTTGCAGGACTGCGGAAGAAGTGGCGGGACCAGATCGGCCAGACGAAAACGATATTGGGTGAAAAGGTGAGGGAGGCGCTGGCCTCCGTGGTGCCCATTACCCTGATCGTGCTGATCTTGTGTTTTACCGCGGCTCCGGTCCCAACGGACGTGCTGCTGGCGTTCTTGGTAGGCGCCGTGCTGCTGATTGTGGGTATGGGCCTGTTTACTCTGGGCGCGGATACCGCCATGCTCCCCATTGGTGAGCGGGTGGGCGCACAGATGACCAAATCCCGGAAGCTGTGGGTGGTGGTGTGCGTCAGCTTGCTTATCGGCATCATCGTCACTATTTCCGAGCCGGATCTTCAGGTTTTGGCGGGGCAGGTGCCGGGGATCCCCAACGCCGTCCTGATCGGGGCGGTGGCCGTGGGCGTGGGGATCTTTCTGGTGATAGCACTGCTGCGTATCCTGTTTCAGATCCCGTTGAACGGCCTGCTCATCGCGTCCTACATCGTGATCTTCACCTTGGCGGCCTTTGCCCCCAAGGATTTTCTGGCGGTGGCCTTTGACTCCGGCGGTGTGACCACCGGGCCTATGACCGTGCCTTTCATCATGGCGCTGGGCTTGGGCGTGTCCTCCACCCGAAGCGACGGCAAGGCTGGCGAGGACAGCTTCGGTCTGGTGGCGCTGTGCTCTGTGGGGCCGGTGTTGGCGGTGCTGACGCTGGCACTGGCGTACCCGGCAGCGGGAAGCTATGTGCCCTCCGTAGTGCCGGAGGCCGGGGACAGCCGGGAGCTGTGGCGGCTGTTCGCTCAGGGCCTTCCGGTCTACGCAAAGGAAATGGGGGCGGCGCTGGCGCCTATTGCGGCCTTTTTCGCCGTGTTTCAGGTGACGTCTCTGCATTTGTCTCGAAAAAATGTGTTGAAAATCACTGTGGGACTCCTGTATACTTATATCGGTTTGGTTTTGTTTATGACCGGTGTGAATGTGGGCTTTTTACCTGCCGGCAGCTATTTGGGCCGCCAGATCGCGGCTTTGGAGCAAAGCTGGGTCCTGATCCCCATCGGTATGCTGATGGGCTGGTTCATCGTGCAGGCGGAGCCTGCCGTCCATGTGCTGAACCGGCAGGTGGAGGAGCTGACCTCCGGGGCCATCCCCGGCAAGGCCATGAGCACCAGCCTGTCCATCGGCGTGGCGGTGTCCATTGGTCTCGCCATGCTGCGTGTCCTGACGGGCATTTCTATTTTTGTCCTGCTGGTGCCGGGATACCTGTGCGCCATCGGCTTGTCCTTTGTGGTGCCGAAGATCTTCACTGCCATCGCCTTCGACTCCGGCGGCGTGGCCTCTGGTCCCATGACGGCCACGTTTCTGCTGCCCTTTGCTATGGGGGCCTGTGAGACCCTGGGCGGCAATGTGGTAACAGACGCTTTCGGCGTAGTGGCCATGGTGGCCATGACGCCGCTTATCACCATCCAACTGCTGGGCCTTGTCTATCAGCTTAAGCTGAAGAAGGCCGCGGCGGAAGCACCTGCCGCGCCTGCACCGGAGATGCCGGCGGCGGACGACGAGATCATCGAACTGTAAGGGGGGGGAGTTATATGTCTGCTGATCTGATCCTTACCATCACGGACCGGAGCCGGGGCGGAGACTTCTCCGCTTGGTTCCGGGAACAGGGGGCAACGCTGGTGCTCACGGCTCTGGGCCGTGGCACCGCCACCACTGAGGTTTTAGACTGTCTGGGGCTGGAAGCTACGGAAAAGGCAGTGCTGCTGTGTATGCTGCCCAGCCGGAAGGGGCTGCTCCGGAAAGCTGCCAAGGACCTCTGGCTGGATGTTCCGGGCCGAGGCGTTATGATGGCGGTGCCGGTGTCCAGCATCGGCGGCGCGTCTGCCAAAAATTATTTGTTACAGGGGGAGGCGGAGGACCGCATGGAAAAGAAATTGACCCACGAGCTGATCGTTGTGATCGCCAATCAGGGCGCTACGGATCAGGTTATGGACGCAGCCCGGGCGGCTGGGGCTACCGGCGGCACGGCGGTCCACGCAAAGGGGACCGGAACGGAGCTGGCGAAGAAATTCTTCGGCGTGTCGCTGGCGTCGGAGAAGGAACTGATCTTTATTCTCGCCTCGGCGGAGACCCGGAAGCCCATCATGAAGGCCATTATGGAAAAGGCCGGAATGCAGACCGAGGCCCAGGCGCTGGCGTTCTCTCTGCCGGTCACAGACCTGGCGGGCCTGCGGCAGTTCAACGTGGAATAAGCGCTGAAAGGGAGTTGCCTGTCGGAAAAATTTGCCGACATAAAGCGCCTTGGAAAACTTTTTGAGAAAAAACGAAAAAAGGCTTGACAAAGCGGCGGAACTCATGTAATATATACACGTTCCGCTTCGGACGATTAGCTCAGCTGGCTAGAGCACCTGCTTGACGTGCAGGGGGTCACAGGTTCGAGTCCTGTATCGTCCACCAAACAAATCCCTTAGAGCCGCAAGGCTTTGAGGGATTTTTTGCTACGCTGAAATGGTGTTTACCCTTCATCTTACCCTTTACAGAAAATCTTTGCGACCGGATTTTCCGCGTATTGGTGGATCGTGGTGCACAGTTCCTGTCCGATCCGGATACGGCCTGCGGTTAACAGGCAGAGCTCTTACAAGGCTGCCTGAGATAGAAACGCCCGGTATACCGCCAGTCCGTCCACCGTGCCCGTTTGGCAGTCCGCTGTCAGCCGTTCCGGGTGCCATTGGATCCCCCAAACCGGCAAGGTTTTGTGTCGGAAGGCCTCTACTACGCCGTCCTCCGCCCGTTGCAAAACCTCCAAACCGGTTCCCAGGCGGCCAATGATCTGGTGGTGGCAGCTGTTGACCATACAGCGCTCTCCGTATAGCTCCCGCAGAAAGGACGGTGCATTTTGGACGCTGTGGAGCCGGTCAACGCCTTCTATGGCGCTGTGCCCCGGCCAGTCCTGCACCAGATCGCCGCCGAAAAACACATTGATGGTCTGCATTCCCCGGCATATACCCAGGACCGGCTTGCCAAGGGCCGTAAAATCCGCCAGCAGCTCCAGTTCCAGCGCGTCCCGTTCCGGCTCCAAATCCCGGCAGGCTGTGTTTTTCTGGCCGTAACGCCAGGATTCCATGTCCCCACCGCCGGGCAGCAGCAAACAGTCGCAGTCCGCCGGCCGGCTCCCGAAGCAGGGGATCCCTCCGGCACGTTCCACCGCCAGTGCATAGTTTTGGTAAGTTACGGCGTCGCCAAGAATATAGACCCGCAGGGCCATAGCACTTCCTCCTTTACCATCCGCGCAGATAAGATACGCTCATTCTATGCTGTATTCTTTCACCGTGCAAGTATTTCTCTTGCAATAGCCGCAAAAATATGTCATAATAACAAACGCAGTCCGCACGGCGTCTTGATTTGACCGCCTATGCGGCAGGCGAACGGTTTTATTTGGAGATGTACCCAAGTGGCTGAAGGGTCCGGATTCGAAATCCGGTAGGCGCCGCAAGGCGTGCGGGGGTTCAAATCCCTCCATCTCCGCCATAAGGTGGCAACAATTCGGATATTTTAAGCGCAACGCTTAGAATACCAAAGGGTTGCCACCTTTTTTTATTTCAAATTCTGCACTCAGAAAAAAAGATATTTTCGCGTTATTTTGGTAACTGGGGAGATTCGAACTCCCCCTTTTGCGATTTCAAGGGCAGAATTCAAAGAAACGCCCTTTTTGCGGGCGCAAATTAGAGCGTTCTTTCCTCAAAATTTTATACGATCTTTCGGGCGTCTGTTTGTTGGTTTCGTCGAAGCCATCAAAAAGGCGCCCTTTTTCATTTCCCGACGTCAAAAAGGGCATCTCTGCCCAATCCATCACCCGGTCGGAGCATTTCAGGATGCTCCGGCTTATTTTTTTGCTTACGAGGAGGACTTCACAATGAACGATCAGAACGAAACCACGCAGCTCCGTTACCTTGAAGAAACCGCCACCCGGCTGCGACAGAACGGTTTCACGGTGGAGCCGATTGAGGATCACCACCTGCCCGTCTGCTGGGAAAAAGGGCGTCTCTGCCGCGTATCCGGCAAGGGCAGCGTGTTGTACCGGCAGGAGAACGTGGACAGCGTCAGGACACAGGATGCGCTGCAAACCGTGATCGACACCGCCAAAATGACTTCGGAATACATGGCGATTCTGGAAACCGCGCCGCGGCTCAAAGCCAGCGGTCTCACCGGCGACTACCGCGTCCTTGCGGACTTCAGCAGCGCGGTGCTGGCGGGCCATTCTACGGAGCGCGGCGTGCAATTTGTCACATGGGAATGGGACTTCGATCGAGAGGGCGTCCATCAAGGGCACTATTTTCAGGACGACTACGAAGCCGCCAAACGCGATTTCACTGTGCGCAGCGGGCTTGTTCAAAAAGGCGCCCTTTTTGAGCCGGAGCAGCTTGCAGAGATCTACCGCGCGCTGGCGTTCGTCCGCAAACAGGATGAAACGATTTCCTTCGGACGGGATCGGGAACTGGCGGAGCTGATGGAGCAGGTCGGCGGACTGCTGCCCGCGGATGCTCTGCGGCAGCGGGACGCGCCGGAACAGAGCGGCATGAC
>ENA-OROZ01001991-OROZ01001991.1-human-gut-metagenome-genome-assembly--contig:-NODE-1991-length-16709-cov-5.495857_pt1 | contig 16709 bp, 10 predicted proteins | sample MGYA00242138_ERZ509066 | MGnify/ENA primary metagenome ERZ509066 (study PRJEB26280, sample SAMEA2338691) | human gut metagenome | biome: human gut; feature: human-associated habitat; material: faeces... | reverse complement strand
GCTACCAATCTGTATCTCAAATTCACCAGGTTCTACTATATGCTTCATACGGGCATCATAAAGAGCTAATTCCGAAATCGGCAGCTCCAACGTTACCGTTTCCTTTTTACCCGCTTTAACCGATACCTTTTTGAAAGCTTTCAGTTGTTTGATAGGGGTAGCAACCGAACTAATCTTATCACGAACGTACAACTGAACAACCTCTTTCCCATCCCGTTTTCCGGTATTCTCAATCTCAATAGTAGCAGTCAACTTACCTCTGTCTGAGAAAATAGAATCACTTAAATTACAATCGGTATACTTAAATTCGGTATAACTCAAACCATAACCAAATTCCCATAACGCATAAGGATGCTCAAAAATATAATGCCCTGCCGGTTCTTCGTAAGTACCCGGACGGTCAAATCGCTGTACACGGTCCGTAGGAAAATAATTATAAAAGCAAGGTGTATTACCCGTACTGCGCGGAAACGATACATTTACACGTCCTGAAGGATTCACATTACCAACCAGAATATCGGCCATAGAACGCCCTTGCTGCTCACCAGCATACCACTGCGCCAATACAGCATCCGCATTTTCTTTCGCCCAGGTCATCACCAATGGCTTACCCGATATAAAAACAACTACCATCGGTTTGCCTGTTGCTTTTACAGCTTTCAATAGTTCCATTTGCTTACCAGGTAACTCTAAAGAAGACAAATCGAATCCTTCACCTGCCGTAGAATAACGTGGTCCGCGTCCCAGAAAAGTACTACGCGTACCTACCGCCACAATAGCCAAATCACTTTGTTCTACAATTCTTACTGCATCCGAAATATTCTCCTCCTTCTGGCTCCACCAGTCACAACCATCTGCCTGTTGCAGTTTTACCTTATTCTTCATTACTTCTTTTAAACCCTGGTATAAAGTTACCCCCTCTTTCGTATCCGGAGTAGTCCATGCATAATCTCCGAAGATAGTCTGATTACTATTAGGCCCTATTACAGCAATCGATTTATATTTCGATAAATCAAGTGGTAAGATGTTATTCTTGTTTTCAAGCAAGATAGCACTCTCATCCGCGATCTCTTTTGCCAAAGCGATGTGTTCGGCAGAACGAACGACCTTTTTCACCTGTTTCGGATCACCGAAATAAGGACGGTCAAATAAACCTAAAGCAAACTTCACATACAAAACACGCCGTACAGCCTTATCGATATAGCTTTCATCTATAATGTTCTCTTTCACCTGTTGTTCCAGTGTTTCATAATCAGAATCCACGTCCAGATCAACACCGGCTATCAACGATAGGCGGGCAGCTTCTTCACGGGTAGAGGCAGCATAATGAAAAGTCATCACCCGATCAACGGATCCCCAATCAGAATATACATATCCTTTAAATCCGAGTTCATCGCGCAATACATCGGTCATATAATAAGGAGATGCTGACACAGGAATGCCATCATAGGCACTATAGCAACTCATAATACAAAGCGGATCAGCTTCTTTAATAACGCGTGCAAAAGGATAAAGATGCATACTTCGGAATTCGCGTTCACCACCACTGACAAAGGCACAATTCAGTCCTCCCGTCGGTGTACCGTGTGCTACAAAATGTTTCGGGGTACATGTAATCCGGTGCTTCTGGTATCCCTTCACAAAGCCAATCCCCATTTCAGCAATCAGATAAGGATCCTCGCCATAAGTCTCCTCCACCCTGCCCCAGCGTAATTCACGGGCAATATCAAACACAGGAGATAAAACCTGATGAATACCCATCGTTGCCGCTTCGGCACCTGCCGCCTCCGTCATGCGCTCTATCAACCCGGGGTTAAACGTGCTCCCTTGTGCAATAGCATGCGGAAACAAGGTAGAATTATTCTGTAAAATACCCTGGATACCTTCTACAGCTGTTAAAATTGGGATACCCAACCGGGTTTTAGTCAGCATATAATTCTGTAACTCGTTATAGATTCGGGCACATTCTTCTGCTGTCCGGCCCATTTCATGGGTACATCCATAACTCTGTCCGCCAAAAACACGTTCTATCTCATCAATCCTGCCAACGGGTTTATTCTGTAGTTGTAATACCTTCTCCTGCAAAGTCATACGCCGTAGTAGGTCTTCCACACGGTTTTCGATAGGGGCATCCGGATTCTTATACAATGGTTTATCATTGGTTCCCCATACAAAACCGGTAGTCCCGATGCATACCCCTAAAACTATCAAAAAGCTCTTTTTCTTCATATTATTATTAATGTTCATTTAGATAAGCCAATAGCATCATTCAATGCCTCTTTCTATCGTATTTATTTTATGTATCTTATTCAGAGCAACACTATTTATACGAATATCGGCACTCTTTTCGCCCATACTTGTAACCCATCCCAATTGAACGGTTGTCTCTTCATCCAATGTAAAATTCAATGTTTTTACTCCCGTGGTACGTCCCCAATTAAGATAAGCCAAAGACAGTGCTTCAACCTGATCTACATTTGGTATTTCACTACCAGTAACCACTACCCCATATGGATTCAGGTTATTACCTTTCGAAGTATTCACATTGAATGAGAACTCGTATGTCCCGGCAGGCAGAGTTACTTCCTGCCATATTTTACCATTTTCGATGGCAGCGGCATAATTCATCGTAGATATATTTATAAATGTCTTACCAGCAGAAGCCTCATAAAAAGTACCGGTAGTACCATTATTCTGTGTCAACAGATTAGAGGTATACTTCCAGTCTTTCAGAATTCCACTTTTCTCTGTACTATCGTCGCTCCGCATCACAGGGTCAGTGGCATTTTTCAATACGCTGGCCGTCAACGTTTCATCCGCTTCTACATTTGCCTCAATCTCAAAGATATCCACGGCTGTAACATCCGGCAGATAGTAAGTTTTCATCTTAAAGCCACTCATCGACTTGTAGTCTTCCAGAATCGTTTCCTGCTCAGCTTGTTCTACTTCTACCATACGCTCCTGGCCATTAGTATCCGTATACCAGATACGGACATAAGGTGAATGAGTATCAGCAGTAGCCCATTTTATCGTAGTAGCATTATTGTCACATACCACAGACGAAATGCCTCTGTTATACAATGTACTTTCATAAATAGTACCATAAGAAGAGCCAATGAGTGATTCCGGTACAGAAGCATGTCCGTTGTCATCAAAAGTCTGAACAACAAAATTATAAATCCCCTCCTTCAATGGGATATCGTAAGTAAATACCTCCGCTCCTTCTCCACGCTGAATAGGTAAGTCAATTACTTCTTTCCCCATATTATAGGTAATACGAAGCCGGGTAATTTTAGGGTCAATAAGAATACCATAGAATTGTACACGCCCTTTTCCGGAACACATCTGCATACCCTCCGGCTTACCAATATACAGTATCTCCTTTCCATCCGTATACTTCAGATACTCATCCATCTGTGTACAAGAAGAAAAACTGCCAAGAAATAAGAACCAAGCCGCTATTGCCACTATATATTTAAACATCAATTTCATAATTCAAGCATTTATCAATTATTCGTTTCTGATTTATCATCTCCCCAGAAAGTAACCTCAGTAAATACCATATTAGAGTTACCGGTCCAGTTATCAATACATTTGATACGGATATAACGCACACGTGGTGCATCCAACGGAAAATCAGCATTATCACCTTCCCGTGCAGCCAGACGATCATCCTCAGTCAGTTCACTTCCAGGCAAACCGGAAGGCTTCTCATTTTCAATATGAAGTAATTTTATCCAACTATCCCAGCTACCGGATTTATCCAGTTCTGCACATCCCCAGACCTCATACACTTTCGGAGAAACATCGTTATAAAAGTGCTTGTCATCCTGTACAAACTTCAAGTTAAAACGACTCAACTTCGCCAGGACTCCAAGGTCAAAAGTAAACCAGGTAGGGCCGTTATGCTCTTCAATACCTGTATGGGCTCCTGTCTGTCCGTCACCATCGGCAGCTGCCCGTCCATCCCAGATATACTCCATCTTACTTTCATAGAAAGTACATGGAAAATCACCGGGCAGAATCACCTCTTTGAATTTTTTCTTATCAAGTTCGGCTTCGTATATCGGAGTGAGGGTCTCTTTCTTTACCTGTGACTTATTACCCCATTTATCCTGAAAATAAATTTCAAAATCACGGGATATATCCAGATAACCACGCACGGAGAATGTAGCTTTGGGTAACCCTGTATAGAAAGTTTCTGCATTGACCATCTCATTATCCTCATTCGGAGTAAAAACATAAACTGTTAAGTCTGCTCTTGATGTATTCACAAACGAAAAGGTCATCCCCCCAAAGTCGGGTTGTACTTCCAGCGTTTCATAAGCCGCCTGTACAGGAGGGGTATCTGCAGAAACCTGTATATTTACCGGTGCAGAATAATTCTCACTACGGTCCACGGCATATACATCAAGCGAGTAGGTATCCATATCTCCAAAACCTTCAACCAGCAATGTATTCGTGAAGTAAGAAGCCTTAAATTCATATTTTTTGCCTTCTTTATTTGTATAACTGGCTGCTACATAGAGTAAATCGGGATCTGAAGGCAATGTATATGTAAGAAGTACAGAACCCGGCATCTTGACATAAGTTACATCACGCACCGGTGCAGGTGCTTCGCTATCATTTTCCAAAGGCTTCACAAAGTCGGTCTGACAGCCGGCAAGGGCCATCAACATCCCCAACATAAGTATATATATTCTTATTGATTTCATATCTCTTTCTGTTTTTAATCAAATAAACGCTTTATTGCCATCCCGGATTTTGTACCAGATTGGGATTGATCACCAATGATTTTTCTTTAATGGGCCAGAAGTAATCACGTGGTGCCACAAATTGCTGAGTATACATGGCAGTCAGCTGATAATAAGTATCCACCGTTTTACCGCGAGGATTCCATGCCATCAGTGTTTTATTATATTCCTTATCAGCTATTTTCCAGCGTCGCACATCCCAAAAGCGTTGTCCTTCAAACATCAGCTCAATGGCACGTTCACGCTGAATAATCTCACGCAATCCCAACTGAGTTCTGAACTTATTCGACTTACGTGAATGTTGTTCCCAGGACTCTTTAACTCCGGAAAGACCTGCACGCGCTCTGATTTTATCCACATAGCTAATTGCCAGTGTACGGGCAGCCTCAGAATCCGAAGCTTCATTAACAGCTTCAGCATAAAGTAAATAAAGATCGGCCAAACGGAACTCCGGCCACGGATATTGTTCTGTATTCCATCCGCTTTCGGTATTCACGAATCCCAGGCTCACTAATTTCTTAGCCCAATACCCTGTTTTAGAATAACCGTAAGCTCCTAAAATACCTTGTGCTTGTCCGGCACGTCCCTTTAGTTGCCAGATATCAGATGAATTCCCGGAAACACAGTTGTTTTGATACCACAAGCATCCGTCAAAACCAATATTTGCATAGAAACGGGGTTCCCGGTCAAAATTGGCACTTACCGTTTCATAATCCGGAATCAAATAAAACTCATTTGCTGTATTATTGGTATTCTTCTTTACCTTCAGGCGGTTAGCGTATTCCCATTCTTTATCTTCATCAATAGGTACACCATTTTTTGTATAGTACAATTCCGTAGCGTACATTGTCGGATTTATCTTTTCAGATGCACCGTGCATATTCGACGGATACTTACCCACACGTGACATACAGGACTGCTGTAAACCACCTGTCAGACGACCGGACAGCCCCCAGATCAACTCGTCATTCCACTTTTCTGTCACACACTCACGCAAACTCAACTCACGTTTCAGTTTAGCACTGAATACCAGATTCGTATGTGTTTCATGCAATACAATGTCCGGGCTTATTCCGCCTTCACCCTGCTCACATATTTCAATGGCCTGTTCGCAAGCTTCCTGGGCATCGACCCATTTCTGTACGCTATACTCGCTATTAAATAAATGTTCACCGTCTTTATCCACAAAATCAGCATAATCCGGGTTACCATTAAACAACGGGCTGGCAGCCATTACCAGCAATTTAGCTTTCAGCATCAAAGCTGCCGGGCGAGTAATACGTCCCAGTTCTGTTGCCTGATCATCTATCTTCACAGGTAAATCTGTTTTTGCCTCATCAAGCAAATCAGAGATATAAGAGACTACTTTATCAACCGGGGCACGTTTCAGCCGTACTTCTTCCGGAGTAGCAGAGATTGGCAGATTTTCATCTGCTATCACAATCGGACCATACATACGCAACAGTAAATAATGGTAATAGGCTTTCAGGAACTTCACTTCTGCCAGCCATCTCTTCCTCATCGAAGGAGCAAGATCGCCTACATAATCCGTATCAGACACATAAGTCAGAAATGTATTACAATCACGAAGCCCTTCATACAGACTATGAGCCGCACCATTACCTCCATCCCAATAATTAAGATAAGGATCATTCACATTCTGATATCCTAACCCGATACGCCAGGTAGCATAGTCATCGCCACTCTGAATAGGATAGAAAGTAGCTAATTCATCACCACCCATCAAACCAACATTTGCCCGTTCACTATGATACTCCGGAATATAAGAATAGCAGGTAAACAGATACTTCTCGGCTTCATTACGGTTACTGAAAGAGTGTTCAATAGTACCTACATTATCGGGCACAACATCCAGATAATCGCCACAAGCACTCAACATCCACATTCCACTGGCACACAAAGAGATACAAGCCAGGTTTCTTAGTTTATTTTTCAAATTATATTTCATAGCTTTTCGTCTCCTCTATTTAAAAAGTTAATTGGATACCCAGGTTAATAACCCGCTGAATAGGATAACCTAATCCGTTACCTCCCATTTCAATATCCCACATATGGAATCCGCTGAGCACAAACAGGTTATTACCACTACAATAAATACGGGCAGAATTTATATAAGCCTTCTTTGTCAATGTTTCCGGGAAGGTATATCCAACTTCCAGCGTCTTCATACGCAGAAAAGCTCCGTTACGCATAAACCAGGTACTCTTTTGAATATTATTCTCCATACGAGTACTGCTCAGACGTGGCCACAAAGCGTAGATATTACGATTGGTTTCTGTCCAGTGATTATCAGCATAAGCCTTTAGCAAAGGAATGTCTTTCCACATTGATACATTATCCCAGTTAGTGTCTTCATATACATGTACAAACGGAGAAGTATTTTTAGCATCCAACCAGAAAGTAGAACGGGCAGATCCCTGGAAAAAAGCCGAAACATCAAAACGTGCACTACCAAAAGAGAAGCCAAAGCCATAAATAATTTCCGGAACTGTCGGGAAACCAATAGGTACCTGGTCAAGTTCAGTAATCTGCCCATCACCATTTACATCACGATATTTTATATCACCGGCCCCATATTCGCCAAATGTCTGCTTCGGAGAGTTAGCCACATCGGCCTCATCGATAAACAGGCGTTCTGCAATATAACCATATTCCTGTTTCAGCGACTGCCCTACGTGGAGTTTATACTTTTCGTTATATTCCGGTTCTTCATATTTCAGGAACTCACTATGAGCATACGTAAAATTACCATGTAATTGTAACCACATCCCCTTCCGGAACACTTTGTTATAATCTACAGATAAATCCAGACCTCTCGCTTTCGCCTCACCCACATTAGCACGTACCTTTGCCGAAAGTCCCATAGTAGAAGGAATAGACTCACGGTCCATCAGGATATTGGTACGATGTTCGGTAAAATAATCCACCTGCACATTCAGACCGTCAAACAACGACAATTCAAGACCATAATTAGACTTATAAGCCTTTTCCCAGGTAATATCCCGGTTATCATAACGCCTTACTGTTACTCCGTTCTTTGTATAATTAAAGTCCGTACCAAAACCATAACTCTTACCACTATCATTTGCATCTACCTCAGACAGATAGAAGAAACGGTCATCTTCGTCACCAATAGCATCATTTCCTACCAAACCATACGTATATTTCAATTTAAACTTAGGGAGCACCTTCTTCAACGGTTCCCAGAATTTTTCATTGGAAATATCATAACCTATACCGATAGCAGGAAAAAAGCCATAGCGCTCGGAACGATAAAAACGTTCGGAACCATTATAACCGAAGTTAAATTCAGCCATATACCGATTATTAAAAGCATAGGTAAAACGACCAGACAATCCCTGATTACGATAGGGCAAAGACTTTTGCAGATTATCTTTTTGTGAATCGTCTTTAATGTTCGATACTCTTTTTTCACGACGCTGATATACCAGCAAACCGCTTACATCATGGTTCCCAAAAGAACGGTTATAAGACATCGCAGCCTCCATATATACAGTAGACTGTACATCTGTCCAAGAACCGGTAGACTCCAGGTATTCCGTCGGATTTGAATCCTCATTCAATTGCATAATAGAATATGAGCCACCTTTGTCATAAGAACTTACATTATAGAAATAAGGACTCGATGCACGACCTACTTCAAAATAAGCATAACGGGACGTATTGAATAAACCACGTACATTCAATCCCTTCGTGATAAATGACAAATCCTGCTTCAATTCAAATTGTGCATCCATTGTCGACTTAGAATAATCCTTATATCCTCTGGTCAATTCCGCATAAGGATTCGTATATTCCACATTATTATTATACAGTGCGTTACCATACAGCACATGTTTTGCAGAAGGAAGATCGGAAGCAGGGTAATAAGCTGGAAATAATACCGGATTGGAAACCATAATCTTCTTATACATCGTATCTCCTCCATCAAGCGGTCCGGTATAATCATCAAATGTACCTGCCAACCGGACAATTGCTTCGGTCGTTTTCGTCAGATTAATATTTACATTCGATCTCAGCTGGTAAGTGCTCAGATCAATGTTATTTTTATAACCGGCATACTTATCATTCTTCAGATTACCATTATCTTTCGAAAAAGTGGCAGCAATATAATAACGAGCCACTTTACCACCACCGCTCACACTCAGGTTAGCGCGCTGGTTTGCTACCAACGGATTGGTCATCAGTTTGCGCCAGTCATTAGCCGGATACAGATACGGATTCTTACCGGCTATTGTATTGGCTATTTTCTCACGTGAATATGCCAAAGGAGCCAACGGATTGCGTGTTGTTACCGCCTCATTCGCCATTTGCATATAAGTGATCGGATCTGCCAGCTCTATATTCGATGTATTGGAAGAGAAGGAATTCTCTACACGCAGACTGACCTTAGCCGGCCCCTCCTTACCTTCTTTTGTCTGTACCTGAATGACGCCATTGGCACCACGTGCACCATATAACGCCGTAGCCGTAGCATCTTTCAGGATAGAGAAGGCAGCTATATCATCCGGTTGCAAACGTGCCAGTTCAGTAGAAGTAGTTTCAATACCATCAATCAAAATCAACGGATCTTTCTTATAGCCGAAAGTTGTCACACCACGGATAAAAAAGTCAGCATTGTCCTGCCCCGGTTCACCACTGCGCTGATAAGCTATCAAACCGGACATACGCCCCGCCAATGCAGTAGTAAGGTTACTGGAAGGTACCTTTAAAGCCGCAGGTTTTACCGTCTGGATAGAACTAACCATACTCTCTTTTTTCTGCGTACCAAATGCTACCACCACTACTTCATCAATACTGACAGCATCTTCTTTCATTTCCACATCAATACGTTTCTGATTTCTCACTACAATTTCCTGTGTCTGCATTCCTAAGAAAGAAAACACCAATGTAGATCCGGCAGGCACATTAGACAGTGTATATTCACCATCCAGGTCAGTAGTTACCCCGTTGGTCGTACCTTTTACTACTACGGTTACAGCAGGTAGCGGTTCACCCAATTCATCTTTAACTACCCCCTTTACCACTCTGTTATCGAGTACTTCCGCATAACCCGATACACTACAGGAAAACAGCAACAAGGCCAAAATGAACTTAAATACTTTCCGGAAAGAAAGTTTCTCAAACATGTGTTTTTCCATACATAATTATTTTAAATCATCACTTAATTTCATTACAAGATTATACACTCATAAGAATAATGTTTATCATATGCAAAGGAAGCTTAAAAAAGGACAGTAATCAATAGACAAAAACATCATGGATATGGAGAATCTTACCCAAAAGAAAAGTCAGTCAGCCTCTCCCCCTTGCAGCATGAATTTATCCTTCGGAGATTTTGTACAAAAGTCATTAAAACAAGGAATAAACAAATATTTTGCACGAATATCACTTGTTTTAATAACAAGAACTTTTAGAGTTCTGCTACAACCAGAAGAAAAACTGCATAAAGAGCCGCAATAACATGCAGCAAAAACTGCATATTATCACTTTATCCGGATATAAATGCATTTATTCCGGCACATTAATTACAATTTCATTACTTCAAACACTCCGAGACTCTACGAGGAACGATGCGAATGTCGTAGAGAAACGATAAGAGTGTCGTAGAGAAACATCTGAATCTCTACCGGACGACCTGTTTTTCCGCTGGTTGCCCCCCGAAACAGAGCTATCCAAAAATGGAATAATGAGCGAAATAGATAATATTTGGAAGCAAACTGCATAGTAAATACAAAACAAGGGTACAAAATAAATCCAATCAGCATCAAACCCTAACAATCCGAAAAATCCAACTCCCAAATAAAGACAATTCCGGACACCTTTGCCACCGCTCTCCACAAACAAGCGAATTCTCGAAGCTCAGGAATATCACTTTGACAGTCTGACATTTTGATACATACACCACATTTATATTACGTCGGTTCATTGGCACATCTGTGATGAATCAAATCTATGCCGGCCAACTAAAATCTTAGGAGGAGTCAGTCACTATTACAACTATTTTTTGGTAAGCTTGGAATAAATTTCTTATCGCCTTATTACAAAAGTTTTGGGAGAAGTGACCGATTTTGAGATAATGAGTTGACAACCGCTCTTATTACTACATTTTACCTTGGCTTGCTTTCAAAGTAACTCGAAAATAAAGAAATGCATTTCCTTTATTTATATATACAGCATAATTCTGCACAAAACATCTAAATTAATTGGGAGAAAGTATATTTAGACTAAAAATTTTTGAATACCAGCCTCCTTCATTATCTTTGTAACTTCTGATAATATACAATTATCAGAAGTAAAAAACGGTGATTATGGATAAGAAAACATTAACTGAAGAAGATATAAAGTTGCGTTTCATTACTCCGTCTATTACAAATGCCGGATGGACAAACAAGTTGATACGTATGGAATATTATTTTACCGATGGTAGAGTAATATTTCAAGGGAATGTTCATGCCCGCCAAAAAGGGAAGAAAGCCGACTATTTATTACATAGTTCGCCCAATCACCCCATAGCCATTGTTGAGGCAAAAGACAACACTAAGCCGTTAGGTGGAGGTATGCAGCAAGCTATGGAATATGCACAAATCCTTGATATTCCATTCGCCTATAGTTCTAATGGCGACGGTTTCTTAGAACATGACTTTCTTACTGGCAAAGAGCGAGAACTGACACTAGAAGATTTTCCATCACCTGAAAGCCTTTACAAACGTCTTGTTGAATTCAAAGGTTTCACTCCCAAAGAATTAATTACTATCTCGCAGCCTTTCTATTCAAGTCCATATACTTATGAGCCACGATATTATCAGCGTATCGCCATCAATCGTACAGTTGAAGCTATAGCAAAAGGACAAAATCGAGTACTGATTGTCATGGCAACCGGTACAGGTAAAACCATCACTGCCTTCCAAATCATTCATCGGTTACGTACTTCTGGTCTGAAGAAAAAAATACTATATTTGGCAGACAGAAATATTCTTATAGACCAAACTATGGTACAAGACTTTAAGCCATTTAAAAAAGTGATGACTAAGATGCAAAATGCTAAAATAGATTCGGCTTTTGAAGTTTACATGGCTTTGTACCATCAATTGATATCAAATGACGAGAATAAAGAAGATCCATTTAAGCAAGTACAATCTTCATTCTTCGATCTTATCATTGTGGACGAGTGTCACCGAGGCAGTGCAAAAGACGATTCTGCGTGGCGAAAAGTACTGGAATACTTCTCTTCCGCAACCCAAATTGGACTTACAGCAACTCCAAAGGCCGAAGATGGAGCGAATAATCTGGACTATTTTGGCGAACCTATATACATCTACTCATTATTACAAGGCATTCAAGATGGATTCCTTGCCCCTTATCGAGTTACCAACAGCTATATCAATATAGATATGCAAGGATATATGCCTGAAAAGGACGAAATGGACTTGCATAATCGATTAATAGAACAAAAATTCTATCAACGCAAAGATATTGGTAGAAATATCGCATTTGTAAAACGCCGGGAAGTCGTAGCGTATCGTATTACCAAAATGTTAAAACAAATCGGGCGCATGACAAAAACTATTGTTTTCTGTTCGGATATAGATGAAGCAGAAGTCATGCGTTCTTTGTTAGTGACAATGAATGCCGATCTTTGTCACAAGGATTCCCGTTATGTGATGCGTATAACAGGGGATGATAATGTGGGTAAAAAACAGTTGGATAACTTTATTGACGTTGACCAGCCTTACCCTACAATAGTTACCACTTCCGAATTGTTGGCAACAGGTGTAGACTGTAAAACCTGTGGTCTGATAGTTCTTGATAAAGAAATTGGTAGTATGACAGAGTTCAAACAGATTATTGGCCGTGGAACCAGATTACGTACAGATAAAGGTAAATGGCACTTAGAAATACTTGATTTTCGCAATGCCACAGCTAAATTCAAGGATCCGGCTTTTGATGGTGACCCTGAACCGCCCGTTACTCACCCAAAGCCTTATTCACCAGTGAGCACTCCTCCCAAAGTTGTACATGAACCACCTGTAGAATACAAAAAGGTTGAGAAATATTTAGTCAATGGTGAGGAAATCTGTATATCAACAGAAATCGTCTCCTTTTTAGGAGAAGACGGTAAAACCATGCGGACTGAAAGCATTACTGATTTCACGAAGAAACAAATACGCAAACGATATGCAACTCTTCATGATTTTATAAAGAATTGGACAGAAGCGGAACGTAAAAAGGCTATAGTAGAAGAACTACAAGATTACCATGTATTGGTAGATGCCGTCCGTGCGAAGAATCCGGCATTAGCCGAAGCTGATATCTTCGATATAATTTGTCATATAGCTTATGATCAAACTCCATTAACAAGACGAGAACGTGCTAATAACGTGAAGAAGCGCAATTATTTTGCCAAATACGAAGGTAAAGCCCGTAAGGTACTGGAAGCTTTGCTCGAAAAATATGCAAACAATGGTATTCTTGATATTGAAGATGAAGATATCTTGGATAATGCTCCTTTCAACAAAATTGGTACACCGCCAAAGATAGTCAAACTATTTGGTGGCTTGTCTAATTTTGAAAAGGCTCTAAAAGAACTGGAAACAGAAATTTATAACGTAGCATAAAATAAAAATAAATATGGCTGTAAATAATATAGTAAAACGTCTACAGAATATCATGCGCCAAGATGCGGGTATCAATGGTGATGCTCAACGGATAGAACAAATGGTATGGATGTTTTTCTTAAAAGTATATGACACTCAAGAAGAAACATGGGAGTACAAGGCAAAGAAAGAGAAGCAAACATTTGAGTCCATAATACCCGATAAATTAAGATGGAGGAACTGGGCGGTTGATGAGAAAGACGGAAACGCCTTGACAGGAGAATCTTTACTGTTTTTCATTAACAACGAATTATTCCCAACATTAAAAGGATTGGATATTACACACGAAACGCCACGCTCAAAAGCTATTGTAAAAGAAGTTTTTGAAGACCTGAATCAATACATGAAAAATGGCGTACTGCTTCGCCAAGTTATAAACATCATCAATGAAATAGAATTTGATGATGCTGAAGACCGCCACATGTTTGGTGATATCTATGAAGGGATTTTGAAAGATTTGCAATCTGCCGGAAATGCCGGAGAGTTTTATACTCCACGGGCACTGACCGATTTCATCATTCAACAACTTAATCCACAATTGGGAGAAATTGTTGGAGACTTCACATCTGGTACAGGTGGCTTCCTTACTTCTGCACTCAATTATTTAGCTCCGCAGATACAGACTACAAATGATGGGCGTTTGTTTCAGCAATCCATTTTGGGACAAGAATGGAAACCATTACCTTATCTGCTTTCTATTACCAACCTGCTACTCCACAACATTGAAGCTCCTAACATACGGCATTGTGATTCTTTGGGTATAAAAATGTCAGACTTTAAAGAGTGTGACAAAGTAAATGTCATAGCCATGAATCCTCCTTACGGAGGTAGTACAGATATTGCAGCTAAGAGTAATTTTCCAATGGAGTTCCGAAGTAGCGAAACCTCCGACCTTTTTATGGTTTTGATTATGTATCGCCTAAAAGCGGATGGCCGTGCGGCTGTCATTGTACCTGATGGTTTCCTTTTTGGAGTAGATGGTGCTAAGCTTGCCATTAAGGCCAAAATGCTACGGGATTTTAATCTGCATACCATCATCCGTTTACCGGGAAGCATTTTTTCACCTTATACTTCCATCGCAACCAATGTGTTGTTCTTCAATAATGAAAAAGCAGAGGACAGTACTGACAACTACAAGACTAAAGAAACATGGTTCTATCGAATGGATATGCCGGAAGGATATAAACACTTCTCTAAAACTAAGCCAATGAGATTAGAGCATTGTCAACCTATCATGAAATGGTGGAACGATAGGAAAGAGATAATCACTGAAGACGGAAACGAAAAATCACGCTGTTTTACAGTGGAGGAGTTAATGGCATTGGATTGTAATTTCGATCAATGTAAGTTTCCGAAAGAAGAGGAAGAAATTCTTCCTCCAGCAGAATTGCTTGCTGACTATTTCAAAAAGCGTGCAGCTCTTGACCATGAGATAGACAAGACATTGTCCGAAATACAGAAGATTTTGGGTATAGAAATTAAGTTAGACTGATTTAGTACATGTTGAGTATCAATTTAATGGATAAATTATGAAAGATTTGACAGTCTCCGATATCGAGCGCCAGAATGTGCTGAACAATCGTTTTGCAGTTGATAGGATACAAAAACACCTTGATATAACGGGAATGCTATTTGATGGAGAGTATCGATTTACAAAAAAAATGGTTGCCGATTTCTATGAAGTAGATACGTCTACCATAGACCGTTATCTTTCGTTGAATAGTGATGAGCTAAGACATAATGGATATGTTTTATGTAAGGGTAAGTCACTGAAAGAGTTTAAATTGCACTTTGCTCACCTTATAAAAGAGGCGAGCAAAACCACTCAACTCGGTTTGTTCAGTTTCCGGGCATTTTTAAACATCGGCATGTTGTTAACGGAAAGTGAAAAAGCAAAAGCTGTACGTAGTATGATTTTAGATTTGGTAATAGCTACCATCAATGAAAAGACAGGTGGGGGAACAAAATTCATCAATCGTAGGGATGTACATTACATACCTGCTGCAATCACTGAAGAAAACTATCGCAAAAATCTTACTTCTGCAATCAATCAATGCGTAAACGGGCATCAAACCTATAAGTATGCACAAGTTACAGACCTTATTTACAAAGCAGTGTTCAAAGAGAACGCAAAAGAATATCGTGAAGTACTCAATTTAAATGCCAAGGACAATGTGCGCCATACGCTTTATGCAGAAGTATTACTTGTAATATCCTCTTTTGAAAATGGTGTGGGAGCTGTCATTCAGGAACAGTATAAGGCAAAACATAACGTTAAATTAACCATGGAAGAAGTCGAAGATATTGTCAATGAACTTGCTGAGCATCCTATGCAAAAGCCATATTTAAATGATGCACGAACAAAGATGGCTTCAAGAGATTATAGTTTCCGTGATGCTTATCATGGGAATATTGCTAATTATCTGAAAGCTGTAACACCCGAAGAGTTCGAACGTTTTATAGGCGACCAATCTATTGATTTTGACCACATTTTGGAAGAAAATAAAGATGTGCTTAAACGGTTAAAACAAGCAGAGGATGAGTGATGAAATAAAATACATCAATTATGATGAAACGTTGAATATTTATCATCGCATGATAGATGCCAGTGATGGTGGTTTTGAGGGTGTGCGTGATGAAGGTGGCATCCTTGCCACCTTTGATTTCATGCAAAATGATTTGTATTATCCATCTTTTGCGGATAAATTGTCGTACCTTGTTTTCAAGTTCTGCTCCGGTCATTATTTCAACGATGGGAACAAGCGCATTGCTCTTACTCTTGGAGCTTATTTCTTACATAAAAATGCCTATTACTGGCAGGCGTGTGTTTTCATGCGACAATTAGAGTCTATTGTTTATCACGTTGCTGCTTCCAATATAGATCAGGAATTATTGTTACGTATCGTGAATTGCTTCATGAACGGGCAAGATTATGATGAAGAATTGAAGATAGATATTGCTAATGCCATGAGTAAAGGAGAACTTGGAATAAAAGAAGAGGATTACGAATTATGAATGGGAAACAATTAAAAAACAGCATACTCCAATGGGCAATACAAGGCAAACTTGTACCTCAAGACCCAAATGACGAGCCAGCTTTCTTTCTGCTTGAAAAGATTCGAGCAGAAAAAGAACGTCTTGTGAAAGAGAAAAAATCAAAAAAGATAAAAACGAATCTATTATCTTTCGTGGTGACGACAATTCCTATTATGAGAAGTTTCTTGCCACGGGGGAGGTAAAGTGTATTGATGAGGAG
>ENA-OROZ01001971-OROZ01001971.1-human-gut-metagenome-genome-assembly--contig:-NODE-1971-length-16900-cov-13.777798_pt1 | contig 16900 bp, 17 predicted proteins | sample MGYA00242138_ERZ509066 | MGnify/ENA primary metagenome ERZ509066 (study PRJEB26280, sample SAMEA2338691) | human gut metagenome | biome: human gut; feature: human-associated habitat; material: faeces... | reverse complement strand
GAAAGTGGCGCGCGGTGAGCGCGAAAACGCCCTCCAGTGCAAGTACAACGGCGGTGTGGTGCCGCTGGGCTTCACCATTGGCAAGGAGGACAGGCTGTACCATATCGACCCGGAAACGGCTCCCATCGTGCAGGAGATCTTCACCCGGTACGCCGACGGCGAACCGGCTGAGAAGATTGCCGCATCCCTGAATGAGCGCGGCCTGCGTACCCGCACCGGGAAGCCGTTCGTGAAGAACAGCTTCTTCCAGATTTTCCGCAACCGCCGCTACATCGGCGAATACCGCTACAAGGACATTGTGACGCCGGGCGGCATTCCGGCCATTGTTGACCAGGACCTGTTTGACCGGGTGCAGCAGCGTTTTGAGCAGAACAGGATCGCCCATGGTCGGCCTGCAAAAGAGGATGTGAGCTATCTGCTGACCACCAAGCTGTTCTGTGGCAAGTGCGGCACCCTGATGGGTGGCGAAAGCGGCACCAGCCACATGGGAAACACCTACTATTACTACAAGTGCGGCAACGCCAAACGCCACGGCAAGGCGCACTGCGACCTGAAAGCCATCCGCAAGGAGCCGCTGGAACGGTTCGTGGTGGACACTGCCATTAAGGTGATTTTCAGCGATGAAATCATCGAACGGCTGATAGATTTGGTCATGGAAGCCCAGCAGAAGGAGAACACCCGGCTGCCTGTCCTGAAAGACCAGCTCAGGGACACAGAGAAGCGGCTGGCAAACCTTCTGGAAGCCATTGAACAGGGCATCCTGACCCCGACCACCAAGCAGCGGTTGGACGAACTGGAAGCCCGGAAGGAAGCCCTGAACACCAGCATTCTGGAAGAAGAGCTGAAAAAGCCAGTCCTGACCCGCGAATGGATGCGGTTCTGGTTTGAAAAATTCCGCAAGGGTGACATGAGGGACATGGAACACCAGCGGCAGATCATTGATACCTTTGTCAACTCGGTCTACGTTTTTGACGACCGGGTCGTGCTCAATTTCAACTTCACGGACGATTCCAAAACCATCTCCCGTGAAGAGGTGTTGGGTTCGAGTGCTGTGGACAATGCTCCACCAAACGTAAGGCCGTTTACCTGAAAAGGTAAGCGGCTTTTTCTTGTATCTACGTGCTTTTTGATGTGCAAAAGTGAAACGGATTCACTTTTGCATACTGATAATGAAACGTGTAGGAGGCCCCCTTTTCAGTCGTTTGTAGCAAGTTTGTAGCAGATCTGTAGCAAAATTCGGAGAGGAACGGCAAAATGACCTCAGAAACCCGATTTTTGGATATAAAATTTTATCCTTGAATTTTGTGCAGAATGACGGTGGTGCTTTTCATTCGGATTCTGATGCCGTATAATAAAGAAAAAGATCATGGATGAAAGGAGAAATCGCTGTGCGCTACACCATCAGGCATTTTGATTTGCCACTGCTTACCTTTGAAGCAAACATGGACAGTGCAGATACTGACCTCCATATTATAAAGGTCTACGAAGAAAACCGTTCCTTTCTACCTTTGAACCTGACTGTATCAGAAGATGGTGTAGAACGCTGGCTGCGGCATCGCACAATTCCGAAGAACCGAGCGTATGTAGATGCTCTGCTCTCTAAGGTGGGGCTTTCTTTGAATCGTCCGCTGGGAATTATCACCGTCTGCAAAGGACTTTCACTCAATGATTGCTTTTGGGTAGATGCAGAGGGCTCCGGTGACACCTTTGAAAAAGTAAATCTTTACGATAACCGATTCAGTCAAGTGCTGGCAGCAATCGCCTTTACAGGATATGGCAGCAGCATACGAACTTCGCTTGCGTCCTGCCCGGAGTTCTCGACCAACGGGATGCTGCCAAAATGCTGGCGCAGACAAAACGGAAAAATCTATCTTTATAAAGGTGGCACGTCAGGGTTCAGTAATCTGGGATTTGAACCGTACTCGGAACTGTATGCTTATCAAGTTGCACAGGTGATGGGCGTGAATGCGATTCGCTACACCCTGACAAAAGATCTGAAAAAGACGCTTTGTTCCAAGTGTGAGCTGTTCACCAGCAAAGAGTATTCTTATATTCCCATCGGACAGCTTGTGTCCAAAGGTGGAATAAAAGCAATTTTTGCGTATTATCAGACGTTAGGTCAGAACTTTGTGGATGCGCTGGAAGATATGCTGGTCTTTGATGCGATCATCTGCAACACTGACCGCCACTATGGAAATTTTGGTGTGCTGGTAGACAATAAAACCAACACGATTGCGGCACCTGCACCGCTGTTTGACCACGGAAACTCGCTGTTCAGTCTGGGCGGAACGGATCTTTGGGACAACCAGAAAGCATTTGATGAATATGCCCGCACACTGCTTCCGCTTGCATACGATGATTTTTTTGCAGCTGCAAAGAGTGCAATGAAACCTCGTCACCGTACAATGCTCCATAAGCTGCTGGATTTCCATTTTGACCGCAGAGCGACACGTTATAATCTGCCGCCAAATCGCTTGAAGATGATCGAAAAAGAGGTACAGCGCAGAGCGAGAGTGCTTTTAAGGTAAAAAAGAAAACCGTCAAACGTGAGAGATTTCTCTCTCATGCGTTGACGGTTTTTCTGGTATGTAGGGGTTATTCTTCTGGCAGAGCCAGAACTTCATCTTTGACCAGTTGATTGGCCGAGTCAAAGGCTTCAATCATCTGGTTGGCTTTCGGATGGAGATAGACTTCATCCAGCGTTTTGGATTTGGGTGTGTGCCCAACAGCACGTTTCAGGATATCCTTGTTGACACCTGCACGGTCACAAAGGCTGGCGTATGTATGCCGGGTGGTGTAGGGCGTATAAGTGGCGAGCTTCCCGGCAAACTCCGGTTTACGTTTGCCGTTTTCGTCGTAAGGATTTGGCTGGATGCCGATTTCCTCCAAGAACGGATAGAATTTGCGATTACGCCAGTTCTTTTCGTTCCAGAATCCACCTTTTCCGTTGGGAAAGAGTGGGCCGTTTTCCACAGAGGTAGCATACGCATGTTCAAAAACCGGAATGCCAAAGTCGAGAATGGATGCTGCTTCTACAGTGCGCTCTTCCATGCCGATCTTTTCACGGCGGCGGGTCTGCGGATTGTAGTCCCATTTCGGGGTGGTATAGGTGTAAGGCACAGCTTTCATGGCTTTGTTTGCGCCATCCAGTACAGGCAGCCACATTTCGTGCGAAACGCCCTCTATCGTGACAGTGGTATACACCATGAAGCCGGTTATGGGGTCATAAACATAGGGGAGGCCGTTGAATTTCTTGACCTCATAGCTGGCAGCAGGGTACAGCTTCTTCACCTCTGCCCAGGCATACGCCCAGCTTACATATTTCAGTTCCGTGTTGCCGGACTTTTTGACTTCCAGATGATCTTTGAAGTCGATAGCAAATAATTTTACGAATGGATTTTCCATAAGAATGCCTCCAATTTTGATAAAGAAAAAAGGGCACAACAGCGTCAACTGTTGTGCCCCATGATGTGAAAATTACGGATTGAGCAGAAAATCAATGATGTTTCGATGAATGATTCCGTTTCGGCTTAAATTCGCCAAATCACCACTGATAACATACTTAGGATAGTTGTCGTGCAGCCGCTCAAGATTACCGAACTCCCGTTCTTCATCGGCGGGAGTGATCAGGTAAGCAACCTGAATATAGAGCTTTTCATCTCCACGGTAGCAGATAAAATCAATTTCGGTGTCGTCCAGTTTGCCGACCTGAACTTCATAGCCACGGCTCCGCATTTCCAGATATACGATGTTCTCATACAGCTTGTTGCTGTCAAGTTTTTCGCTTTTCTTGATAACGTTCCGCAGGCCAAGATCGACTGCATAGTACTTTTCTGTGCTGGACAGGAGCGCTTTTCCTTTGATATCATAGCGGCTTGCATTCAGAAGGATAAAGGCTTCCTTGAAATAATCAACGTAGTTCAGTACGGTAGCAGTGGTTGTCTTGATTCCTTCCGAAACCATGCGTCCACTGATATTACGGGCAGAAAACGGATTGCCGATATTGTCCAGCAGGAATGCAAGGACATTACGTAATGCGGTCTGTTCGCGAATATTGTGGCGCAGCATGATGTCACGGACAATGATAGCCTCGTAAAGATCGTCCAGATAGGTGGTGATTGAATGATCGTCAGGGAGGAAGAAACGCTGCGGAAAACCGCCGTACTTCAAATAGTCTGCGAAGAGCTTTTCATCCGAAGTATAGGTTCCGTTTTCAATGCATTGCTGTTTTGCTTCGGCCAGCGAAAAGGGGAAAACCTGAATCTGGATGTATCGTCCGGAAAGATAGGTTGCCAGTTCGCCGGAAAGCAGCTTGGAATTGGAGCCGGTCAGGTAAATATCACAATCGAAATCGACACGAAGAGAATTGATTGCAATCTGCCAGCGCTCCACCTCCTGAATCTCATCCAGAAGAATATAGATTTTGCCGGTGCAGCCTTCCGCTTTTTCTGCGATGTAGTCGTAAAGCGTTTCTGCAGTACGGGTGTTGCGGAAGCGCATGGACTCAAAATTGGCCTGAATAATGTTCTGTGCGGGAATGTTGCGCTGGAGGAGTACGTCCTTGATCTGACCGAGAAGGACTGTTTTTCCACAGCGCCGGATTCCAACCAGAACTTTGATCAGATCCTGATCGATAAAAGGAATGATCTTATCCAAATAACTTTTGCGCAGAACCATCGTGCATCACCTCATATTCTTATCTTAGCATACAATTATTGTTGTGTAAACAGTATTGTGCTTTTCTATTAAACAAAAATAGCTGAAGCGCAAATTTTGTGTTCCTATAGGCGTACAAAAATTATGCTGCATGGATAATGGTAAACCTGCGGCTGCTTACATTCTTGCTGTACCGATTGAAAATATCGGGCTGTTCTTTCTTCAAACGCTGGGAGTCTACCCGTTTACTTTCGGAGGATACCCAGGACACCTTGTAGCCCGGTGCTGTACCATAGGCGGCGTCCTGCATCTCCAACTTCACCTGCTGTTCAATAGAGGCTTTTTCCTGCTCCAGCTGTTCGATCTGATCAGAAAGCTCCTGCCGCTTATCCAACAGGTCGCGGATGGGATTAAGATCGGCAGTTTTGTTTCTATCATCTGCAGAGTACAGCTGATTGATCTGCTGTGTATCCCCCTCGCTTCCGGTAGGTACAGGCGGAATTTCGGGCATCACGCTGTATTTCCAGAAGTGCTCTTCCTTGGCAATGAGGTTGTTCAGAACTTCTTTGTCGGTTGTGATCTTGTGAATCACCAGTTCCTTCCCGAAAATCAGAGCAGCAATGTACCAGCAGTCAAAACCGCTGACAGCCAGATAGTGATTGACCTGAGCCATGTAATGTGCAGGGATTTTTCCATCAGCCCATTTGTCCGCAGAAAACGGCGAGACTGTCTTGCACTCCAGCCCGGCCTTCTGTCCAACGATTAGGCGGTCAAAATCTGCCAGAAGCAGCGGATGTTCCTCACTCTGGTAAATGGCATTTGCACGGCGTACTTTCAGACCGGTGGCTTCGGTGAAGCGTTGTGCGACATAATCTTCCAGATCGCGTCCCTGGCGCATAGCCTCGTTGTCGATATTTTTAATGGTATCGCTGATTTTATCGTGGTACACCTGAAATGCCGAGCGGTAGGGATTCAGGCCAAGGATAGCCCCGGCATCCGTGCAGGTAATGCCGCATTTGCGATAACGGAGCCAATCTTCTTTGGACAGGTTCAAAGTTGAAATCAATCTTTTCATGCACTTTGCATCCTTTCTCTCATAATTGATTCGGCAATGATGAAGTCATATTCCACCAAGTCTTTCATGATGGTGGAAAAGTCGGCAGCTAACGAATGGCAAGAGCCAACCCACAGGTCATAAAGAAAATCCAGAATATTATTTTGCACCCTGAGATGGTTCCAGTAGCGCTCCTCCAGTCTGCCCTCGGATTCCAAAACAATAATGGCGGTGCTGATGGTACTTTTCATCGTGATCTCATAAGCCATGGTAACGCTGATTTCAGAAGCACTCTTCTCAACGTTGTCAAAAAATTCCGTGAATTCCTTGAAAATGCGGTTATTTACATCATTCATTGCTTGCTCCTTTATGCTGCTGCCAGCACCATCTTGTAAGCCTTGTCGATCATGGGGTTGCCCTCTGCGGTGCGCAGGAACAGGTTCTCGTTGTAGTTTTTGGTCTTGCGGAGAGGATCTGCGTGGGTGGCAAAATCGGAGACTGCGTTGATAAAGCGCCAACCGTTTTTGCCGACCCATTCCAGATCTGGTGCGTTATAATAGCGAGCCTTCAGATCTTCCTGCAAGCGCAGGTTATTCTTCCGCTGGCAATCGGACAGGTCCTCAGAAATCGGGAAAAACTCATTGATGAACTCCTGCACCTTGTGATCGGATAAATCGATGCGAGCCAGCTCTTCGCCACGGTTGCCGAGTTCAACCATATAGTTGCTGGCCAGCTGCAGGGTTTCACGGGCATCCTGCACGCGGAGCAGAACATTTTCGGTGTGGCGTGCAGTCCAGCTGCGCTTTGCGGTATTCAGTGCGAGGTTCAGTGTGTTCTGGCAGACTACACGGATCGGAGTCATGGCCACTTTCACACCAGAACTTCCGTCATGACTGTTGAAGATCACAAGATATGGTACTACCTGATCTCCAGCGATAAGATATTTCCTCGGAAGCCTTGCCAGCATCCAAACCTTCTTGCCGCCCTGCAAAGAACCGGCAGTTTCGTAAGTAACACCTTCACCCAGCAGGTCATCGGTGAACTGAAATGCTTCTTCGTTCTGCACAATGCGGTAGCGGTCGGATACCACACCCAGAACAGCATCATCAGTGCTGCGGACATTTGCGCGATAGCCGGGGATCATAGAACCCGTGCCGGAATAGATATTACGGCTTTCCACCTGCCAATCCAGACCGGCCAGCTCCAAGGCTTCACGGCTTGCAGGGGCATCCATGATGATCCGGCCAAGGCCGTGCCAAGGGGTCTCACGGACAGAGAACATCGTTTCAACATTTGCGGGCATAGTAAAATCTCCTTTTCAGTGTATTTTGCTCAATCGTTGTTTTCCATTTCTTCAGCGATGCGGACGAGGACTTCCACCAGGACGGTGCCAACCTCTTTGACGATTTCGGACCAAAAGTTCATAAGGCTTTCTCCTTTCTGCGCAGCTGCGCTTTAAAATACGATGGTAATAATGATAGTGATGGTGCGGAATAACAAAGTGCTCACCTCCAGACATGATCCAAAGCCCCTGAGTCTTTCGACTCAGAGGCTTTGGATCATGATTATTATATCTGGGTGAAATTAGGAGCTTATGAAAAAAGTAGTCAATACTCTTTCGTTCCAAGAATCATTTGAATTTGAACAAGGTGTATTCAGGCGGTGATATCACTTCAGGTCCAATGAAAGCTCCTGTTGAACCTGAAATAGAGTCACTTGCAGATAGCCTCATTCTCTCGAGTATCTTAATCAAGTTCTGTTAGATTTGACTTGTTCGAGAACAAGTCAAAATGACGAAATCAAAGCTAAAATCTTTTAGTTGCAATGTCTAGGAGATTGAAGTATTATTATACGTATATAGAAAATTATCTTCAGTTAGCTGAGTTACGTGGCAAAAAGCAAGAAAATCTTTAGATATAAGAATTTTGAGGTGTTATGCTGGTTATATGGGTGATGGCGGAGAAAGCGTTCAGGACATCTGCGAAAATACAGGGATAGATTATACACAAGTCAGATTTGTCAAGGAAAAATTGAGTCGGTACGGATTGCTGCAGAGCAGAAACGAAGAGATAAACGATAAAAATATGGAAAGCATGGTCAAATACATGCAGGATGTTGAGCGAGAAAGCCATAAAAGCAAGCCTAAAGATGTAAAAGTACCAAAGTTGAAAAAACCGTTTGGAACAGACTCGTATTCAATCACAATGCTAGGACGGCGGTATTTAGCTTTAATGCAACTGTGAAAGACCATTTTGGGCTTATAAAACAAAAAAATTTGCTTTGGAAGTGTTTGGATTTTTATGACATAGATGTATCTTAAAGGCGCCGTTTGTATAGGACCACTTTATTCTTTGAATTATCACTATACTTTTCCGATTGTATTAAAGAATGCGAGCCGGTAATACTTGACGTATGATATAACGTTTGCTACAATAAAATTGATGACGAATGTTATACTTGCGGGAGGTGTCCAATGAACACTGTCTTTGAGATCCGTTCAGCTTTACAATGGAGCCAGTCGAAATTGGCGGATGAAATCGGAGTGTCCTTTGCAACCGTAAACCGCTGGGAAAATGAAAAATCTACGCCGAATCGTCTTGCACAGGAGAAAATGCTTGCGATTTGCGAAGAACATCATATCACGTTGGCTGAAATTATACACGATGCTATTATCGGAGATGCTGCAGAAATCTCTGCTATGCATCCGGATAAAATGGTTTTATACCATGGCTCCAAATCAGGCATTCAGGGGAAAATCAAACCAGCCAGCCGTGACCGCTGTGACTTCGGAGCTGGATTTTATATGGGAACTGATCCGCTCCAGCCGCTTACGCTGATCTGTGACTATGAGCAATCTGTTTTTTATATTTTATCGGTTGATCTTCATAGCTTAAAAACTTTGGATGTTCCGGCTGATATTGAATGGGCTATGCTGGTAGCATATCATCGTGGTAGAATGGAAACCACACGAGGAACGAAGTTCTTCCAGAAGTATCAGGAGCTGGATAAAGGCTATGACATGGTGATTGGCAGCATTGCAAATGATAGAATGTTCTATGTTCTGGATAGCTTTTTTGAAGGAACGATTACCGATACGGCATTGGTGAAAAGTCTGTCTGCTCTGAAACTTGGACGTCAGTATGTTGCTATTACGCAGAAAGCCTGTGATGCGGTCAAGATTGAGCGTGAAGTCAAATTGCTTTGGATGGAACGGCAGGCACTGAAGAAGGCCAGCGAGCAGAACCGTAGTAATGGCATTGCATTTGCAAACCAAATCTGCAAAGAGTATCGTAGAGAAGGCCGCTTTTTTGATGAAATCCTTGATGGTGCAAAGCAGAGAAGGTGAATCGTTATGGACCTGATTCAATTGAAACTATGCGATATTCAGGGCCGCTTGTTTGAGCTTTCTTTGCAAGCGGGCTATGACAGCGAGGATTTCATGAAGCGGTTCATGCGCTCTAAGGTTGCCCGAGATCTGGATTCGGAGTACAACCGGATGCAGTGGGCGGGAGAAGAATATCTTCTGGAAGAATTTGCAGACGAGTGCCCTCAGACGCAAAAGGACAATGCCCAGTATGATAGGGAAGTAATGTATTGGGCAGGCTATCTTTACCGTTACTGGCATATTCTGACCAACGAACCCAGCAGGGAGATTTATGCGCAGGCTTCAGCAAAGACCATGAACACAAACTATCTGATGTTCCACACCATGGCTCCAGAGCTGGCAATTGAAGACTTGAAAGAACTGCACCAACAAAAGAAACAATCTAAAAAACAAAAATCGAGAAAACCAGAACAGCAGATTTAGTGCCGGGTAAAAACTGCCGTTTGTAGCAGATCTGTAGCAAATTACTTTCATTTAACGATTCATCGTCCCAAAAAACGAAAAGTCATCATGCATCACACGCAGGGGGTCTGGGGTTCGAGTCCCTAATTCTCCACCATACAGTTCGTACCCGAACCCGATTCTTTATGAGAGAGGGTTCGGGTACGTTTTTTGTTTACGGGAAGTCCTACGGCGAGAGTACGCAGAACGGTAAACAGGAGCAAGTAAAGGCAGGGTATCACCGTGGCAGTGGTATCCTGCCTTTTGTGCGATACCATCTCCAAAATCTTTTTCTTCACTTTTTCTCCTTCATGCAGAATCCCCCTGTCCATCCCGGCAGATGCCGGAACGGGCAGGGGGATTCTGGCTTGTTGAGCGGTTGTGTTAAATCAGGCCGAGGTGCACAAAGGCGTTGTACAGGCCGTCTTTGTGCACCTCGGCGGTCACATCGTCGGCGGCTTTGGCTTCCGGGCCGCCGCTGCCCAGAGCCACGCTGTACCATAATCATAGAGGGTCCTGGTCTTCGGAACAAGGGTGGAATCTGCCGAAAAACAACGGCTGAGGTTGGTACAGTTGCACAAAGGCGCGCGGCCCTGCAAAGAAGCTGTAAAATTTGCGGGGCGGGGTTGACGAACGGCTCCGGCCGTGGTAAAGTAATGGGCGGAAAAGGCCAAAGTGCCTTTTTACGACAGAAAAACGAGGTGGTCGTCATGGAACCTGCTGGAAGCAGCGGCAGTTTATATCCCCGATCAAAGAACCAGACGGCAGCCTTATTGCATGCCGGAGAACGGCCCGGCTGTGCGTGAGAACGCACGGTGTGTTTGCCTTCCCCGGAAATGAAAGTGTCCGCTGCCGCCTGGTAAAAAAGGAGGCAGCTTTTTTATGTCTGAAATTTCGATCAATACCCTCAAGACCATGCTGGCGAATCTGGATGACGCCAAAAAATACCAGAGCCTGCGGGATGTGATGGAGACCCTGCCGGCTCCCGACCTGGCCGCCGTGTTCGAGGACCTGCCGGCCGAAAAGCTCCCGGTGCTGTTCCGTCTGTGCCCCAAGGATCTGGCGGCGGATGTATTCACCGAGCTGACCCCTGCCACCCAGCAGAAGCTGATCGACGGCCTGACCGATACCGAGCTGAAGGCCGTGGTGGACGAGCTGTGCGTGGACGATGCGACCGACCTTGTGGAAGAGATGCCGGCCAATGTGGTCAAGCGCATTCTGAGCCAAGCCGACCCCGCCACCCGCCGCATGATCAACGAACTGCTCCAGTACCCGGAGGACTCTGCCGGCGGCGTGATGACCACCGAGCTGATGGAGCTGCGCCCGGACATGACGGTGGCGCAGGCCATGGAGGCCATCCGCAAAAACGGCTTTGACAAGGAGACCATCAACAACTGCTATGTGACCGACGGCAGCCGCAAGCTGGTGGGCGTGGTGTCGCTGCGGGCGCTGGTGCTGGCCAAGGACACCGCAGAACCCATCCGAGACCTGATGGACACCAATGTGGTCAGTGTGACCACCACCACCGACCAGGAGGATGTTTCCCACCTGTTTGAAAAATACGGTTTTCTGGCCATTCCGGTGGTGGACGCCGAAAACCGGCTGGTGGGCATCGTGACCATTGACGATGCCATCAGCATCCTGCAGGACGAGGCCAGCGAGGACATCGCCAAGATGAACGCCATCGGCCCGTCCGACAAGCCCTACTTCAAGCAGAGCATGTGGGACCTGTACAAGAGCCGTGCGCCCTGGCTGCTGTTTTTGATGATCAGCGCCACCTTCTCCAGCATGGTCATCCGCGGGTTTGAGGACGCACTGGCCGCCGTGACCGTGCTGACGGCTTACATCCCCATGCTGACCGATGCCGGCGGCAACGCGGGCAGTCAGAGCACCTCCACCATCATCCGCGGCATGGCGGTGGGCGAGATCCAGCCCCACGACCTGCCCCGCATCCTGTGGAGGGAGAGCCGGGTGGCCCTGCTGTGCGGCGCAACGCTGGCGGTGTGCAACTTTGCAAAACTGCTGCTGTTCGACAAGGTGACCGCCCCGGTGGCGCTGGTGGTGTGCCTGACCCTGATCTGCACCATCCTGCTGTCGCAGCTCATCGGCGGACTGCTGCCCGTGGCGGCAGAAAAGCTGCATGTGGACCCGGCCGTGATGGCGTCGCCGCTGATCACCACCATCGTGGATGCCACCACACTGCTGATCTACTTCAACGTTGCAAAGATCGTGCTGCATCTGTAAGTGCAGAGCAGAACGTTACGACCCCCGGAAGCTGTACGCTGCCGGGGGTCATGTTGTTTTTAAAAACAGGAAAAATGCTCTCTTTGTATGGATGATTGTTGCACAGCACAACTTATAAAGTCGTACTCTTTCGACAAAAACTTCCCAAAACGCATTATTTTGTTTCTGAGCTGTGGACATTCTGTGACGATTCGTGCTAAAATGAAACCTGTTCCTCTTCTGCCGCCGCAACCGGCAGAAGCAACAAAAGAACGGAGGTTTTTTCATGTTAGAAAATGTCTTTCATCTGAAGGAAAACCACACCGATGTAAAGACCGAGATCATGGCAGGCATCACCACCTTCATGACCATGGCCTACATCCTTGCGGTCAACCCCAACATCCTGTCGGCTTCCGGCATGGACTCGGAGGCTGTGCTGATCGCCACCGCACTGGCATCCTTTGTGGGCACGGCCCTGATGGCTCTGCTGGCCAACTACCCGTTTGCTCTGGCCCCCGGCATGGGCCTGAACGCCTATTTCTCCTACACGGTCGTGCTGACCATGGGCTACAGCTGGCAGCTGGCCCTGATGGCCGTGTTTGTGGAGGGCATCATCTTCATCGCGCTGTCCCTGACCAATGTGCGTGAGGGCATCTTCAACGCCATCCCCATGACCCTGAAGAGCGCGGTCAGCGTGGGCATCGGCCTGTTCGTGGCCTTTGTCGGCCTGCAGAACGCCAAGCTGATCGTGAACAGCGACTCTACGCTGGTCACCTACCAGCACTTCAAAGGCGAGACCTTCCACAGCGTGGGCGTAGGTGCCATCCTGGCCCTCATCGGCGTGGCCATCACCGGCATCCTGCTGGTCAAGAAGGTCAAGGGTGGCATCCTGTACGGCATCCTGATCACCTGGGTGCTGGGCATCCTCTGCGAGGTTACCGGCATCTATGTGCCCAATGCGGATGCGGGCATGTACAGCGTGATCCCCACCGCTTTTGTCAGCTTTGACTTCTCGGCTCTGGGCAAGACCTTTGGTCAGGTGTTCAAGACGGATTTCTCCGGCGTCGGCATCCTCAACTTCTTTGCCGTCATGTTCTCCTTCCTGTTCGTGGACCTGTTTGACACCCTGGGCACCCTGATCGGCGTGGCATCCAAGGCCGACATGCTGGACGAGGACGGCAAGCTGCCCCACATCAAGGGTGCTCTGATGGCAGACTCCATCGCCACCTGCGCCGGTGCTGTGCTGGGTACTTCCACCACCACCACCTTTGTGGAGAGCGCTTCCGGCGTGACCGAGGGCGGCCGCACCGGCCTGACCAGCATGACCACCGGTGTGCTGTTCCTGCTGGCTACCATCTTCAGCCCGCTGTTCCTGACCATCCCCAGCTTTGCAACGGCTCCGGCTCTGATCATCGTGGGCTTCTACATGATGGGCTCCGCGGTCAAGATCGACTTCAACGACCCCAGCGAGGGCATCCCCGCCTTCCTGACCATCCTGGCCATGCCCACTGCATACAGCATCTCTGAGGGCATTGCCATTGGTGTGATCTCCTGGACCATCATCAATGTGGTCACCGGCAAGGCCAAGGAAAAGAAGATCAGCCCGCTGATGTATGTGCTGACCGTGCTGTTCATCCTGAAGTACATCTGCCTGTAAGGTTCCATACAAACACAAAGCAAAAAGCTGCTGCCTTCCCGCAAAGGGAGGGCAGCAGCTTTTTTGTCTGTGGAGCTTATTGGTGCCGACGGGGGCGGATGTGCACCTCGGGAATGGCCACGTTGTCGTAATGGATGGGGTCCTCGGCGTGAGGATGCTCCCCGGTGGCATGAGAGGTGTCTTCTGCGGGGTGGTGTACCTTGCCGGTATGGACCTCCGGCAGAGCCACCGTTTCCTCCGAATGAGACTTGTCCGGCTTGCTCCAGATCTTTTGTTGGAACCACATCTTCAGGTGGTGTTTCAGCGACATGATGATGCTCCTTTCCCGGTGTGCGGGGCACACCGAAAGTTCAAGACAGGATCAGATAAAGTTGATGAATACCGTAATGACAAGGCTGTTGATGAAATCCGCGAACAGACTGCCCACCAGCGGGATGAGCAGATAGGCCTTGACGGAAGGGGAATACTTGTCGCACACGGCCTGCATGTTGGCCATGGCGTTGGGGGTGGCACCCATGCCGAAGCCGCAGGTGCCGGAAACGATGACGGCCGCGTCGTAGTCGCGGCCCATGACGTTGTACACGATCGCAAAAGAATACAGGATCATGAACAGGGTCTGACCGGCCAGCAGCACCACCAGCGGCAGAGCCAGCTCGGCCAGCTGCCAGATCTTCAGGGTGATCATGGCCATGCCAAGGAAGAGCGACAGGCAGATGCCGCCGATGTCGTTGATCTCGCCCATATATACCGTGAACTTGCCGCCGTATTCGCCCAGATTGCGGATGCAGGCGGCGGCGATCATGGCACCGATGTAGATGGGAAAGGTCATGCCGGTTAGGCTGAGCAGCTTGCTCAGCACCGTGCCGATGCCCATGGCGATGATCAGCTGGAAGCTGGCGGCGGGGTACATGCTGCTGTGACGCTCGTGCTTGATCTCTTCTTCCACCAGCAGGCTGTCGTCCTCGGGCACGATGGTGTCCAGCAGGTGGTGGCGCTCAATGAGCATCTTGCCGAGCGGGCCGCCCATCATGCTGCCGGCGATCAGGCCGTAGGTGGCGGCGGCGGTGCACAGGGTGGTGGCACCCTTGATGCCAAAGTCCTCCAGCACCGGGCCAAAGGCACCGGCGGTGCCGTGGCCGCCCACCATGGGGATGGAGCCGGTGCAAAGGCCCACCAGCGGGTCCACACCCAGCAGGTTGGCCAGCCCAACGGCCAGGAAGTTCTGGCTGACGATCAGCACGATGACGACGCCCAGGAACACGATCATGGCCTTGCCGCCGCTTTTCAACACCTTGAGGTTGGCCTGAAAGCCCACCGAGGTGAAGAACATGACCATGCACACCTCTTTGAGGGTGTCGTCAAAGGCGAACTCTGCCACGCCGGTCACATAGCAGATGCAGGTGAAAATGGCAAACAGCACGCCGCCGATGACCGGCGCGGGGATGCAGAATTTATCCAGCAGGCGCACCCGCTCCCGCAGAAACTTGCCCAGCATCAGCACCAGCACCGCAAGGGCCAGGGTCTGATACATATCCAATTCGATCTTCATTGCTTTCCCTCGATTTCCCGGCAGACTCAGTCCACCGTAATTCCGGCCTGCTTATACCAGGCCGCTGCGCCTGCGTGGAAGGGGATGCCAACGCCCTCTACTGCGTCGGCCTCCGGATCCAGCGGGATGCCCAGCTGCTCTTCCAGCCCTTCCCGGCTGGAGAACAGAAGCTGTGTCAGCTGCTGCACCTGCTTTGCGGGCAGCGCATTGCTGGCCAGCAGAACGGCTTTCACGCCCACCGTCTGCACCTCCTCCGTCTGGCCGGGATAGGTGCCTGCCGGCAACGTGACCGTGTTGTAGGTACTGTAAGCGCTCATCAGGCGCTGTGCCGCCGCACCGTCCACCTTCAGCAGCCGAATGCTGCACTCGCCTGCCAGAGCGGTCAGCACCGGGCTGGGTGCGCCCACTGTCATAAAGATGGCATCCACCCTGCCCGCCTTCAGCTGGGCAGCGGCATCCTCATAGTTCAGGTTCACCCGGTCCACCATCTTGTCGTTCAGACCATAGGCAGATAAGATCTGCAGCGCATTCTGCTCCGAGCCAGATTCTTCCGCACCGATGCTCACGGTTTTGCCCTGCAGGTCCTCGATGGACTGGATGTCCGAGTCGGCCCGCACGATGACCTGACAGGCCTCGGTGTACAGGGCTGCTACCGCGCCGAAGCCGCAGATGTCCTCCTCCTCTGCAAAAATGCCGGTCTGGTTGCAGGCGTCCTGTGCGAGGTCGGCCTGCGCAATGGCCAGCTGCAGGTATTCGCCGGTGAGCAGGCGCAGGTTGGCGGCCGAACCGGCGGTGGTCCGGAGCTCGATGGTGCCGTTGGAAGTCTCGTTTTCCAGCGCGGCAAACTGCTCACCAAAATTGTGGTAGACACCACCCTCGCCGGCAACGCCAAAGCGCAGACGCTTGACCGTCTCGGCGGCAGAGCAGCCGGTGAGCAACAGTGCGACCAACATACAACCGGCCAGCAGTGCCGCGATCCATTTGCGTTTCATACTTTTATACACCCCTTTTTCCGCTGCCGCAAACCCGGCAGCTTCTTATTATCGCAAGGCTGGAAATTAGCGCAACAGTAGCAGCATATCTGCGATATGCAAACCAACGTTGTTGCTGTTGCATTAAAAAGTTGGCTTGCTATAAAGTATAGTCATATTGCGGATGAAATGCAATCACTTTTGCAAAAGTATGCAGCGAAGAAGCGTTGGGCAGGGCATCAAAAAAGGCTCCTCCGTTTCCGGAGGAGCCGGACAGATTCAGCCGCCGAACAGGCCAAAGAAGCTGGTGTGGGTCACGCCCAGGATCAGAAACAGGGCGATGAGCGCAAACAGCACCCCGATGATGATGTCCATCTGATGGACGGTGAGGGGAAAATGATCGTAGAGCTTTTCCTTGGGATTGACAAAGTTCTTGTCGCCGTTGTCAAGCAGGGACTTTTTGCCTTGTTCAAAGTCGGCCCGCTGACCGGCAAGCTCGGCCTGCTCTTGTGCCAGCTGTGCTTCGCGGGCAGCCAGAACGGCTTCGCGCCGGGCAAGCTCTGCCTCGCGCTCGGCAGGGGTGAGGTCTTTTTGTGCCATACTGCACCTCCTGATGGTTGTTGCTTTTATGATAGCACACAAACATGAATAAAAAAAGGGGCCGCCCGCCCAAAAGGCAGACGGCCCACAGAAGAGAGGGCTTACTTCTTTGCCAGGTACTTGCGGATATCAATGGCCACAGCCACGATGATGACAAGGCCCTGGACGATGTAGGTGTAAGAGGAGTTGACGTTCATGAACTGCAGAGCGACCTTCATCAGCTCAAAGACCAGAACGCCGACCAGAACGCCGGGCACGGTGCCGACGCCGCCGGTGGTGGAAACACCGCCGATGGTGCAGGCTGCGATGGCGTCCAGCTCATAGCCCATTGCAGTGTTGACGGATGCGCCGCCGGACTTTGCAG
>ENA-OROZ01001950-OROZ01001950.1-human-gut-metagenome-genome-assembly--contig:-NODE-1950-length-17066-cov-4.187526_pt1 | contig 17066 bp, 7 predicted proteins | sample MGYA00242138_ERZ509066 | MGnify/ENA primary metagenome ERZ509066 (study PRJEB26280, sample SAMEA2338691) | human gut metagenome | biome: human gut; feature: human-associated habitat; material: faeces... | reverse complement strand
ATGTATAATAGTATTTATTGGCAGCGACTTCCTCGAATATATACTTCTGTTTGTTAATATCGAAATATGGACACAAACCCGTATACTGCTTGGTCTCGATTTCTTTATCGGCAATTCTCCAACGTCTCAAATCCCAATACGTGTGATTTTCAAAAGCCAGCTCGATTCTGCGTTCGTGTCTAACCTTATCTACAGTCAAGTCGCTTAAAGAAAGTTGCTTAATATTGGCACGACTGCGGATATCATTTATCCAAAGCAAGGCATCGTCCAAATGCTGCCCCATTTCTACCGCCGCTTCGGCTCCATTCAAGAGAGCTTCTGCATATCTGAACTCAATCCAATGTTGTTCCGAATAATTTTCGATGACTTCTGATTGCGGCATATTCTCGTTCAAGTACTTGCGCATAAAGAAACCAGTCATATTACCCGAATAATTTCCACTTCCGCTTTTCCCTACAATATGATAAACCTGTCCGTCATTGGCCGTATAAACAGCCTCCTCATAATTCGTGGCATTTTCCTTCTTGCTGCCATCTTCTATGATCAACCCCTTTTGTATAGAACAAGGCTCTCCCTTGAAAATAGCATTCGGATAAATGATCGAACCGCCAAAACGGGCATCCATATTTTGAAACAGCTCCGAAGGATCATCGAAATAAGTGTCCTTCGCTCTTTCTGCGAAATTTGCAGGAGTACCGTCTTTGTGTTCAAACATTTCAACAAATTCCAATGTAGGGTTCATATTGGAAGAAAAACCGTTTCCACGGTATTGGTAAGGAACGAAATAAACATCCCAGCCATGTGCGTTTACATTGCGTTGGAAATATTTACAGAAAATATTCTCTGGGCTGTCCTCGGCAAGGAACAGCTCGGCAAAATTTTTCTCTTTATCCGAGTTCTTCCTATACAACGAAAATCTCTTCGATTTTTCAAGTTCCTTTACAGCTTTATAAGCTAATTCGAAATAATCGTTTGCCAAAGCCTTATCGATACCGACCAAACCATTCAAATCAACGGTTCCATAACGCGCGATACTACCGGCATACAGCATAGCGCGAGATTTCAATGCCAAAGCAGCATATTTGGTGGCACGTCCTTTTCCCAAAATCTCCTCATTATCGGGCAACAGACGGAAAGCCTCGTCTAAATCTTCCGCAATAAAATCATAGCAGGCCTTTTCCGTATCTCTCGGTACTTTCAGCGATTCAATATCGCCTACATACTCTTGCGGTTCTCTCAATATAGGTACACCACCATATCTTTTCACCATTGCAAAATAGCAGTAAGCCCGGATAAAATGAGCCTCTCCCATCCATGCATCAGCAAGAACCGTATTCTGGAAATTGGATTTATAGGCCGGGAAATTTTTCAAAAAGTAATTCACCCGACGAATTTTTCCATAATCCCAACAGCCCCACCAAGTTCCATCACCGATGGTCGAAATATCATCGCTGGAACTACACATAGCCTCACCCGATACATTCGGTAAACGACCTTGCCCTTTACCCGATACATTGAATCCTTGTTGTGTATAGCGAAAGTCCTCTATGGGTAAGTCATAGTAAAGAGTCGTCATATAAGACGTTATACCCGATTCTGAATTAAAAATCGCATCATCTTGTATAATATTAATGGGCGGCACATCTAAGTAATCACACGAATAAAACGATAGGGCCATCACCAATGCCGATACTAATATCTTATTTATTCTCATCGTATTTCAAATTAGAATGATAAATTCAATCCAAAGTTAAAGTTTCTCATAATCGGATACAGGTATCCATAATTCCCTTCCGGATGCTCGGGATCGACGAAATCCAAATTAGATAGCGTAAATAAATTATAGCCATTTGCAAATATCCTCAAACGATCCACTTTGAATTTACGAGTGATATGCTGGGGTATTGTATAGCCAATTTCCACGCTTTTCAACCGTAAATAAGAAGCATCGTATGTCGTCTGTTTACATCTTGCATAATTCACGCTATAAGATCCGGCATCACGGGTCGTAGGCCATTTTCCGGGAATCCAGTTCCCATTTTCGTCCTGACGATATCTGTCATAAAAATGAGCCAAACCGTTTCCACCGAAACACAACGGGTATTGCAATTGCTCGAAATAGATCACATTGAATCCACCACCGCCTTGGAACAACAGGTTCACATCAAACCCTTTCCACTCGGCAGCGATAGTAGCACCGAATGTCATTTTGGGATTTCCGTTATCATTGGTGTGCTCGTACACGTTCGGATAAACATCATTGTCATCGATGATTCCGTCGCCATTCCAGTCTTCATATTTCCAGTCACCCGGCAACTGGGTAGCACCACCCTGACCGTCTTGAATAGGCGACCGCCAAATATCCTCCATCGAAGTAAATTGTCCGTTTGAGCCATAAGCCCACCCCATATCGGAATATCGGTTTGAATATTTATTTCTCCATCTATCATAGGAATTCACTGCATCCCCTTCCTCCAAATGTCTGTTCTGACGACGAGTCAATGCAAAATTCAAACTTACCGAATAGTTGAAATCATTAATCTTATTGCGATGTCCCAATACGATTTCAAAACCTTTATACAAATCTTGATTCAAATTTTCTTCCGGCAATTCAGCACCTATAGTACCGGGAACTTCACCACTTCTCTTTCCTAACAGACCATCTCTGTATCTCCAAAAGAAATCTACCTGTGCAGACAGCATACCATTCCAAAGATCAAGATCGGTTCCCACGTTCAAGGTCTTCGACTTATACCAAGTTATCAGTTCATTCGGTAGACCTCTGAAACCCAATCCTTTATAGACAACATCGCCGAATACATAACTGGCGCCCGGATAATCATATCCCGACAAATATTGATAGGACGAGGAACCATCGTCACCCATAGCTCCATAAGATGCTCTTAACTTCCAATTCGTAATAAAGGACAGCGGAGCAAATTCTTTGATAAAGCTCTCTTCCGAAATTCTATATCCGACAGAGGCCGATGGGAAAAATCCCCAACGATGTCCTTTGGCAAACTTGGAAGAACCGTCATAACGGAAGCTAACTTCTGCCAAATATTTGGATTGATAATCGTAATTGACACGTCCGACTATACCCATATTCGTTACACGATAAATCTGGCCAGCATCGGCATTACCGATTTGCTCTTCTTCGGAGCCTGCAAAAATCTCATCTACGGCATCCATCTCGAAGTTTCTTTTTGCCCACAAGTTATCCTCTTCCTTTGCACTTTGTTCGTACAAAAACAAGACTTTCAAGTTATGTTTCTCTGCAAAAAGACGCTCATAGTTCAAAGAGGCCTGTAATTGATTCTGTGCTCCCTCCCATGATTTTCTGTAAATAGAAGAAGGCGATGAATATATCTGAGAATTATAAACATCTTTCTCCCTATCGTATTTATATAATGTATATTGTTTTTGAAATTCTTTCTGTTGATAGTTCTTATAATCATAAGCATACAAAAACTTAGCACTTAATCCTTTCAAAAAAGGAGCTTTATAAGTCAATGTAAATGTAGTATTCAAGGTTCGGTTTATCCTACGCTTATAACCGGATTGATCGGCATCGGTAATCATAAGCGGATTCAAACCATACATCACGTCATTAGGAAAACTCTCATTATTATTGGCATACGGAGTTTCCGTAGGTTTAAGCATCCAAATAGCTTTGAACTGTTCCCAAGTATCTTTATAAGGTTGATTCTTTTCATCGGACATCGCACCGATCAACAATTCGGCTTTCAAATCTTTTGTAACATCGAAACTCAAATTGGAACGGATATTATAACGATGGTAATTTAAATCGCCGGTTTTCCAAATACCGTCTTCGCCATAGTAACCAAAAGAAAGGAAATATTGTGTACGTTTCCCGCTTCCGCTGGCTGTCACATTGTGATGGGTTTGAGGAACCAAATTTTTCATAGCCAAATCATACCAGTCGGTTCCTCCCTCCCGGCGGAAACGAGCTACATCTTCTTCCGTGAAAGTGGTATTAATACCTCTACCCATATTTCTATCAGCTTCACGAACAAGCTCGGCATATTGAGCAGCATCCAAAACATCAGGCAAGCCCGACGGATTCTGGAAACCGAAACTTCCGGTATAATCAATTCGGGTTTTACCGCTCTCACCCTTACGAGTCGTCACCAATAACACGCCATTCGATGCACGCATACCGTAAATAGCGGCAGATGCGTCTTTCAATACAGACACGCTCTCGATATCGTTAGCTTCCAACCGCTGGAAATCTGACACCTCTCTTACGACACCATCAATAACGACCAAAGGAGTACCCAATCCACGGATATCCATCTTGGCATCATAACTACCCGGCTCTCCCGTACGTTGTTGAATACGTACACCCGGCAATTTACCGGCCAACATATTTTGGACATTCGAAGTGGGTGTAACGGTCAGTTCATCTGTTCCTATCGTACTGACTGCTCCTGTTAAAGTAGCTTTTTTCTGTGTGCCGTAACCTACGACCACTACTTCATCTAATATCTGGTCATCTTCACTTAAAGTCACATTCACTACGGTTTTTCCCTTCAAGGCAACATTTTTCGAAGCAAAGCCGATCAATGAGAATTTCAATTCCGCTTTGTCCAATTTGTCACCAGATACATTCAAATTGAAAACACCGTCTATATTCGACATCGTACCGGTATTAGTTCCCACCATTACGACATTAACCCCGGGTAAAGGTTCCCCGGACTGATCCCTCACTACCCCTGAAATTTTCTGCTGTCGATCATTTTCTGCCAAAACCGTAGCGCAGCCTACCACAACAAAAAATAAAAATAGGAATGAATGAGAATAATGGGAAAGCATTGAAACCGCCTTTTCCATATAAAAGAAATTGTTTTTTTTCATGCGTCCTGTTAGATTATTGTTATTCAACCATTTCCTTAACAAGCAATTGCAATTTTAGAATTTTAAAAAGAGAGGAAAGGAGAGGACCGACTAAGCGAATCCTCTCCTATTTGATTTTTTATTTTACAACCTTAAATGCTTGGGAAGCTCCGGTTGAAACGATATTGACTACATAGATACCTTTCCCGGTCAAAGAAATATTCTCTATTGTATTTTCAGCTATTTGTTTAGCCACCAACACACCATTCGTCGTATAGACATAGATCATTTCATTTCCATTCAAACCTTCTGCTCGGATACCGTCGGTAGTCACATAAACGTTATAAGCGGCTTTTTCGACATTTGTAACTCCACTTGTGCTTGTTTGCCATTTAAATACCGGATAAGGAGAAATAGTGGGATCTATTGTCCATATTTCATCAAAATCCCAACCCATATCGTCTGCATAAAACGATTCGGTCAGTTCCTCTACCGTTTCTCCATTATCGGTATCGATTCCCGTTCCCTCTGTTACGGCTTGACCATTCAATAAAACCGAAGAGTGCGCATAATTATCAGAAACATCTCCACCGTTTCTCTTTCCTACAACACGATGTGTCACTTCGACTTCGCCTATAATATCCTTGTTCAAAGACAAACAGGAAATAACCGCGCCACCATCATTAGCACCGACAATACCACCGACATTGGTTTTACCTTCGATAGTAGAAGTCGAATAACAATACATCACTGTGGCATTTCCAGAACTAACGATTCCACCTACGGCATCCCCGGTCTCACCATCAGTAGACTTAGCCATTACATTACAATCGGCCGTATAACAGTCTGTGATTACAGTAGTACCGGCACAAGGCCCAACGAGGCCGCTGGAATTAGAACCTGTTCCAATGTTCGAACAAGAACTGTTGATAACTCCCACTTGCTCAATCGTAGCATTACGAGTTAATCCCGTCAAGATACCTAAACGCCCGCCACCAATGACAGTCACATTATCAAGCAATAAATTTCTAATCGTACCACCGTCAACAACGCCGAAAACACTCATATCATGCGCACCGGTATCATCTCCATGCTTAGCCATCAAATTGGAAATCTTATGCCCATTACCATCAAACGTACCGCTAAAACGTTGGTCCGAACCATCTCCGCTTCCCCATTCTCCTAACGGCCACCAACCGCCTTCTTTTTCATAAGAAGCAAAATCCAAATCGGCCATCAATTTAAAATAGGAGCCCCGATTCTCGCGTACAGCATCAAACTGAGCTTCCGTCTCAATCAAATAGGGATCTGACTTTGACCCAGTACCTCCGGCATACAAATCACTTTCCTGTGCCCAAGCACTCGAAACCAGCATCATGCTGCAAAAACAAGATGCTACAATCTTTTTGTAATCATTCTTTTCCATGACATTAAAACTTTAAATTATTAATAACACTTTATTTAATAGCGGATTTCGGACGACAATCCATATTCGTCCCAAAATCCTTATTCGGTTTATTTCCCATTGTAATAACCAATGTTCCCCCATTCACTATATCGGCATGAGAGATATAAGACTTATCATACGGTCGACCGTTCAACTGAACCGACTGAATATATTTGTTCTCTCTTGAATTATTGACCGTCCTTATTTCAAACACCTTATTTTCTGGCAATTTCAAAGCGACCTTATCAAAAATCGGTCTGCCGAAAACATAGATTCCATTAGAAGGATTGACCGGATAAAAACCTAAGGACGAAAACACATACCACGAAGACATCTGCCCGCAATCCTCGTTACCCTGTAACCCGTCGGGTGAATCATGATACATTTGTGACAATATATAATCGACCTTCTCCGCCGTTTTCCACTGCAATCCGGCATACGAATAAAGATATACGGTATGATGTCCGGGTTCATTGCCATGTGCATATTGCCCTATCAAACCGGAAATATCAGGAGATGCCGCATCGCCCAAATCGGCATTAACCGAAAACAAACTATCTAATTTCGAAACAAAAGCGTCATCACCACCCAACAAAGAAATGAGACCTTCCACATCATGAGGGATTAACCATGTATATTGCCAACCATTTCCTTCGCAATAAGCATCGTTCCGATGAGTTGAATGAACAGGGTTAAACGGAGTAAGCCAAGAACCATCTTGATTCTTTCCTCTGAAAAAGCGGGTATCCTTGTCCCAATATTTTTGATATGCCAAAGCTCTCTTCGAAAAATACTCATAGTCATCTACCTTACCCAGCTTTCGAGCCACTTGTGCAACTCCCCAATCTGCAATGGCATATTCCAATCCCTTAGCTACCGATTCCTTCTCTTTATCTGCCGGAATATATTCAAGTTTTGTCACATACGATAATCCTTTATAATCAGACATCATTGAAGCCTTCATTGCCTGATAAGCCCGTTCGTAATTAAAACCTTTCATATTTTTCAATATAGCATCCGCTATAACAGGAACCGACTGAATACCTATCATTTCATTCGTGTCCGAACCATACAAATGCCAAACCGGCAAACGTCCTTGTTGCTCATAAATAGCCAACATCGAATTAATAAAATCGGGAACACGCTCCGGCTGTACCAACGTATATAATGGGTGAGCCGCACGATACGTATCCCACAATGAGAATACGGTATAATTGGTGAAACCCGGATCGCCATACACATTTTTGTCGGTACCTCTATATTCCTTGTTACAATCATTGAACATAGCCGGTTGTATAAACGCATGATATAAAGCTGTATAAAAAATACGTTTGGCCACTGTATCCGTAATCGATACTTGCAGTTTGGACAATTCGGCATTCCATTTGGCAGTCGTCTCATCTACAACCCGTTCAAAATTCCAATCGGCGATTTCTTGTCGAATATTAGCCGCCGCATTTTCCATACTCACCGGCGATATTCCCACTTTCACATCAAGTTTCTCGACATCAGATGCGACAATTACATTTCCCTTCACGTCGATACCTTGTAAAACATTTCCTTGTACTGGTATCGAATCGTGAAACAAAGCTAAACGTATCGGTTCGGAGAAAACAGCCGTAAAATAGATTTGCTGTTGCTTCGACCAACCAGAGGAACAACGATAACCACTGACAGTAGTATCGTTTACTTGTTCCAGAAATGTATCGGTAGGACGATCGTCGCCATTGGCATCCTTTAAATTAATCATCACATACTTTTCGACATTCTTCGGGAAAGTGTATCTGTGAAAGGCAACTCGGTCCGACGCCGTCAATTCTACTTTTGTACGATGAGTTTTCAATACTACTCCATAATATCCGGGTAAAGCCGTTTCATCACTCTTAGAATAATAAGAAGCATAACCCGATAAGGGATTATCTTGGGTTCCCGGCTGCGTACGCATTTTCCCCGTATATGGCATAAATAACAAATCGCCCGTGTCGCTACAACCGGTTCCATTGAGATGCAAATGTGAAAATCCTATTACAATCGAATCGGAGTAATGATAGCCAGAACACCAATCCCACCCTTTATTTATATTGTTAGGACCGATCTGCACGGCTCCGAACGGAGCAGCGACTCCTAAAAACGTATGACCATGTCCGCCGGTTCCTATATACGGGTCCACATAATTTACCGGAGAAAATATCGCCGATTCGATATTTTCGTCTTTTACTCTACACGATACAAGTAAAAATAAAATAGAAATGAATACAATTAAAGGTTCTTTTTTCATTACAGCATTTTATGTGTGTGAGACAAAAGTAAGATTATAATATTAACAAAAACATTAATAATACATTAAGAATCCACGATTCAAGCATACATAAAGTAGATTTTTTACGACCGAAACATTAACAAAACATTAATATTCGAAAGGTATCATTTTTCAATTCACTTTTCCCGTTATTCCTCCGACATTCGTAATTCCTTCTATCCGACAAGTCGAGTAACAATCGATGATTTCGCTATCTTTACTCATGGAACTGGATATACCACCCGCACAATCCTTCGCATAAACATTTCCACCCTTCACAGAACAGTTTTTTATCACCGACCGGTAAAGTGGTCCTGTCAAACCTCCGGCATTCGACCCATGATCCGATAATCGGTTTTCGCATTGGCTATCGAGTATATCGACCTGTTCTATCTTTGTAGAAAAGGTAGCGCCTGTCAGAACTCCTAAACGCCCCTCTCCAATGATGCTGCAATTTTCAACTTTCAAGTTGATAATCTCTGCACCTTCTGTCACTCCAAAAATACTCAGGTCATGAGCTTTTCGTTCCACCGACAAATTCCTAATCGAATACCCGCTACCGTCAAAGAAGCCACTAAAACGCTCCAATGCTTTATCTCCACTCCCCCATTCTCCTAAAGGCCACCAACTTTGTCCATCCTCCCGGACATAATCAGAAAAATCAAGATCATTAACTAACTGAAAGCATTGGCTTCTATATCTCCGTATATTATCAAACTGTTGCGGAGTAGAAATAAGAAAAGGATCTTCTCTGCTCCCTGTCCCACCTGCAAAAGGAGCATTTTCCTTTAAATAAATCCGTAAAAGCTCAAAAAAAGACGGTGCATCCAACAAACAGATACTCTTATCCATTTTTTTCATCTCCTCCACCACCTGTACATACCATGTAGGAGATTTTATTATATTTCTAAACCAATGAAAAGGTAATTCTCCCCTTTCTTTTATTCTATTGACAATGGCTATCGCTGCTTCTTTAGGATTAACATCATTAATATCGTAATCCGATCTCAACACGGGCATATTTTTAAAAAGCATACTCAGAGAAGATAGTTTTTGAGGAACAATTCCATTAGGACTAAAAGATTTATAACATTCCATTCCCTCCCAATTTAAACCAGGAGCATAGCCATCGACAATAAAACCAGTAATACTCAATCCCCATTTTTCATAATAAGGTTTACAATGCTCTGCCCACGATTGTAATCCAGAAGGTAATCCTGAAATAGGTCTAGGTTCCTGTAACATTCCGGGACTCAAATATCCGGCTCCATTGTCTGAGGCAACAAAATAATCATTTTTAGTAGCAGTTTTTCTAAAATTATGCAACACATGAGGTACACGCTCCTGTAATACCGGGCTTATAGCCCACATCATCGGTACTTTACCTCTATTAGGATCATCCCAGGTAAGTGAAGTAAATTGGCTCACCCAGGATGAAGCATCATAATCCCCAACATAAAAAATGAGAAAGTTCCTTCCTTTCATGTCAACCTTACCATCTGAAGTCAACAGCCCTCTTTGTTTCAATTCATCATGAGTAACCCATGACTGCAAATACTGTTTGTCTAAAGGAAAATGCTGCCAGAAAGATGCATTTGCCAATGCACCGATTGCAATTGCATCGGCATCTTTAAAAGCATTGTAGGCACTGATAAGACGTAAAAACTCCCACTCAGTAGGAACATCATCATGAATACCTCCGGCATGTTTTGTATATTTAAATGCCCATGAAGGGAAACCACCTATATAACAATACTTTTTCCCTTTATTCTGCTGATAAGCCAACAATAGCATTTCCTTAAGGGTTGCCAGATCAGTTCCGACCTTTTGGAACGGTTCATCCGTTGCTGGTTCGTCTCCCCATGGTGATAAATCGAAAAAGAAAGCTCGTTTACTAATGAAGAAATCATGATTAGAAAGGGTATGATGATTCCGTACTGTGACACCAGGGTTTTGCTTCCAATATTGATCCAGATAATAAGCGGCATATTCCGTATTACACTTCCCTGTTTTCATATAATTCTCTATATACCAAATGTACGGATCATTTTTTATAGATCCCGTACTATTTCTATTCGTGCCCGGAATCACCCCTAATCCCGTAAACATAACACTTCCATCTTCATTAACTAATCTGTGTTTTATTTTTAATTGGGGACCACCCAGAACCAAGCGACTATACAAACTCTCAGGAGCAGGATCATAACGTATCGGCAAAAGGTCTTCAACACCTGAAACAGCAGAAGCTACGTTACTTGTAGACGGAACTCTTTCATCATAAAGTACCACCCCTTTTACATATCCGGCATAAGCCGATACTAAATCTTCAATAGTATTATAAGTTATTGTTTCTTTTCGATACAACCACTGTCCCTTCTTACGATATTTATTCAGCCAATATTTATCAATATCCAAATGATCACGATCTACAAAAAAAACATACAGTTGTGGAACATCTCGATTGACAATTCCTTGCAAAGCTGAAACGACGTGTACATCGTCCCAAGCTATATCACGTCCTTCAGAAGTTGATAAATCGGTTTCTAAAGTATAATGCAGATCATAAAGCCCGATCACCTCTTGCCCAGCTACCTTATAGCAACCAAACAACAAAAACAGCATTCCATAAACAAAAATATTTTTCATAATATTATTCCCCTATTAAATTTTCCAGCTTTTTGTGCTAACGCCATTAAAGGTTATTTCTACATATTTTAGTTCTCATTTCCCATCAAAAACCATAAACACTGAAAAAGTGAAGGGCTGTTTTTATAAGCCCACCGGATTTATAATTTCCAGCTTGTCTGCACCAGTACACCCGAAAGCGCACATGAGAGAGCTTAACAATAAAAATTTCTGTAAATTCATTTATGCTCTTATTTATTTTCGTTAGTTAAAGAATAAGGGAAATCTTCATCATTCACTCCCCGTTGCGTATTTGGTGTATGACTCATATCGAAATCAAAAACAGCACCATTCATTAATTCCTCATGTTTCAACCAATTATGGTTGTATTCCTTGCCATTTATTTTTAAGGAATGTATATATCTATTTCCATTTGTGTTGTCGGGAGCATTCAAAATAACCTGTTTTCCATTTTCCAACGTAAGAATCGCTTTTTTAAAGAGAGGGGCTCCCATTACATACTCTCCAGAGCCCGGGCATACCGGATAAAAACCTAAAGCAGAAAATATATACCAGGCAGAAGTCTGGCCGTTGTCTTCATCTCCACAATATCCGTCCGGATAAGGGGTATACAGTTTATCCATTACTTCCCTTAACCAATATTGTGCTTTCCAGGGTTGTCCGGCGTAATTATAGAGATAAATCATATGCTGAATCGGTTGGTTGCCATGTGCATAATTGCCCATATTCATAATCTGCATTTCCTTTATTTCATGAATACACTGTCCATAGTAGCTGTCGTCATAGACAGGAGGAACCACAAAAACAGAATCCAGCATAGACACAAAACTTTCCTTTCCTCCCATCAGATCGATAAGTCCCTGTACATCATGGAATACACTCCAGGTATAATGCCAACTGTTGCCTTCGGTAAAAGCGTCTCCCCATTTATACGGGCTGAAAGGAGACTGGAACGTGCCGTCTTCGTTCTTTCCACGCATCAGTTTACTATCTTTATCAAAAACGAACCGGTAGTTTTTACTTCTGTCCCGATAAAGGTCTATTTCTTCCTGTGGACGATTTAGTTTCTGCGCCAGTTTCATGATACACCAGTCATCATAAGCATATTCCAAAGTACGGGCAACATTTTCATTAATACCTACATTATAAGGCACATAACCCAATCGGTTGTAATATTCATATCCTAATCTTCCAGTTGAAGGAACCTGGGGATGTACATTGTTTGCTCCGTGCAGAACGGCTTCATACAACAGGCTGATCTCTTCTGCCTGACATCCTTTCAAATAAGCATCTGCCACAACAGAGGCTGAATTATTACCCACCATACAGTGACGGTGTCCCGGGCTGGCCCATTCGGGTAAAAATCCACTTTCTTTATAAGTATTCGCCAACCCTTCCTGAATTTCTTTATTGACGGAAGGATACATCAGGTTCAAGAATGGAAACAAAGCACGGAACGTATCCCAAAAGCCGGTATCAGTATACATATATCCACTCTTCACTTCACCATTGTAAGGACTGTAATGGACAATATTTCCAGATTTATCTATCTCATAAAACTTACGTGGAAACAACAAGGAACGATATAAGCAAGAGTAGAAAGTACGAAGTTGTTCATCCGTACCACCTTCCACTCTCACTTTGTTCATTACATCATTCCAAGCATCCCGGGCTGCACCTTTTACCTCATTAAAATCTTTACTACCTATTTCCTCTAAATTCAACCAGGCCTGCTCTTCATTAATAAAAGAAGAACTCACCTTCACACCAATCTTTTCACCTTTGCTTGTCTTGAATCCTAATACAGCTCCGACATGGTTATCCTTTACCTCTTTTTTACCTTCTATAATTTTATCTCCACTCCACACTTCTGCCGTGACGAAAGGTTTATCAAATTTCATCACGAAATAATTTCTGAAATTATCCGGCACTCCTCCGCTATTTTTCGTTGTATAGCCGGTTATCGTATTGTGTTCTTCATCTATCTGAATGAAAGAGCCGTTATCAAATGCATCTACTACAATATATGAACCTTCGCTTTCCGGAAAAGTGAACATAAAGTAAGCCGAACGTTCTGTCGGGGTTATCTCTGTTTTCACATCGTGATCGGCCAGATAGACACTATAATAATAAGGTCTTGCCGTTTCAGCCTTATGAGAGAACCAACTTCCCCGCTCGTTTTGAAGAAACTTTTTAGCCCCGGTCACCGGCATCAAAGAAAACTGACCGTAATCATTAATCCACGGACTGGGCTGATGCGTTTGCTTAAATCCTTTTATCTTATCATCAGTATAGCAATAGGTCCATCCGTATCCCATATCTCCCGTTTGTGGTATCCAGAAGTTCATTCCCCAAGGCAGTGCAATAGCCGGATAGGTATTACCTGTAGATAATGTAAATTTGGATAATGTGCCAACCAACGGATTCACATAATCAACCGGAGAAAAAGAAGCAGAATCAGTAACCACCTCTTTACTTCTGCACGATATAAGTAAAACAGATAAGAACACAATTAAAAAAACTTTTTTCATGGTATCGTTTTTATTCTTTGTTTGATGCAAAAATAGGTCGATGCAATTAACGAAACCATTAACAGAACATTAATAATCGGGGCTACAAATGCTTTCAGAGTACATTTCCGAATTGAAAACATTAACAAGACATTAACCGCTTTCCATAAAGAGGGATACAGCGAGAGATAGGGATATAAGTTCAAGTATGAACGGTTTCACCACAGAGTAACACAGAGTTCAGCTCTTTTCGGATCAGGTTTGAACTAAATATCCAACCACCGATTCACATTATTATTTGAAAAAGCCTGTTATTGATATAGACTCTATCAATAACGGTTCTCTGTATATTTTTTCTTCAACGATTTAGTAATGAAGAATCAAAGTCATCCTCAGCTCAGACATATATGTAAGTAATTCAGCAATAAAAATCCCAAAAAAGAAACAGAATCGCAGGTTTAAGCAATTGAAAATTAAGGACAAACAACAACTTACATAAAGATCTGATTAACAAACAATTAAAAACCGCATATTTTTCTCTACGAGGAATGAGTCGTTTCTCTACGACAAACGCCCCGATCTCCGTAGAGAAACGAGGCGTTCATCGTAGAGTAACCAATCAAAGAGTCATAAGATATGACAGCAGGTATAAATATCCCAAATAGAGAGTGTTTATTTTGTAAGGAAAATACACTCCTATCAAAATAAACACTCCCTAATAACAATGATATTCTATCGCTTCGCGCTTAATCCGGCAATCTATTCACACCAACACCTTTAAAAGTCATTTCCACCGGTTTTATAAACCCATTCTCATCAAAATACATACGGTCTATACAAACCTCTCTATGATTCGGAGCTGCATCCCCCAACGGATGGCGATGATAAACAATATACCATTCATCTTTTCCGGGAATTTGAATTACCGAATGATGCCCCGCTCCTGTACCCACTTTTTCATCTTGCTGCAATATTTTTCCGATACGCTTAAAAGGACCAAATGGAGAATCTGCAATAGCATAGGCTACACTGTAATCTGAGCCACCCCAACTGCCCTCCGACCACATAAAATAATATTTATTATTCCGTTTCAGCATAAAGGGTCCTTCCACATAATTCTCAGGAGTGACAGATTTATAATACGAACCATCATCAAAAGGAACAAGACTCAATAAATCCGGACTCAACTTTACCATATTGCAATGGTGCCAACCACCATAATACATATAATAACTACCATCATCATCTTTAAAAACAAACTGATCGATAGGCTGGGCACCATTCACAATTTTATCAATCAAAGGTTTACCTAAAGCATCTTTAAAAGGACCGGCCGGATGATCGGCTATGGCTACACCAATCCCCCCATACTGTTCGTCATTCTGTATATCATTGCCTCCGAAAAACAGATAATATTTACCATTCGCCTGAACAACAGAAGGCGCCCATAAAGCAAATTCCAACCATTTTATATTTTCAATAGACAATACTTGGGGATGTTTAGTCCAATGTACCATATCTTTGGATGAAAAAGCATCCATATAGGTCTGGATATTATAAACCTGATGGATGGCCCGCGTTTCCTTTTGCAAGCCGACAAAATCTACACTATCGGCTCCGGGAGGAAGATCGGACAAAGTAGGATATATCCAATACTCATTATCAAACACGACTCCTTCCGGATCAGCATACCATCCCTCAACAATAGGATTGCCGCTAAACTCTTCTTTATTACTACATGCCACTAATAATAGCATCAACCCCAATACTGTAACAGCATTTTTCATATTTCCTTTTTTAATTAACAAGTAGCAAAAATAGCCCCTAACCGTTAACAATAATATTAATAATTCATTAACAGATCCCCCTCAGACCCAAACAAGGAGTACCTAAGCATTAACATTTTATTAATTCTCATAATCCCATGAAAGGTCATACAAAAATATAAATCTTTTTTTTGCAAATCTCATAAACCATATTACCTTTGCATAGAAACAACCGTGAGTATTATGCAAAAAACGATCCTTTTTCTACTCTTTATATTAAACCCGATACTATTTAAATCACAAAATATTTCATCCGGATTATATTTTGCTGCCCATAGTGCCATTAAAGAAGAGAGAACATCACTTATCCTGTCTCCTGAGTTTGATGCATCAAAAGGCTTCACATTAGACTTCGACATTAAGTTCAGATCAGAAGAACATAATTACGGGTATGTATTCAGAATCATAGTTGATAATGAAAAAAGTTTTGACTTAATAGCTAATATCACACCGGGGAAAAAAACACTGAATCTAATAGAAGGTGACAACATCTATCTAGCTTTCGACGAAGAACTACTAAAGCAATACACATGGAATAAATGGGTACATATCCGATGTTCAATCTATCCGGACAGTCTACGGCTTGTTTTCGATAATCAAATGTTGCAAGACCGGTATAAACCTATAAATATCAAAAACGTGAAATTCTATTTCGGATATTCCGACCATAATAAATTTCACTCTTCGGATGTCCCTCCGATGTCTATACGTAATATAAAAATTACAGACGGTAAAAATAAAACAATTGCATACTGGCCGCTGAAAGAACATCAGCCATATTCCTGTTCGGACAGTCTGCATCATATTCCGGCAACAGTAACCAACCCCACATGGGAGATAAACAAACATACCAAATGGGTAAAAGAAAAAACGTTGGAATTACCGATATATCCACAAATCTGTCACGCTCCTTCAAAAGGCAATATCTATTTTGCCAATAGTTCATCTGTTCTCGTTTATTCGACCACCGATGATACATTAGATACGATTTTTTCTGCCCACGGAGCTCCATATACGGAAATAAACAACCAACTCATTTATCATCCATATTATAATGAGTTATGGTCATATGATTTTGACACCCTAAAATGGATTTCTATTTTCAATTTCAAGGACAACACATGGACGAGGAATGACCGTGAAATAAAAAACCCGGAATATTCTCAACACAATGCTTTTGTATCTCCAAATGATTCGTGCTTATATATTTTTGGCGGATACGGTAATTATCAATATAAGAACCAGATACTTAAAAAAAGCCGGACGCAGGACAATTGGAAATCGGTAACGTACAGCGAAGAAATACCTCCACGTTATCTGAGCGGATCAGGTTACAAAAACAGAGACACGATACTGGTGTTCGGAGGATGTGGTAACCCACAGGGAAAACAAGAGTTAGGAATCATCAATTATTACGATCTCTATGCGATAGACATCAACACATTCAAAACAAAGAAATTGTGGACTATCCCCAACGATAC
>ENA-OROZ01001944-OROZ01001944.1-human-gut-metagenome-genome-assembly--contig:-NODE-1944-length-17104-cov-12.783213_pt1 | contig 17104 bp, 10 predicted proteins | sample MGYA00242138_ERZ509066 | MGnify/ENA primary metagenome ERZ509066 (study PRJEB26280, sample SAMEA2338691) | human gut metagenome | biome: human gut; feature: human-associated habitat; material: faeces... | reverse complement strand
CCCCCTTCGCGGCGGCTCCGTCAGCCTTGACTTTGGCCTCGGCCTCCTTCTGCTCACGCAGGATGTCCTTCTTGCGGCGGCCGAAGATACGCTCCACGTCCTCGGTGAAGACCACTTCGCGCTCCAACAACAGTTCGGCCAGCTCTTTCAGACCGTCGGCATGTTCGCGGAGCACCTTCTCGGCCATCTTGTAGGCCTTCTCGATCACCTGCTTGGCCTCGGCGTCGATCTGCTGGGCCGTCAGTTCCGAATAGGGCTTCGTGAAGGCCATGTCGCTCTGGCCCGTGGAGTCGTAGAAGGAGAGCGTGCCGACGTTCTCGCTCATGCCGTAGTAGGCCACCATGGCATAAGCCTGCTTGGTGACGCGCTCCAGGTCGTTGAGTGCCCCGGTCGAAATCTCGCCGAAGGTCAGCTGCTCGGAAACGCGGCCTCCGAGCGTAGCGGCCAGTTCGTCCATCATCTGCTCGCGCGTGGTGATCTGACGCTCCTCGGGCAGATACCAGGCGGCGCCCAGCGCCTTGCCGCGCGGGATGATCGTCACCTTATGCACGGGATCGGACTTGGGCATGAGTTTGGCTACGAGCGCATGACCGGATTCGTGATAGGCGGTGTTGCGCTTTTCGTCCTCGGTCATCACCATGGACTTACGTTCCGCGCCCATCATGATCTTGTCTTTGGCAAGCTCAAAGTCGTTCATATCGACCACACGGCCGTTACGGCGTGCGGCAAAAAGCGCAGCTTCGTTCACGAGGTTTGCGAGATCGGCGCCTGAAAAGCCCGGTGTGCCGCGCGCGAGAATGTCAGCGCGCACGTCCTGCGCCACAGGGATCTTTTTCATGTGAACGTTGAGAATCTGCTCACGCCCGCGAATGTCGGGCAGCGGCACCACGACCTGGCGGTCAAAGCGGCCCGGGCGAAGGAGCGCCGGATCCAGCACGTCAGGGCGGTTTGTTGCCGCGATCACGATGATGTTGGTACCGGTTTCAAAGCCGTCCATCTCTACGAGCATCTGGTTTAACGTCTGCTCGCGTTCGTCGTTGCCGCCGCCCAAGCCTGCGCCACGCTGACGGCCCACGGCATCGATTTCGTCGATGAAGATGATGCAGGGCGCGTTTTTCTTGGCGTTTTCAAACATGTCGCGCACTCGCGCGGCACCCACACCCACAAACATTTCCACGAAGTCAGAGCCTGAAATCGAGAAAAAAGGCACCCCCGCTTCACCGGCGATGGCTTTCGCAAGAAGTGTCTTACCGGTCCCGGGAGGTCCGACGAGCAAAATGCCGCGCGGAATATGGCCCCCGAGCCTCTGGTACTTCGAAGGGTCCTTGAGAAAGTCCACGACTTCCTGGACGTCTTGCTTCGCTTCATCGCACCCGGCAACGTCGTTAAACCGCACCTTGTTGGCGGTGTCGTCAAGCATTCTTGCCTTACTCTTACCGAAGGAGAATGCGCCGCCCTTGCCGCCCTGCATCTGACGCATGAAGAAAATCCACACGCCGATCAAAAGCAGCATCGGGAACCAGCTTACAAAAAGCGTCTGCAGGAAAGACGGTTCCTCTTCGGCCTTACCGTAAACCTGCACGCCGTTTTTACGCAGATCGTCCACCATCCAGAGGTCGCCCGGACTGGTGATCGAATAAGCGGGCCCGTCGGTGGGCGTCACGGTGAGCTTTCTGCCCTGCACGTCCACGCGGCTGATGCGGCCTGCCTTGGCGTCAGCCATAAACTGCGTGTAACTCGTCTGTTCGGCCGCCGGAACCGCACGTTCGCCGTCAAACTGCCGAAACACGGTAAAGAGCACAAAGGCGATCAGCACCCAGATCGCGATGCGCCCCAGCATCCTGTTGTCCAAAATTGTCCTCTCAGTCGTCGGTATTTTTGCCGTCACCGGGAGCGCTCAAGGCGCACAGACGGCTTCATTTTGCACGTAGCCTAAACGAAATCGGGCGTTTTGTCGTCCAAAGCCGCGAATTTCCAAGCTTTTTTGTATCCGGTCGTTAAGCGTTCTTCTTTGCGGGTTTAAGTCCCCGCCCCACCACATACATTTCCGGACTCGTATCGCGGCTTGCCTCGGGTTTGCGCTGCTTCACCGTCTTAAAGACGCGCTTGCAGCTTTCCACAAACTGCGAGTAGCCCGAGCCCTGAAAAACCTTCGTTACAAAGACCCCTTCGGGTTTGAGGTTCTTTTCGGCAAATTCAAGCGCAAGTTCATTTAAAAGAAGGCTCGCGCCCGCGTCGACCATCGCTACGCCCGAAAGGTTCGGAGCCATGTCGCTGATCACCACATCGGCCTTGCCGCCCTCCAAAAGCGCATCCAGGGCGTCCGCCACTTCCTGCTCCCTGAAGTCGCCCTGCAGAAAATCCACGCCCTCAATGGGCTCCATCGGGAGAATATCCATCGCAATCACGCGGCCGCAGAAGGTACCGTCAGGGTTTGCGAGGCGCTTTCTTGCAATCTGAGACCAACTGCCCGGAGCGGCGCCTAAATCCACCACGGTCATTCCCGGGTGAAAGATCTTTTCCTTTTCGTCAATTTCCAGCAGCTTGAAAGCCGAACGCGCACGATACCCCTGCGCACGGCTCATTTTGACGAAGGGATCGTTGATGTGACGCTCGATCCAGGCACGGTTGGAGCGGAGTTTTTTCAGTGATTTGGGCATAGACCAATTACAATAGCGGGACAAAAAAGAGTGTCTTTTTCTTTGGAGAAAGCTTTTTATTATGGCCGAACTCATTTTAGAGCGCGACAAGCGTCTCGAACTGCGCGGACAGGCGCATCACCTCAAAGCCCGCGTTCTTTTGGGCGCAAACGGACTTACCGAAGCCGTCGAAAAGGAAGTAAGCCGCGCGCTTGACGATGCGGGGCTCGTGAAGATTCACGTTCCGGGCGACGACCGTGAGGAGCGCACCGCCATTTACGAAGCGCTTGCCGACAAGCTCGGCGCAGCGCGCATTCAGGCAATCGGCAAGATGCTCGTTCTCTGGCGCCCGCCCGTTGAAAAAGAAGAAAAGAAACCGGCCTTTGAACCGGCTCCTTCAAAAAAGAAGGTCGCCGTGAAAAAGCCCGGCATGAAAAAGACGGCCAAAAAGCCCGTCATCATTCATGCCCGTCCGAAGCGCAAGACCCTCACGAAAAAAGCAGCGCTTGCCAAGTGCTGATTCCTGTCTGAGTGAGATACGCCAAACGGCATCCGGTTTTCGGGTGCCGTTTGTTTTTTCCTGGCAGCTATATCTGCGCCCGGCTTAATCCGCGTCCAGAGCCGCCGTCAACGCGTCATGCAGATCTTCATCGAGCTCATCGCAGGTCACGGCGGCAACGATCTGATAACCCAGAAGGCTGATGCAACGCTCCGCGTAACTGTCAAATTCCGTTTCCAGAAGCTTCCAGCCGACTTTTTCACGCTCCACGCCAAAACACGCCGATGCGAGAAAAAGCAGGTACGACAGACTCTCACGCACGCGCCAGGCGTCTTCTTTGCTCTGAGAATCGAACGCTTCCGTGAGTTCGTCGAAATATGGCGTCAGGAATTCGCGTTCCGTTACCTTTCTCAGGCTTTTGACTGCCTCCGGCCACAACACAGAACAAACCACCTTGGCTTCCTGAGCGTTGCTGAGCAACACCTCAATGTCCGCGTCCCGAAGGTCTTCCTCTTTTTTCAGCGTTTCAGCAAAGTCATCCCGACGCTCAGCCCAAGCGCGCCGCATGAGCGGTACAAGACTTGCAAATGCCAGAACAATATACGGACGCAGGCGCGAACCGACTTCTTTTGTTCCGTTCAGGATTTCTTTGGCGGTTGATTCAAAAAGCTGCGGCATGTCCGGATCATCCGGCCATTCATCCTCATCAAGCCCGTCATCCTCTTTCTCATCTGCTTCGTCCGTGTCTTTCCCGTACGAATCGAGCATGTCCTCCAGGTGCGGCGCCACGAAAAACGTCAGAAGAACACTGAGGGCCGAGGAAAAATCCCCGGCTTCATCTTCGGCCTGTGCTTGTGGCAACCCGCGGGCGACGAATGCCTCAGCCACCACAGAAGCAATCACAGCAGACATCTCTTCGGGTGCGGCATCCTTAAGTGCTTCAGAAAACTGTTTTCCGAGCAAACGCATGGCAATACGCGCAGTCACAGAAACCGCCGTGCGCAGGTTAACCGCCTCCTGCCGCTTTCCTTCCCGGCTGTGCCACAATCTGACGCCCTCGGATCGGGTTTCGCCGCTTCCAAAAAGAAGGCGGACCTTCTCCGGAAACACCTCATTGAGCACGCCGTAACAGGCGAGATCCTCATCGTCGGCAGGGGAAGCCACTGCTTTATCTGCCCGATATGCCGCTTCAAGCGTGCGGCCGACAAGCAACCTGTCAATTGTGTTCAGAAATGTTCCGGCCAAGTCAACCGCCACAGCCGTCATTTCGTGCGGCAATGCGCGAAAAGCCGCTTCAAGATTTTCCCGGCTGACACCGGCATCCTTAATAGAAAATCCTTTGTAAGAATCGTCTTCCATTTTTTCTCTTCCCGCCCGACAACCGATTGTTATTGCAGCGGCACGAGACTAACACGGCAAGGCCTTTTTTCCGCGCCTGCAGCGAAATATTTGCCGAATGTGTCGGTTTGTCACAAATCTGTCACAAAACCCCGTCAGACTCTCAAAAATATCATAGACCCGTCATATTTGTGCCTGCGGCACAGCTCTCGCGATGGACAACTTTTACCTTGTCATCCTGGCTTTTCTGGCGATTCTCGCCTGTTTTGACCTCTTTGTGGGCGTCAGTAACGACGCCGTCAACTTCTTAAATTCAGCCCTGGGCTGCCGCATCGCCACCTACCGTACCACAATGATTGTGGCAAGCCTCGGTGTGCTTCTCGGAGCCACCTTCTCTTCGGGGATGATGGAAATCGCACGAAGCGGCGTTTTTCATCCGCAGATGTTTACCTTTGCGGAAATCATGGTGATCTTTTTTGCCGTGATGGTCAGCGACGTGCTGCTGCTTGATACCTTCAACTCCCTGGGGCTTCCCACCTCCACCACGGTTTCGATTGTCTTTGAACTGTTGGGCAGCGCCATGGCTGCGGCGCTTTACAAAATCCTCACCGCCGACGGGTCAGTGGCGGGCCTGGCTGAATACATCAACAGCGCCAAGGCGCTCACCATTATTTCGGGCATTCTGATTTCGGTGGTCGTCGCCTTTATCGCGGGCATGGTCGTGCAGTACATTGCGCGCCTTATTTTCACCTTTCACTTTGAGCGGATGTACCGCCGCGTGGGCGGCCTTTTCGGGGGATTCGCGATCACCGCGATCTTTTACTTTCTGGTGATTAAGGGGGCTTCGGGCTCAAGCTTCATGCGCCCCGAATGGATCAGCTGGATTAACGCCAACACGCAGACCATTCTTCTCTCGCTTTTTATCGGGCTCACGGTTCTTTTTCAGATCCTCATCCTGCTTTTTAACCTCAATATCTTCAAGATCGTCATTCTGTCGGGGACGTTTTCGCTTGCCTTTGCCTTTGCCGGCAACGACCTTGTGAACTTTGTGGGTGTGCCTCTGGCGGCTTTAGACAGCGTGCGCGACTTTATGGCAAACGGCACGGATGCCGCAACGTACCTGATGACAAGCCTTCAGAAGGGAAGTGCCGCGCCCACGTTCTTCCTCTTACTCTCGGGCAGCATCATGGTGGCAACGCTCTGGCTCAGTAAAAAAGCCAAACGCGTGGTGCAGACCTCCATCAACCTCTCTTCGAGCCAGTCGGGCACGCACGAGCAGTTCGGTTCGTCGCTGCCCGGGCGAATGATTGTGAGAAGCTCGATGACGCTCGGCCGCGTTGTGCGCCAGATTATTCCGGCCCCCGTGCAGGTGATGCTGCACTCGCGCTTTAAGCCCCGGGCAATCAAGCGCGGTGAACCCGTGCTTCCCTTTGACTATGTGCGTGCCTCCATCAACCTCGTTTTAAGTTCGATTCTGATTGCTTCGGCAACGAGCCTCAAGCTCCCGCTTTCAACGACCTACGTCACCTTCATGGTGGCGATGGGCTCAAGCTTCGCGGACGGCGCCTGGGACCGTGAGTCGGCGGTCTACCGCATCTCTGGCGTTTTAACGGTCATCAGCGGGTGGTTCCTGACGGCACTCACAGCCTGCACGGTCGCGGGAGTGATGTGCATGCTCGTGATGATGGGCGGGGAACTGATGTGCTGCGCTCTGATTCTTCTCGCCGTCACGCTTCTTGTGCGCTCCAACTTCTTTGGTAAGAGCAGCGCCGACACTGTGATCGTGGCCCCGAAGGCCAGCGACTGCAATTCCGTGCGGGACGCCTTAAACAAGATGGTGGGCACGTATCTTTCCCGCACCGTGGATATTTACAGCGACACCGTCACGAGTTTTCTTGACGACAACGAAACGGGCCTGCGGCACTTAAAGACGGACGCCACCTCGCTATTTGACAGCCTCTCGCAGCAGAGAAGCACCTACTACGGTATGGCGCAGGGTACGGGCGGCGCAGACACCAAACTTGATCAGGATGCGCGCTACTGCTTCTTAAGAACCTACACCAACATGCGTGAAGTGGGGCGCGGTCTGCAGCGGCTGACAACCACCGTTAAGGAGCACGTTGCCAACCGTCACCGTGTTTTCCATGGTGAGTCAAAGCGCAATCTTTTGGCGCTTGTCAAAGACCTGCAGCGCCTGAGCCAAACCGGCGAAGGCAAGCATTCCCTGGAAGCCGTAAGCCTCTCCGCCAACGACATCATCAGCGAAATCGACGCGATGCAGTCGGACCTTTTAAAGTCCATTTCCCGCGAAAACCTCTCGATGCGCGGCTGCGAGCTCTACCTCACGTTCCTGCAGTTTGCCCGTGAGCTCGTGAACCGCTACTCGATTGTCGCGGTGCTGCAGAAGGAATTAAACGACCTCTGTGACGAAAACGACCGCCGCAAAGCCAAGGAAGCAACGGAACAGAAAACGACTGCGGCCACGCCCGCAGCCCAGCCCTCGTCGGGACGCAGAATTCTGCAGGCGCTGCATCTGACGCCGCGCCAGCCCAAGGTGCCTGACGGGCAGAGCAACACGCCTGAAGGAAAGGCCTGATGCCCGCGCACTTTAAAGCCGTCCTTTTTGATCTGGACGGCACGCTCGTGGACAGCGCACCGGACCTTGTGGCGGCCGTCAACAGCCTCAGGCGTGATCTGGGGCTGCCGGAGATCATTTATGAGGCCTTAAGGGGCCGGGCCGGGCACGGAATACGGGGCCTTGTGTGGAGCGCGCTGAGAATCCGTAAAGAGGATCCCCCCTTTGCAGGGCTTTCAGACGCGTTTCTCACGCATTACGAAGCGCATATCCATGACGGCACGCACCCTTTTGCGGGTGTTGAGGCAATGCTCACGGCACTCACCCGACGCGGCATTGCCTGGGGCATTGTCACGAATAAACCGGAGCGCCTTGCGAAAATTGTCGTCGGCAACAACCCGGTGATCTCCGGGGCCCGCTGCGTGATCGGCTGGGACACGGTCGGGAAAATGAAACCGGCTCCGGATTCCCTCATTTTGGCCATGAAAACGCTGGGGGTTATGTCGTCCGAAGTTTTGTACGTCGGAGACGATGCGCGCGACACACTTGCCGCACACAACGCCGGCTGCCGCGCAGCCGCCGCCCTTTGGGGTTACACAGCCGGCAACACCCAGCCGGCTGACTGGGGATCTGACTTTCTCCTTAAGAGCCCCGCAGAGCTCCTTAACCTTCTCTCAGAGCCCGTCGCCGGCTGACCCGAAGACAAGCTTTTTGAGTTCCTCCAGGCGGTCGCGGTACATTGCGGCCTGCTCGAAGTCGAGATTTTTAGCGCACTCAAGCATCTTCTTTTCGGTTTCCTTGATGCGCTTGGCAACGCTTTTTTCATCATCAGGATTGACGTCGGCAAAGACAACCGCCGATTCTTTCTTGGCCTGATCCGGACCCTTATAAACCCCGTCGATGATTTCACGGACTTCCTTCACCACAGACCGCGGCGTAATGCCGTGCTCCTTGTTGTAGTCCTGCTGCTTGGCGCGGCGCCGTTCCGTCTCTCCGATGGCTTCCTTCATCGAGTCAGTCATCTTGTCGGCGTACAAAATGGCCTTGCCGTGCACGTTACGCGCGGCGCGCCCGATGGTCTGAATGAGCGACCGCGTTGAACGCAGAAACCCCTCTTTATCCGCGTCCAGAATCGCCACAAGCGAAACTTCCGGAATGTCCAAGCCCTCACGCAGGAGGTTAATGCCCACAAGCACGTCAAAGACGCCGGCACGAAGGTCGCGGATGATTTCCACGCGCTCCACCGTATCGATGTCGGAATGGAGGTACCGGACCTTGACGTTGTGTTCGCTTAAAAACTCGGTGAGCTCTTCGGCCATGCGCTTGGTGAGCGTGGTGACAAGCACGCGGTCCCCGACCTTCGTGCGCTCGGAGATTTCGCTTAAAACATCATCGACCTGCGTTGTCGCGGGCCGCACCTCTACTTCGGGGTCCACAAGCCCCGTGGGACGCACGACCTGCTCGACGATCTGAGAACTCTTTTTGAGTTCCCACTCCGCGGGCGTAGCCGACACAAAGATGCTGCGGCGCATCTTCCGCTCAAATTCGTCAAAGCGAAGCGGCCGGTTGTCAAGGGCCGAAGGCAGACGAAACCCGTAATTGACAAGCGTCTCTTTTCTTGAGCGGTCCCCGCGGTACATGCCGCCTAACTGCCCCAGCATCACGTGGCTTTCATCGAAAAACATGAGGGCATCGCTGGGGAGGTAGTCAATAAGGCACGGGGGCGCCTCCCCGGGCGCAAGGCCCGTCAAATGCCGCGAATAGTTTTCAATGCCCTTGCAAAAGCCCACCTGATCGAGCATTTCAAGGTCAAAAAGCGTTCTCTGCTGCAGGCGTGCCGCTTCGATTTCCTTGCCGGCCGCCCTGAGTTCGGCAAGCCGCTCCTTAAGCTCCGCCTTAATCGTGCCGATTGCGTGCACGATCTCGTTTCTCGGAGTCACGTAGTGACTTGCGGGGTACACGACAAAGCGCGGCACCTTCTGGCGCACCTGGCCCGTTAAGGGATCAAAGAGCACGACGGCATCCACCTCATCGTCAAAAAGCTCAATGCGGACCGCAATTTCAGCGTGTTCGGCGGGGAAGACATCAATCGTGTCGCCCCGTACCCGAAACGTGCCGCGAAGAAATTCGAGGTCATTGCGCTTGTACTGCATTTTGACGAGCTGCTTGATGAAGTCTTCGCGCGTTTTGGTGTCGCCCTGCCGTAGAATCAGACGCATCATCGTGTAGCTTTCGGGCTTACCGATACCGTAAATTGCAGAGACCGTCGCGACGATGATCGTGTCACGACGCTCCAAAATACTTTTGGTGGCGGCAAGCCGCATCTGCTCGATGTGTTCGTTTACCGCCGAATCCTTTTCAATGAAAAGATCACGCGCCGGAACATAGGCTTCCGGCTGGTAGTAGTCGTAGTAGGAGACAAAGTACTCGACGGCGTTTTCCGGAAAGAACTCACGCATTTCCGAATAAAGCTGCGCGGCCAGCGTCTTATTGGGGGCCATGACAAGCGCCGGCACCCCCACGCGCGCGATGACGTTGGCCATCGTGAAGGTTTTGCCTGACCCCGTGACGCCCAAAAGCGTCTGAGCGGAGAGCCCTTCTTCCACCCCTTCCGTGAGTTTTTCAATGGCAGGGCCCTGGTCACCGGCCGGATCGTAGGGCGAATGCAGCCTGAAGGGCGAATGCTCAAACGTGAGAACCTTATCTGTCATCGCTGTTGCACTAAAACGCAGTACCAAACGCAGAAACGGTTAACTTTAGCACCCGGTGCATCCGATCACCTCAGGAAGACGCAATTTTCTTTTCGTTGAATTTCAGTTACTTAGCCTCCGGAGCCGAATTTATTTCTAAAAATCGGCTGTAAGGACTTGCCAAGAGTGAAAAACGCCTGTATAGTTCGCGTCCTGCATTCCCCGATAGCTCAGTCGGTAGAGCAACGGACTGTTAATCCGTGGGTCGTTGGTTCGAGCCCAACTCGGGGAGCCAGAATTCATAAAGGTCCTGATACAAACGTGTCAGGACCTTTTCATTTGTGCTTGCCGCACCCGCTTCTCCCAAAATTGTGCGTTTTCTCTGTAACTAGCGCACGCACGTAGAAGGCCGCCATTACGACGGCCTTTTGCGTATCCGGGCTCAGTCATCAAGGTCCGGCGGCAAATCCCCAGATGACGCTCGGGAAATGTTGCTTGCAACGCCTGTGCCAGGGGTGTAGACCCCACCAGCTGATTCAACGCCCAAGTAGCACCACCGTGTAAGCGGACTATCTCTTTGGTCCGCCGAATTGAGTTCTCGGGATCAATGGGCTTGAACTCAAGTCGTCCGCCTCTGTAGCGATAAACGCGGAACTTCTCCAGTCCGGGGTGCTCCTTTTTAAAGTCCTCTTTGAAAACAATCTCCCAGCAATCCTTCTTACCGTTGACCGGCAGGCACTTACCGACAGAGCGGGAATTCCCCTTGCTGCGGGCAGGACGCTTCTTAACGGGATTCTTGTACGTCATTGCGTCCCTGTTCTTGGCTGCACCGTTGATGATCAGGGGCGGCAGTTCCGGAAGCGTAATGTTGGGCATGGTGTGCTCATAGAAACCTGTAGAGATGTTCTTTTTTGCGCAAAATATCGTTGTTTGCCATTGATTTAAAACAAATCTTTGGCGATTAATCTATGAATGTATCTATACGCGCACAATTTGGGCTTCTTTTCTTCAAAAAAACCACGCTGTAAGCACAAGGCACTATGAAGCCTCAGTAAAACCGTTCTAGCATGACGGTTACCCGGTTTTTTCCACATCAACCGAAAGGAAAAGCGTGCCGGGGCGTTTTCTGAGGTCAACACAAACGGCCCGCGGAAAACGTTGGCTGTTACGTTCTGAAGACCTGGTTCACAGCCTTTGCGCCTGCAGAAGCAGTCAAATTCGTGCGGTCTGCGCCGGACAACCCCGATGCCGGTACCGTCTGCACCGTTGGTTTACATGCATTGCGAAAGAAGTTAAGAAAAATGAAAACCCTGGCCTCCGTCAGTCAGTTCTTCGGCAAGACTTTTGCCCTCTGGGTGCTTGTCTTTGCCGCCCTCGCGTTTTACTTTCCTGCAACCTTTAAGGTTTTTCTGCCCTACGTCTCGATTCTTCTCGGGATTGTGATGTTCGGTATGGGTCTTACGCTCTCCGTGGGCGACTTTAAGGCCGTTTTAACGCGCCCCCGCGACGTCTTCATCGGTATTGTCGGTCAGTTTGTGATCATGCCCGCAATTGCCGCGTTTCTCTGCTGGGCGATGAACCTGCCGCCCGATATTGCCGTGGGCGTCATTCTTGTGGGCTGCTGCCCGGGCGGCACCGCCAGTAACGTGATGACCTTCCTGGCCCGAGGCGACGTGGCGCTTTCCGTGACCATTACGAGCTGCACCACGATTCTCGCGCCGCTTGTCACGCCGTTTTTGATTTACTTCCTCGCCAACCAGTGGGTGGAAATCAATCCGCTCGCGATGTTCTGGTCCATCTGCCAGATCGTGCTCATTCCGATCGCTTTGGGTGTGGCCGTGAAGTCGCTCTTCGGTCGTAAGGTGGAAGTGGCTGTCTCGGCGCTGCCGCTGGTAAGCGTCGTGGCCATTGTGCTGATTCTGGCGGCTGTCGTTGCCGTGAGCCGCCCCACGATTGAGAAGGCAGGCCTGCTCGTTCTTGCCGTCGTGATTCTGCACAACGGTCTCGGACTTTTGCTCGGCTACATTCTCGGCAAGGTCTTTCACATGGAACTCCCGAAGTGCAAGTGCCTTTCCATCGAAATCGGTATGCAGAACTCGGCCCTTGGCGTGGCGCTTGCAACGGCGCACTTCGCGACGATGCCTCTCGCGGCACTGCCCGCTGCGGTCTTCAGCTTCTGGCATAACGTCTCCGGCCCCATCATGGCCACGGTTTACCGCCGCATGAATGACAAGGCCGGTGAACCGGTTGAATTCAAATAACGGTTCACCCACCAAGGCGGCGTCACACTGACGCCGCCCGAATACGAAACGCCCGATTTCTTCGCGGAAACCGGGCGTTTTAGTGTGCGTTAAGCGTACGCTTTAGAGCGTATCGCCGAACCACTTCACGTAGATTTTCTTGTACGTACCGTCTTCACGCACAGCCTTTAAGGCCTTGTTGAGACGTTCACGCAGGGCATTACCCTTTTGCACGGCAAAGCCGTAATCGTCCTCAGAAAGGATCACCGGCACTTCCCTCAGGTTCAGGTTGCGCGCAGCCTTCTGGGTGAGGAAGTATTCGTTCACGGGCTTATCGTTCACCATCGCCCAGCAACCCTTCTGATTGACTTCCAAAAAGGCTTCCGCAGCGGAATTAAACGTGCGGATCTTCGTTCCCTTGAGACGCTGAGAGAAGAGTGCCCCTGAGCTGCCGATTTCAACGCAAAGGGTTTTGCCTTCGAGATCCTTCGCGCCCTTAATCTTGTCGACGTTATCCTTGTGCGTCATGATCGAGAGACCGCTCTTGTAGTAGGGGTCCGAAAAATCGACCTTGGCTGCACGCTCGGGCGTAATCGTGAGTGCGGATACCGCCACATCAATGGAGCCCGAAACAAGCGCCGGCACCAGGCCGTCTAAGCCCATCGAATAGATCTGCACGTCAAACCCGGCCTTTTTGCCAATGGCGTTGATGAGATCAATGTCAAAGCCGACGTACTTGCCGGACGCTGAATCCAGGAATTCAAAGGGGGGATAGACCGTCTCACTGCCGACACGCAGGGTTTCGGCGTTGACGCTCACGACAACAAGCGCGGTCGCTGCTGCGACCGCAATCTTCTTGATATTCATACCGTAGGTTCCTTTTCCTATTGTTGTACGGGATTATTTCGGTGCGGCTCATATGGCCGCTCGAGAAGCCATGAGTCTACGCATCCCGGGATAAAAAACCATACGGCAAAATGGCTAGGAACAAACCCTTTAGGCAAAGAAAACCCCCGAGACCGTTTTGATCCCGAGGGTTTTAAATGGTAAAGCCCGGCAGTGTCCTACTTTCACTGGAAATACAACCAACTATCATCGGCCCAGAAGCGTTTCACTGTCCTGTTCGGAATGGGAAGGAGTGGTACCGCCACGGTATGGCCGCCGGGCAAAGCCTGTTGTCTCAGAAGTTCATCAATTGAACTCCCGTGACGAAGTCTTTGCAAAAAGAAGTAAGCGTCGGAACGCGATTATTTGCATTCACTGCGCTTCAAAATCCATTGTCCGTTTCTCAACTGCCTTACATTAGGCTAGGCAGCACGGTTATAGGATCAAGCCTCACGAGCAATTAGTATCAGTCAGCTCAACGCCTCACAGCGCTTGCACTCCTGACCTATCAACGTCCTGGTCTCGAACGACTCTTCTGGGAGGTCTAGCCTCCGGGAAGACTTATCTTCAGGCAAGTTTCCCGCTTAGATGCTTTCAGCGGTTATCTCTTCCGCACATAGCTACCCGGCTGTGCCACTGGCGTGACAACCGGTACACCAGAGGTGCGTCCACTCCGGTCCTCTCGTACTAGGAGCAGCCCCCGTCAATCTTCCAGCGCCCGCGGCAGATAGGGACCAAACTGTCTCACGACGTTTTAAACCCAGCTCACGTACCTCTTTAAATGGCGAACAGCCATACCCTTGGGACCGGCTACAGCCCCAGGATGAGATGAGCCGACATCGAGGTGCCAAACACCGCCGTCGATATGAACTCTTGGGCGGTATCAGCCTGTTATCCCCAGAGTACCTTTTATCCGTTGAGCGATGGCCCTTCCATTCAGTGCCACCGGATCACTATGACCTGCTTTCGCATCTGCTCGACTTGTCGGTCTCGCAGTCAAGCACGCTTGCGCCATTGCACTATCAGCACGATTTCCGACCGTACCTAGCGTACCTTTGTACTCCTCCGTTACCCTTTAGGAGGAGACCGCCCCAGTCAAACTGCCTACCATGCACGGTCCCGGAACAGGTTTACTGTCCGCGGTTAGAACCTCAAACAAATCAGGGCGGTATTTCAACGTCGGCTCCCCAAAGACTGGCGTCCTCGGTTCTCTGCCTCCCGCCTATCCTACACAGATCGGTTCAAAGTCCAATGCAAAGCTGCAGTAAAGGTTCATGGGGTCTTTCCGTCTAGCCGCGGGGAGATTGCATCATCACAAACATTTCAACTTCACTGAGTCTCGGGAGGAGACAGTGTGGCCATCATTATGCCATTCGTGCAGGTCGGAACTTACCCGACAAGGAATTTCGCTACCTTAGGACCGTTATAGTTACGGCCGCCGTTTACCGGGACTTCGATCAGGAGCTCTCACCCCATCACTTAATCTTCCGGCACCGGGCAGGCATCACACCCTATACGTCGACTTTCGTCTTTGCAGAGTGCTGTGTTTTTAGTAAACAGTTGCAGCCACCTATTCTCTGTGACCTCTTCATGCTCGGAGTGTTTCACTCTTCACACTACAAAGGCACACCTTATCCCGAAGTTACGGTGTCAATTTGCCGAGTTCCTTCTCCCGAGTTCTCTCAAGCGCCTGAGTATATTCAACTCGCCCACCTGTGTCGGTTTACGGTACGGTCGACATTAAGCTATAGCTTAGAGGCTTTTCCTGGAAGTTCATCCCATCACTTCACTGCAAAATGCAGCTCGATGCTTTGTCTCGGAGATATGCCGGCGGATTTGCCTGCCGGCCTCCTACACGCACAAACCGGGACATCCAACACCCGGATGATGCTCAAAACTCCGTCCCCCCTTCGCACTTAACGTCGGTGCAGAAATCTTAATCTGCTTCCCATCAGCTACGCTTCTCAGCCTGGCCTTAGGGGCCGACTCACCCTGCTCCGATGAACGTAGAGCAGGAAACCTTGGGCTTACGGCGAGCGGGCTTTTCACCCGCTTTATCGTTACTCATGTCAGCATTCGCACTTCTGATACCTCCGGCATGCGTTACCACACACCTTCGCAGGCTTACAGAACGCTCCCCTACCACTTGCACTTGCGTGCAAATCCGCGCTTTCGGTTACAGACTTAGCCCCGTTACATCTTCCGCGCATGAGGACTCGATCAGTGAGCTATTACGCTTTCTTTGAAGGATGGCTGCTTCTAAGCCAACTTCCTGACTGTCTTAGCCTTCACACTTCGTTTTCCACTTAGCCTGTATTTGGGACCTTAAACGGCGGTCTGGGTTGTTTCCCTTTTGAGTCCGGACGTTAGCACCCGGTGCTCTGTCTCCCGTGATTCAACTTCCGGGTATTCGGAGTTTGCCATGGTTTGGTAAGACGCCATGTCCCCCTAGCCATAACAGTGCTCTACCCCCCGGAGTCAGTCACGAGGCACTACCTCAATAGTTTTCGGGGAGAACCAGCTATCTCCAGATTTGTTAAGCCTTTCACCCCTAACCACAGCTCATCCGCCGGTTTTGCAACACCGGTCGGTTCGGTCCTCCAGTGTGTGTTACCACACCTTCAACCTGGCCATGGTTAGCTCATCTGGTTTCGGGTCTACGCCTTACGACTCTATCGCTCTGTTCGAACTCGCTTTCGCTGCGCCTCCCCTACTCGGTTAAGCTTGCCGCAAAACGTAAGTCGCTGACCCATTATGCAAAAGGTACGCAGTCACCCCGTAGGGCTCCTACTGTTTGTATGTATGCGGTTTCAGGTTCTCTTTCACTCCCCTCCCGGGGTTCTTTTCGCCTTTCCTTCACAGTACTGGTTCGCTATCGGTCGATCATGAGTATTTAGCCTTGGAGGATGGTCCCCCCGTCTTCGGACAGGATGTCACGTGTCCCGCCCTACTTATCGTCTCCTTAGTACCATGCACCGGACTTCGCATACGGGGCTGTCACCCACTGTGGCCGGCCTTTCCAGACCGTTCTGCTGTCACCATGCATTATCAAAGACTAGGCTGCTGCGGTTTCGCTCGCCGCTACTGCCGCAATCTCGGTTGATTTCTTTTCCTGCAGTTACTTAGATGTTTCAGTTCACTGCGTTCGCTTCACAAACCTATGTATTCAGTTTGTGATACCGGTTACCCGGTGAGTTTCCTCATTCGGACATCTGCGGATCAAAGTCTTTTTGCCGACTCCCCGCAGCTTTTCGCAGGCTTACACGTCCTTCATCGCCTATGATCGCCAAGGCATCCACCACATACACTTAGTCACTTGATCCTATAACCCTGCAGCCTTTTGCCCGCAGAGTATTCACGTGACTGATTTCGTAACGTGCTGTTCTCTTGGTTAATTCGTTGAGATTCTCGTTCAATGAAGATTTGAAACTCAGTTCAAATGCAATCACATCCCGTTTCAGCGTCTCATCAACGCTGAAATTGAACGCTTTACTTCTTTTTCCAAATTTTTAAAGAGCTCGGTGCATCTTCATACTGAAGACACTCCGTTTAAATGTTCTCAGCTTTCACTGAAAACGCTTAAACCGGGCGTCTGGTGGAGACAAACGGGATCGAACCGTTGACCCCCTGCTTGCAAAGCAGGTGCTCTCCCAGCTGAGCTATGCCCCCGCGTGTTTCATGCACTGCGTTTGGTGGGTCTTGATGGACTCGAACCATCGACCCCCGCCTTATCAAGACGATGCTCTAACCAGCTGAGCTAAAGACCCAACCGCATTACAACTTCAACAGACTCAACCGATAAGTGTGGGAACTTCCTTCTTGTGCTGCAGCTTCCCTTTCGGAAACATTCTCTAGAAAGGAGGTGATCCAGTCGCACCTTCCGGTACGACTACCTTGTTACGACTTCACCCCAGTCATGAAACCCACCGTGGGCGCCGCCTTCCTTGCGGTTGGGCAAACGTCTTCTGGTGAACCCCACTCCCATGGTGTGACGGGCGGTGTGTACAAGACCCGGGAACGTATTCACCGCGGCATGCTGATCCGCGATTACTAGCGATTCCGACTTCATGCAGGCGAGTTGCAGCCTACAATCCGAACTGGGACGGCTTTTGGGGGTTTGCTCTGCCTCGCGGCTTTGCTTCCCTCTGTTGACCGCCATTGTATTACGTGTGTAGCCCAGGATATAAGGGGCATGATGATTTGACGTCGTCCCCACCTTCCTCCGTTTTGTCAACGGC
>ENA-OROZ01001934-OROZ01001934.1-human-gut-metagenome-genome-assembly--contig:-NODE-1934-length-17196-cov-3.593664_pt1 | contig 17196 bp, 16 predicted proteins | sample MGYA00242138_ERZ509066 | MGnify/ENA primary metagenome ERZ509066 (study PRJEB26280, sample SAMEA2338691) | human gut metagenome | biome: human gut; feature: human-associated habitat; material: faeces... | reverse complement strand
CCTCGGAAAACGGATAATATACCGGCTGCTGGATCAGGACACTGTCACCTTTTTCTGTAAAAGCCTTTACTGCCATGGCAAGTGCAAAGACTACTCCCGGCGTTTTAATGAGCCATTCGGGACGGATCTCCCAATTATGGTGTCTTCGCATCCATCCGGCAACTTCCTTAAAGTACTCCTCTCCGGATTCACTGTAACCGAAAATTCCATGCTTCGTCCGTTCGATCACGGCATCCTCCACATAAGAAGTCGTCTTAAAGTCCATATCGGCCACCCAGAGCGGCAATACCTCCTCCGGCATTCCTCTCCTTACCGCAAAATCATATTTTAAACAATCGGTTCCTCTCCGATTAACGATCTCATCAAAATTTAAATTTCTCTCCGGCATACAGATTCATCCTTTCCGTAAATGCTGTTATTCATCCAACTCGTGATCATGATCTCCAATACTATTGTAAGGATGCAAACACCTCAGACAATTCCCCCAGCAGATCCTCAATATCCTCAATTCCGGTGGACAGCCGGAGTGTACAGGGTGTGATTCCGTTCTTTAAACGTACCTCCTCCGGCACGTCGGCATGTGTCTGTGTCGTCGGATAGGTAATTAAGGTTTCTACGCCGCCAAGGCTCTCCGCAAATTTAATCATCCGGACCTGTTTCAGAATCTGTAAGGCATGCTCCTTCGAATCCACCCGGAAGGTAATCATGGATCCAAAGCCTCTTGCCTGCTTCTTCATAATTTCATATCCCGGATGCTCCGGCAGGCCAGGATAATAGACCTTTTGGACAATACTCTGTGTCTTTAACCATTCTGCGATTCTGATGGCATTTTCCTGTGACCGTTCCATACGGATTCCAAGCGTTTTCATGCCGCGCAGAATCAGCCAGCAGTCAAAGGGAGCCAGCCCCGCACCCGTTGTTTTAATTAAGAACCGCAGTCTGTCCCTGACCTCTTCGTTGTTGGTCACCAGAAAGCCTGCCAGTGTATCGTTATGTCCGCCAAGGAACTTGGTTCCGCTATGAACCACAATATCTGCTCCCAGCTTTAACGGATTCTGGAAATATGGTGATAAAAAAGTATTATCCACAATCAGTAATAAACCATGCTTCTTTGCAATCTCTGCGATGGCTGCAATATCCGAAACATTCATCATCGGATTGGTTGGTGTCTCAATATAGATTGCCTTCGTATTATCCTGAATGGCACCTTCAATATCATCTTCCGCACAGTTTAAATGAGTAAATTCATAGTTGTTCTTTTTATTCACATGGTCAAACAACCGGATGCTTCCACCATATAAGTCAGCTTCGACAATCAGATGATCCCCCGGCCTGAACAGCTCCATCAGCAGGGTAATCGCTGCCATTCCGGTAGAAAGTGCAAAGGCATCAATTCCGCTCTCAAGACCCGCTATCATCTTTTCCAGATGCTCCCTTGTGGGATTCTGAAGTCTGCTGTAATCATATCCGGTGCTCTGTCCTACCTGTGGATGCTCATAGGTTGCCGTCTGATAAATGGGGTAACTGATTGCCCCATAGTGTTCTAATTTTCCTTCGGTCTCCTCCAGATGGAGACATCGTGTGTTTAGTCCTCTTTCCATGTGTCCTGCCTCCCGATGTGCTTTCTTTTGCTCATATGGTCACTTTACCATGTACAAAATATGAGTATCAAGAATAAATTTTGCCACTCATTGATGTATCTGAATCGCTATGTTTAACTGTAACATAATCATTTATTGCTGTATAGTTTATATCTTTTATTACAGGTTATAGATTGAATCTATATCTCATTCATACCTACCCGGTTTGCTGAAGCATTTTATCATGTTACTTATTACGTAACTGTTCAGTACCTTCACAGTTACGATGCAAAATCCATTCCGAATCGGCTTCGCCGATGGGATTTTGCATTACTGAATCATTTTCTTACGGTCTTGGCAGTAAATGCTTCGACCTGTACTGAATAGTTACCTTATTACAATATATGATATGGAAACAATCCGCTCCATGGAAATTCCAATTCCACTGTCCATCCGGACGACATGCTCCACTTCATCGATCTTCTTCACCGTGCCGGTATCGGTAAGATAAGCGCCTCCGCTCTTCCTTGCATCGGGCTGAAAGTAAGTAATGGTTACCTGCCATCTTTCGGACAGATGCTGTGCAATTTCGGAAAGCTGCTCATTGATCTTTGCTACCGCAGTCTCATCCAGGGTGATCTCCTCATCGGTAAGTCTCTGCGTTTCTTCAATCGCCGCATCGTAACCGGTAAGCGCCGCAAACGGCGAAAACTGTGCTGCCCGGTCATGAAGGGACATCTTCTCCCGCTCGGTGGACTGATGGTGCGGCAGGTCAAGGAGATCGTCATACCGGTGTTTATCCTCATAATATTCGCTCATGCCTTATGACCTCCGATCTGCTTATTTCTCTCCCTGGTCATGGCTCCCTCTTCGAGATTCATTCCCTTCAGAACCGCGTTTTTACCAAATTTCTTCTGAAGATCCAGAATCGCATGCTGGATCCGTTTCTCCTTTTGAAGCTCCGTCTGTTCCTGTTCCTTTTCCTTCTTAAGTGCTTCATAATCGGTAAAGAGATCCATCTGCTCAAAGACCTCCTTTTCCTTCGCTTCTCCCTCCGTAATGACCCTCGATGCCACAACATAGATTCTGCGTACCAGCAGATCCGGATTGATAATCCGGTCATACAAATCCTCTACCGACTTCATAATCATTCTGGTCGAAGAGGTATATTCCGGCAGGTTCGCTGTTCCATGCGCATGCTTCGGCACCTTTCTTCCATAACGGTCGGTTGTGACCTCTCCATGGAACTTATTCCGGATAGCCGGATCGGTCAGATTGTCAATATCATAGCCGATGGTAAGCACCATCTGGTCGGTGACAAGTCCCTTATCCACCAGATCCAGCACCAGCAGATCTGTCATTTCCTTCACGATGAGCTTCGCCTTTTCTACTGTGTAAGCGCATTGCAGCACCTGCCCGGAGCCCACGCTGTTCTTCTCCGGCTTATATGCCTTAATCTGTGCAATGGTAGTTGGCTCCCATCCCCACGCATGATCAATTAACAGCTCTGCATTGATTCCGAATAACCGGTACAGCAGGGCTTCGTTATAATATTCATTCGGCCTTCCAACCGAACACCGTGCCACATCGCCCATGGTATACAGTCCATTCTCATTGAGCTTCCCCGCATACCCGGGGCCAACCCTCCAAAAGTCCGTAAGCGGTACATGATTCCAAAGCTGCTCCCTATAAGAACGCTCATCAAGCTGTGCAATCCGGACACCGTCTTTGTCTGCCGGAATCTTCTTTGCCACAATATCCATTGCGACCTTACATAAGTACAGGTTCGTTCCGATTCCTGCCGTTGCTACAATACCGGTCTCCTCCATTACATTCCGGATCATCCGCAGCGCCAGGTCACGGGCGCTCATCTGATAGGTCTTTAAGTATGCGGTCGCATCGATAAATACCTCATCCACGGAATAGACGTGTACATCCTCCGGTGCCACGTATTTCAGATAAATATCATAAATCTGCGTGCTGTATTTCATATAATAAGACATTCTTGGAACTGCCGTGATATAGGATACCTCAAGACCCGGATCCGCTGCAAGTGCTATGGCATTGGAAGATGCTCCATGAAAGGTTCTTCCGGGTGCATGCCTCTTCCGTTCCCTGTTGACCTCCCGGATGCGCTGAACCACTTCAAATAATCTCGCCCTTCCCGGGATGCCATAACGTTTAAGCGAGGGCGATACCGCAAGACAGATTGTCTTCTCCGTCCTCCCGGAGTCTGCAACCACAAGATTCGTCGTAAGAGGATCAAGTCCCCGCTCCTTACATTCCACGGAGGCATAAAAGGATTTCAGATCAATTGCAATATAAATTTTGTCTTCCATTTAAAACCTCCCTGTTTTTATTTTCTCATCTTCAGCGAGTAGTATACCATAATAACAAAGACAGGAACAAGTGTTCTTTTTCAACATCTGTTCCTGCCTCTTCTTTTTTATGAATATTGCATTTATGAATATTGTAATTGAAGTTTGTTTATGAAATCCTCCAGCACATAACGGGAATCCACATCTGAGTAAACCCGGATCAGCGGGCTGTCCTCTCTGGGTACACTGGAAGTATCCTCCCCTACCCATGGTGCCTTTGTCTCTGCATAATGTCCACACTCCGGATTCAGCGTTACCGCTACTGATGGAGAATCTCCAAGCGACCAGCTTTCTCCCTGTGTCCATGCAGCCTCATCCGTCATATTATAGGAAACCATGTTTTCAAAAAGATGTCTCCCTATCTCCCCATACGGATAAATCCGGTTCTGGATCTCGGCAAGTCCGATATGCATTGTTGTATAAACATAAGATGGAATCAGCCAGATCCTGGCTCCGCTCTGCAGAACTTCATTTGCTGCCTTTACATCATTTCCTGCATTAAATTCCCGGAAGGGAACTGTTCCATAACGGATTCCATGCGTTCCAATCCAGACAACTGTAACCCTTTTTATGATTTCCGGACATTTACGGAACGCAGCTGCCACATTCGTAATTGCGCCCATTGCAAGAATATAGAGTGGGTGATTTTCTTCTTTCAGTGCCTGCTCAATGATAAATTCTACCGCTTGGGAATTTCCGGAAGCCTGTTCATCCAGTGCTCCTTCCTCCCCAGGAAGATCGGAACGTTCATTCCCATTGCCTCTGTAATTGTCCGGATTTCTTCAAAGCTTCTTTGTACGGAATCCGTTTTAGCAAAGTGCTCTGCCGTGATCCCTTCCACAATCAGTTTCGGACTCAGTAATGCATGTGCAATGGCAAAAGGGTCATCTGCCTCACATGCAGCATCCGTATCCACAATAACACGGATTTTCTTTTCATCCCTGACTTCAAATTTGAATGCTTTCTTCATCATTTTCTGTTTCCTCCGTTATTTCATATGCCCTGGAGCATTGCCATACAAGGCTGCTTTTGTCCCCTGTGTGCTTTAATCTCTTTTCAGTATATACCTCTTCATATTATATCTGCAATCCCTTTTCTACTGCATTGACGATTCCTGTTTCAGCATGGATTCATTAAATAACCCGGCGGATCACTTTCTCATATGCATGGCAACAAAAAAGAACACCCATAACTATATAAGTCATAGGTGTCTATCCGTGTAACAAGCCTTATATCTGATTCGATTCATACGAAAGAATCATCTGAAATGATTCATTTACTTTTGATATGGCATCTTCTTCCGGATATCGGCAAGACGGTTCAGAGCCTCATAAAGCGTCTCATCCTTCTTTGCGAAGTGCAGGCGGATGAGGTGATTGACTGGTTCTCTGAAAAAGCTCGATCCCGGTACTGCCCCGACACCGACAAGTCTTGCCAGATCCTCACAGAATACCTGATCGGATTCATAGCCAAACTCGGAAATGTCAAGCAGAATATAATATGCCCCCTGGGGAACGGTATGTGCAATTCCAATGTCATTAAGTCCCTTTAAAAACAGATCCCGCTTCGCCGTATACTTCTGCTGCAGCTCCTGATAGTAGCTGTCCGGGAACTGCAGTCCCGTAACTGCCGCCTCCTGCAGGGGTGCCGCAGCTCCTACCGTAAGGAAATCATGCACCTTTTTGGCTACATCAATGATGTGGGGAGGTGCAATAATATATCCGAGCCGCCAACCGGTGATGGAATAGGTCTTCGAAAGGGAGCTGCAGGAAATTGTTCTCTCCCACATACCCGGCAGGGATGCAAAGTAAATATGCTTATTGGGCTCATATACAATATGCTCATACACCTCATCGGTAATCACATAAGTATCGTACTTCTGTGCAAGATCAGCAATCAGCTTCAGTTCCTCACAGGTGAACACCTTACCGCAGGGATTGGACGGATTGCACAGGATCAGTGCCTTGGGATTCTGCTGAAAGGCCGCTTCCAGCTCTTCCGGGTTAAAATGAAATTCCGGCGGATAAAGCGGCACATAAATCGGCTGTGCTCCGGACAGAATCGTATCTGCTCCGTAATTTTCATAAAACGGAGAAAAGATAATGACCTTATCTCCCGGATCCGCTACCGTCATCATAGCGGCCATCATCGCTTCCGTGCTTCCGCAGGTAACAACAATCTCTCCGTTCGGGTCAATCGTTCTTCCCATGAGCTTTGACTGCTTCCTTGCAAGTGCTTCCCTGAAATTCTGTGCGCCCCAGGTAATGGAATACTGATGGTAATCCTCATGGGAAACCTCCGCAAGCCGGTCAAGGATCTCCTTGGGCGGTTCAAAGTCCGGGAAGCCCTGGGAAAGGTTTACTGCCCCGTATTGATTTGAAATTCTGGTCATCCGTCGTATCACGGAATCGGTAAAATGTGCTGTCCGTCCTGATAAATTCTTCATATTATGTTCTTTCCTTTTTGTAACTATTCAGAGCCATGCAAAATTGCTTTCTGCTGCCATGCATATGCATCCTGTCTATTTATCTGCTAAAAGATCCTGATCCCAGCCTACCTTGATGAAATATCCGCCGAAGGTTTCATTGAATACCTTTTCGGTTGCTTCAGACTGGAACGCCTTTACGACCTTTCTATAGGCATCCAGTTTGGCCTGATCCTGAAGATCTGCGGTACGTGCTGCAATGAGATTCCAGTAAGCTTCTTCATCTAACACACTGTCTTTGTAAATAGCTTCTTCCGTCTTAAGACCAAAATCAAGTGCATAGTTTCCGTTCACAATCGCTGCCGTCACATCATCCAGCACGGAAGGAATGGTGTTTGCCTTCAGTTCCTTAATTTCAAAATTGACCTTGTAGCTTTCGATGTCATCTACCGTCGGGTTAAAGCCTGCATCGCTCTTTAAGGTAATAAGCCCCGCTGCTGCCAGTACCTTGAGCGCACGTCCGCCGTTGGTTACATCATCGGGAATCGCAATCACATCACCGTCTTTAATCCCGGAAACATCCGATACCTTGTGGGAATACAGGTTCAGCGGAATAATGAAGGTGTATCCGACCGGTTCAATAGCATATCCATACTGCTCCAGCTCTGTATTGAGGTAAATGTGATGCTGGAACGAATTCAAATCAATTTCTCCGCTGTTTAAGGCATTGTTCGGAGTTACATAATCGGAAAACTGTACGATTTCGAGATTGATTCCTTCGTCCTTTAAGGCTTCCTGCGCCGGCTTCCACAAGTCTTCATAAATACTTCCGACAACACCGATCTTTACTGTAGTCGCCTCCGCACTGCTTTCCGTCTTTGCGGATCCGCATCCGGTAAAGGCAAGTACTGCTGTTGAAAGGGTTAATACAGCTGCTAAAATTCTCTTTAATTTCATAATAATCTCCTCTGAATAGTTATATTATATTGTTATTTCAATTTCTTATCAGGCCAATTCTTTTTGCGCCTTTTACATCTGGTTTTTCATCTCTTAAATCTCTCATAAGGTAAGTGATAATTCATAATTTTCTCTCATAGTCTTACAGGATGCAGCAAACTGTTCCTTTTCTTCTTCATTCAAGGAAAGTTCAACAATCCCTGCAATGCCGTTCCGGTTTAATACGGCCGGAACACTTGCATAGACATCCGTCTGTCCATATTCACCATTTAAAAGGACGGACACCGGTAATACCCGGTTCTCATCTCCGAAAATAGCCCGTGTTACTTCTGCTATCGTTGCACCAATTCCGAATTCCGTAGAACCCTTCCCGCCGAGAATGATCCATCCTCCGGCTTTTCCCGCATCGGCAATTTCCTTTAAGTTTAAGCTGCCGAAGGTTTCCGGTTCTTCCTTCATCAGTTCGAAAAGCGGCTTTCCTGCGATGCTTACCGTAGACCAGGGAACCATCTGGCTCTCTCCATGCTCACCCAATGCATATGCATAAATGGATTTCTGGTCAATTCCGGTTTTGTCAGCAAGCGCCCTGCGAAGTCTCGCAGAATCAAGGGTTGTGCTGGTCGAAAAGATCTGATTTGACGGCCAGTCAAGTACATGCTGCAAATAATGGGTCACCACATCTGCCGGATTGGAAATATTCACAATAATGCCGGTGTAACCCGACATTCGGATGTTCTCCGCAATGTTCTTCACGATTTCTATGGTCTGACGCAGGGTATCCATCCGCGTCTGCCCCTTACTCATATCCGGCAGCGGTCCTGCGGCCACAATCAGAAGCTGTGCATCCTTGATGTCGCTGTAATCTCCTGCGTAAACCAGTGCTCTCTTTGTCAGATACACCGTGGAATCATACAGGTCAAGAGCCTGTGCCTCAGCTTTCTTTTTATCAATATCAATATAGACGATTTCCTCTGCAAGTCCCTGGGAAAGCAGTGCATACCCTGCATGGGATCCCACATGTCCCGCTCCGATAATCGCGATTTTTCTGGTATGTATTTCCATGCTTCACGCCTCCTTAATGTCTGCTCTTTTTGACAACCAGGTTGCCAAGAAGCTGAATGATGCTGACTAAGATAAATACGGTAATTACCGTTACCCAGGTTACATCCGTCATGTTCCGGTCGTGTCCGTACCGGATTGCGAAGTCTCCAAGTCCGCCGGATCCGACGGCACCTGCCATGGCGGTTAATCCCACCAGACTGATTGCGGTAATTGTGGTTCCTCTTGCGATGGCGGATACGCTCTCCCGTAAGTAAACGCGGAAGATGATTTCAAGCGGTCCGGATCCCATGGAAAGGGCTGCTTCGATTAATCCATGATCGGTTTCTGCCAGTGCACTTTCCACCTGTCTGGAAAAGAACGGTACGGTTCCCATGATCAACGGAACAATCGCACCCTCCACATTGATTGCGGTTCCCATGATGGCTCTTGAAATCGGGATCACCCAGGTTAACAGGATGATAAAGGGAATCGACCGGAAAAAGTTAATCAGCTTATCCAGAATCTGATACAGCACCTTGTTTTCAAGAATTCCACCCGGTTTGGTTACCGTAATGACAATTCCCAGGAACAGCCCCAGTACAAAGGCAATGATTCCGGACCATCCCACCATAATCAGTGTATCTCGGATGGCTTCAAAAAAGTCCGGCAGCTTATCCATCACATTCGGTATGATTCTATTGAAGAACCCGGTCATCCTTAATCACCTCCACTCCTACATTTTTATCTCTCAGATATTGCAATGCTTCATCTATTCTACTGCTTTCCCCGCTTACAATGGCTACAGTTCCGCCGATCGGTGCGTTCTGCACAATTTCCACATCGGCAAATACAATATTTAAGATAATTCCAAACTTCTGTGTCACCGTTGAGATCAACGGTTCAGATGTATTTTTCTCTACATAGGAAAGCCGGACAATCAGCTCTCCCTTTTTCGTTGCAACAACCGGTGAATCAGCTGCAATCAGCTCTTCAATCTTCTGAAGATTCGATGTCGTTTTAATAAAGCTTCTGGTTAAAGGCTCCTTCGGGGAAGCAAACACATGGAAGACTTCTCCTTCCTCAACCACATCCCCGTGATCCATGACCGCTACCCGGTTACAGATCTCCTTGACCACCGCCATCTCATGTGTAATCACCACAACGGTAATGCCAAGTGTCTGATTAAGCTGCTGCAACAGCTTTAAAATGGATTTGGTCGTCTGCGGATCAAGTGCCGAGGTTGCCTCATCACAAAGAAGAATGTTCGGGTCATTGGCAAGTGCTCTCGCGATTGCGACTCTCTGCTTCTGACCTCCGGACAACTGGCTCGGAAATGCATTTTCCTTTTCGGAAATTCCGACAAGCTCCAGCAGGTGATGTACCTTTTCCTTAATCTCCTCTTTGGAAAGCCCGCTGCCGCGCAAGGGATAAGCAACATTTCCGAAGATGGTCCGGGATGGCATCAGATTGAAATGCTGGAAAATCATGCCGATCTTTTTACGTGCCTTGCGGAGTTCTTTTCCGGACAGTGCCGTAATCTCTGCATCGTCCACGAAAACCTTTCCTTCCGTCGGCTTTTCCAGAAGATTGATGCATCGGACCAGTGTCGATTTTCCTGCTCCCGAAAATCCGATAATACCAAAGATATCTCCATCGTTGATGGTAAGGCTTACGTTATTCACTGCATGAACTTCTTTATTGGAATCTGTAAAAGTCTTACTGACGTTCTCTAACCGAATCATCTCATTACCTCTCTTTCACGTCACTAAGACTATCATATCTTCTTTCTCCGCGCTAATACGGGTAAAATATAACGAGTTATAGACTGAATCTATAACTCGTCAATTCCAAGATACTTCCGTATCTCATCAATATACAGTTTTCCAATGGAGCTTAGTATGGTATTCTGCCTCGTAATATAACCGATTTCCATACCACTGTTTTCTTCCACTGAATCCTCCTCAAAGGGAATTGCCAGATAGTCATCGCCATTCAACTCCTCGCAGATGATTCCGGAACAAAGCGTGTAACCGTTTAATCCGATCATCAGATTGAGCATCGTTGCCCGGTCATTGGCCTTGATCGTCCGTGTATATTCCTTGGTGCTTAAAATCTCCTCCGCATAGTAAAAGGAGCTTGCCTCACCCTGTTCAAAGGACAGGCACGGATAATCCTTCAGTTCTTCGAACCGGATGGATTTCTTTTTCGCCAAAGGATGTCCCGACCAGAGATACACATAGGCCTTACAGTCAATCAGGTGGTGAAATTCCAGATTATTGCTCTTTAGAATCTTCGTCAATACTGCCCGGTTAAAATCGTTAAAATAAAGAATTCCAATCTCGCTGCGCATATTCGCCACATCCAGGATTACATCCTTTGTCATGTTTTCCCGGATTGCGAATTCGTATTTCAGTGTATCAAACTGCTGCACCAGTTCCACAAAAGCTTTGACTGCAAAGGAATAATGCTGTGTGGAAACCCCGAATTTTTTCTTCCGCTTTCCGCTCTTTCCATATTTATCAAGCAGCATTTCATACTGCCCATACACCTCTCTTGCATAGAGAAGAAATTCCGATCCGTCCTGCGTCAGGGATACGCCCCGTCCGCTTCTTACAAAGATGGAAATTCCCAGTTCCTTTTCCAGCTCCTGCATGGCACTTGTAAGTGACGGCTGGGAAATATAAAGCGCTTCGGCGGCCTTATTTAAGGATCCTGCCTCTGCAATCGTAATGGCATAATGCAACTGTTGAAGGGTCATGTGTCTGCCTGCTCCTTAAGAAGTTTTCATGTAACAATTCTTTATCTGATTTTCTGATCAAAGCTGATGCTTCAATACCGCAATCACCTTGTCGTAGTTTCCCGGCTGATGAGGAAAGGTACAGTTCGTACATACCTTGATGGTTTTTCCATTCTTTTCCAGATAGGAAGGATTTCCGGGACATGCCGGCAGCTGATACATCGGACAGTAACAGAACAGACAGTTAAAGTCCGTTAAGCCCTGATGACAAGGGAAATATTTACAGTCTTTATTTTCAAAAAAGCGATAGGAATTCTCCATAACGTTACCTCTTCCTGTCCCGATTCCTGTATTGGTTTCTGCTTTGATTTCTGTTCCGAAAGTCCCGTGCCTTTTCTACAAAATTCTCTGCAAAACCGGGATTGGACGGATAATACAGATGGGGAAACCCGAGAAACCGGTTCTGTGTTTCAATGACGCAGGGATAACTCTTTCCGGTCACCGGTTTCACTGCCATGCAATCCTCTCCATTATCCGAGCTGTCATAATAATGGAACTCATGTCCGCGGATCTTCGTTCCTTCCGGCAGAAATGAAGGTTTCTTTTCCTGCAGCTCGATATACCCAAATCTTACCAGTTTTCCTTTGTTTATGCAAATGCCGGGAAGAACACCTGCCATCCGGTATTGCTGCCCCTCCTGATCCTCAATCGTTTCATGCAGATACATAAATCCGCCGCACTCTGCCACACAGGGAATGTCCTGTTCCATAGCAGTCCGGATCTCATTTCTCATTGATCCATTCTGTTCCAGTTCCTGTAAATGAAGCTCCGGATAGCCTCCGCCAAGCAGTATGCCATCGCAGCCTTCCGGCAGCCGGGAATCGTGGAGCGGTGAAAAGTAACGAAGCCTTGCCCCATGTTCTTCCAATAGCCGCAGGTTATCCTCATAATAAAAACAGAAGGCTTCATCCCATGCGACAGCGATGATCGGAGAGTCAGTGTCATTGCCATTGTCTGTCATTTCTCTTGCTTCCGTTCTGTCCCTGGCACTCGATTCGATGATTGAGTCTGTCACTGACTCAATATGGACATGTTTCTCTTCTGTGGAACCTTCCAAATGATCTCGAAGACCTGAATCTCCCTTCGACATCTCCGGCAGTTCCACCTCCTCTGCTGCAATCTCCCGGATTTTCTCTATGGAAACCGTCTTCTGTAATTCTGCTGCAAAATCCCGGATCTGCTGCTTTACTTCCTCCTGTTCCTTAGGTAGCACCAGTCCAAGATGTCTGCTTTTCAGTTCCAGATGCTTCTGATCCGGAACATAACCTAAAACTGCAACCGGAAGCTCCTTTTCAATCAGTGGTCTGATCGTCTGATAACAGGCTCCCGACATCCGGTTTAAAATCACGCCGCGGATCAGCTTCTCCGTATCATATTGCAGGAATCCGGCAATCAGCGCAAGGACAGATTTTCCCATTCCTTTTGCATCCACCACAAGTACAATCGGTGTTCCGGTCACCTTTGCAAGATGATAGGACGAGCCTTCTTCCCGGATGCCGCCAAGTCCGTCATACAATCCCATCACGCCTTCGAGAAGCGCAAGCTCCCCTTCCGTTCTGCCCACCTTTAATAAGACGCGTGTCTCTTCCTCCCCGGTAAAAAAGGTATCAAGATTCTTAGAAGGTACTCCCAGCACCTCTTTATGAAACATCGGATCAATATAGTCCGGCCCGCACTTATAAGAAACAACTGGAATTCCCTGCTCCTTAAGGCTCTGTAACAGCGCACAGGTAATGGTTGTTTTGCCGCTTCCGCTTTTGGGTGCTGCGATCATCACTCGGTCAAGCTTCATACACTTCTCCTTCTTTCCAAAATCGAAACGAACAGATCCACACCGGATTTTCTGCCTGCATCAGGTGATAGGAACCAACCGGTTTCATGCGGTTTACCTGCACCTGCACGACCTCTTCCTCTGTTACCCGGAACTGTGTCAGGATCTCTTTCAGCTCTGAAATAGTCTCTAAGCTGATGGCATTTAACACAATCCGCATCTGTGGGTTCTTTTTATAAAGACAATCCAGAATTTCTCTAAGCTGCTCGCTGCTTCCCCCGATAAATGCATGGGTCGGGACAGGAAGAGTCTCTAAGGCTTTCGGAGCCTTTCCATTCACCACATGAAGATTGGGAAGTCCGAACTGTTCCTTGTTCCGTCCGATGAGAAATACGGCTTCTTCCTTCTGCTCAATCGCATAAACCACAATCGAGCCCGAAAGCCCAGCCATTTCCACAGCTACAGAACCGGTTCCGCTTCCTACATCATACACCACTGCTCCTTCGGACAGCTGCAGCTTACAAATGCTGATTTCACGGATTTCTGCCTTGGTCATGGGAACCTTATCCCGGATAAATGCCTCATCCCCGCGGTAAGGCGTTAAGATCGCCTTATCAGGAGCCGGATTCAAAATAAAGCAGGAGTACAGTCCCTTCTTGTGACTGCCGAGGCACTCCTGTGGCGTCAGTGTCCGGATCTCCTGCTCCGGATAGGACAGTTGATACCCGGCTGTTACAATACAATCCGTAAGCCCTTCCCGGATCAGCAGCTCTCCTAATGCCTGCAGATCCGAAGCCCCGGACAGTAATAGAAACACCTTCTCATTCGCCCGGATTTTTTGTGCAAGATCCGGCACCTCTTTTCCATGCATGCTGACAAGCAGCGCATCCTCATAACGCTCTCCGATGCAGGACGCCAGACAGGCAATCGAAGAAATTCCGGGCCGGATCGAAACGTCTGCCTGCAAAACTCCCTTTTCTATTTCGGTAGTCAGTGCTTCATACATGGCTTTGCAGCCACTGTAAAATCCCGTATCCCCAGAGAAAAGAATCACCACCCGGCACGGATTCCGGTCATATTCCTTCTTCGAAAGCTCCTTCAGATACGGCAGAATCTGCTTTGCCATATAATACGGTTTCTTCTCGATCCGGGGTTCGTATGGCGCAATCATACGCTCTGCTCCAAGCAGAACATCCGCATGCTCAATCGCTTCCTTCACTTCTACGGTAAGGCTCTTTGGATTCCCCATACCGACTCCTGCCAGCGTAATTTCAAAACGGATTTCTTTACGAATCGGTTTTCCGCTGAGCTTTTCAAGCTTTGTCACCACTTCTTCAAAGGAAGCTCCCTCTTCCTCAGCCATCGTTCCAACCACATAAACCGGGATATTGATACGTTCTGCTGCCTTTAGCTTTTCCAGAAAGCCACCTGTTCTTCCGCTTTGCTTCGTCACAAGACACTGAATGTCATATTGCCGCAGCATGGCTTCATTCATCTGCTCGGTAAATGGTCCCTGCAGCGCCAGAATCTGCTTTCCGGCAATTCCCTGCTCCATACAAAGCTGGATGCTCTCGATGCCCGGAAGCACCCTGACATAGAGACGCTCCTTCAACTTCTCATGCGCGCAGTACCGGAACAGATCCTTGCTTCCTGTCGTAAGAAGAATATTGCCCACGGTCTGGCACAAAGCTTCCGCACAGGCTTCGTGATCTTCAAAATAGCGGACGCCTTCGATTCTTCCTTCCTCCCGCTCTCTTTTTAACCGCAGATAAGGAATGGACAGATCTTTCATCGCCGCTTTGATATTCTGCGTTACCACCGTGGCATACGGGTGGGTCGCATCTACCACAGCAAAGAAATTTCCTTTTTCAACAAAATGCCGGATTTCTTCCTGATCCATTCTGCCCCGGTGGATGCTCACAAGGGGATTCTCCTTTAACACGATTTCTCCATATTCCGTTGCCACACACACGGTATGCGCGATTCCGGCATCTGTCAGAGCTTCAGATAAGGCTCTGCCCTCCGTTGTCCCTGCAAAGATTAGTATTTCTTTCAACTTGATACCCCCGCTTCGTAATCAGTTTTCCATTGATGATTTCCGATCCTGCATTTCCGATAAACACGGTTGTGAACATGTTCACCTGCGTATCCCGCAGCTCCTTTAACGTACAGACAACCGCTTTCGTTCCTTCCCTGCCGATATTCTCCACATAACCGCAGGCGCGGTCCTCTTCCAGTATTTCCAGAAGTATATCACAGGCCCGTTTCAGATAATCCTTCCGTTTATGACTGGACGGATTATAAATGGCAATGGCAAAATCTCCCATGGCTGCTGCCCGGAGCCTTTTTTCAATCTTATCCCACGGCGTCAACAGGTCACTTAAACTGATGACACAAAAATCGTGGTTGAGTGGTGCTCCCAGTACCGCTGCCCCACTGCAGGCTGCGGTAATTCCCGGAACCACAATAAGCTCCATGTCCTCATAACCTTTTCCAATCTCATACATTAAGGAAACGAGCCCATAGACACCAGCATCCCCGCTGCAGATCAATGCCACCTGCTTTCCTTCAGCCGCCTTTTCAAAGCACATCCGGCAGCGTTCTTTCTCCTGCCGCATCGGTGTTGACAGCAGCTCCTTTTCCCTGAACCGTCCATCAAGCAGATTGATATAAACCGGATAGCCGACAATGACATCAGCTTCCTCCAGCGCCTTAAGAGCCTCTCCTGTCATCATTTCTTCTTTTCCCGGGCCCATTCCTACGATATAAATTCTATTTTTCATCAAAAGACACGCTCCATCTTCGTTTTACAATCGCTGCTGTAATTCCATCCTCTGCCTGCTTTCCCGTGATAAGTATTCCATCCGGACCGCTAAACCGTAAGGCTGCCCGTTCACAGACGTTATCAACACCCACCTGACTTTTCACGAACTCCGATGCATGGAAGGTTCCTTCCACCTGCTGTAGTTCTTCCGCGGAATAGGTGACAAAAGGAATTCCATAATGGCTGCTCATCCAAAGAATTCCTTCCTCGTCCTTTTTCCGGTCAATCGAGGCGAAAGCTGCCACCTGCTCCATGGAAATGCCGCTTTCCTTAAGAACTCTGTACACAAAATGGTCAATCTGCTCTGCCGCCTTCCCCCTCTTACAGCCGATTCCGATGACATACTCCTTCGGACGCAGGGTAAGAAGACGTCCCTGCCCATAGGAAGCCGGGGCAACTAAAATATCGACAGGAGACTCTGTAACACCAGGAATTCCGGCAGACGATTCTGAAAAGGCAACCGGAGCATCTGTAGTTGATTCCGCCGACACAGCCGGAACATTCATCGTTAATTCTGTCGACGCAGCAGGAATGTCTTCGATAACTTCTGTCATTACAATCGGGATATCTGTATGAAATTCAGGAATGCAGGAAACAAGCCGGATTCCATCTGGGATATTAGTTTTTCTCGAGACCCTTCTTCCTCTCAGAGTCTGGGCTTCTTCCCGAAGATACCCTTCTTCCACTGCCATCGTCACTTCTTCTCCTGCCAGAATGCGGGAAGACACCTTGGCAATGCCATCCTTATTTACGATGTGCAGTGCATTCCGTCTGGCAAACAGATCGACCGCAAAGCAGTGATTCAAGTCGGTTGCCGTTGTAATGACCGGGGTACTTCCCATGCGCTCTGCAAGGGAAACCGCCAGTTCGTTGGCTCCTCCCACATGCCCTGCCAGAACTGGAATCACAAAGCGTCCCTGTTCATCCATTACAAGCACCGGCACATCATTTAATTTATCCGTAAGAAACGGAGCGATGGCCCGGACCGCTATTCCACAGGCTCCGATAAAAAGAAGGCTTCTGCGCTTCTTCATCTGCTCACCGGTCCATTCCGTAAGTGGCTGTTCCACATAAGAGAGTCCGCTTTCTACAAGGTCCTTTTCTGTAAGTTTTCTTTCTGTCAAACTCTTTTCCGCATGGGAACACTTCGTATAAAGGCAGAGATCCTCCTCTGTCTCCCCTGAAAATGCCTTTTTGATTTTTAAGGACAGTTCGATTCCTTTTAGCGTAAAGCTGATAATACTTACCTTCATTCTTGTGTTTCCTTTGCTTTCCGGAATTCCGTCGAAAAATCCGGGGCATAGAGTCTGGACTTCCGGTAATGCGGATGCGCGATTGCATCCCCGACAAGCACCAGTGCTGTCTTATAGATTCCATGCTCCTTTGCAACAGCCGGTAAGGTTTCCACCGTACAGACATAAGC
>ENA-OROZ01001909-OROZ01001909.1-human-gut-metagenome-genome-assembly--contig:-NODE-1909-length-17412-cov-6.528490_pt1 | contig 17412 bp, 17 predicted proteins | sample MGYA00242138_ERZ509066 | MGnify/ENA primary metagenome ERZ509066 (study PRJEB26280, sample SAMEA2338691) | human gut metagenome | biome: human gut; feature: human-associated habitat; material: faeces... | reverse complement strand
ATATGATTTCTGCTTCTGCCGAAGGTATCACAATGATTAACTTCGGTATGGGAAGTCCCAACGCTGCTATCATCATGGACTTGCTGGGGGCTATTCGTCCCAAAGCGTGTTTATTCTTGGGAAAATGTGGCGGTATCGACAAGAAAAACCAGCTTGGCGACTTGATTCTTCCTATTGCGGCTATCCGTGGGGAGGGAACTTCCAACGATTATTTTCCTCCTGAAGTTCCTGCATTACCCGCATTTATGTTACAGCGTGCCGTTTCTTCGTCAATCCGTGACAAAGGCCGCGACTATTGGACCGGTACCGTATATACTACCAACCGCCGTATTTGGGAACATGATGATGTATTCAAGGAATATCTGAAAAAGACACGGGCTATGGCGGTCGACATGGAAACTGCAACTTTGTTTAGTTGTGGCTTTGCCAACCACATTCCTACCGGTGCATTATTATTAGTATCTGACCAGCCTATGACTCCCGACGGAGTAAAAACAGATAAGAGTGATAATTTGGTTACCAGAAATTATGTAGAGGAGCATGTTGAAATCGGTATTGCTTCTCTGCGTATGATTATTGATGAAAAGAAAACTGTTAAACACTTGAAATTTGACTGGTAAACCCAGTCTTTCTGAAAAATATATATGGCAAAACAAGAGCTGACCTGTGATGATATCCTCAAGGAATTAAAGGCAAAGCAGTATCGTCCTATTTATTATTTAATGGGAGAGGAATCGTACTATATCGACCTGATAGCCGATTACATTACTGATAATGTGTTGAACGATACGGAAAAGGAATTCAACCTGACTGTGGTATACGGGGCTGATGTAGATGTAGCGACTATCATAAATGCTGCCAAGCGTTATCCGATGATGTCCGAACATCAAGTGGTAGTAGTCAAGGAGGCACAAGCAGTGCGTAACATGGAGGAACTGTCTTACTATCTTCAGAAGCCGCTTCATTCAACTATCTTGGTAATATGCCATAAGCATGGTACATTGGACCGCAGAAAGAAGTTGGCCGCCGAAGTTGAAAAGACGGGTGTGCTGTTTGAATCTAAAAAGATAAAAGATGCACAGCTCCCAGCCTTCATTGCTTCTTACATGAAACGGAAAGGCGTAGACATGGAACCCAAGGCAACAGTCATGCTCGCTGATTTTGTCGGCTCAGATTTAAGTCGGCTGACAGGAGAACTGGAGAAATTGATTATTACTTTACCCGCAGGACAGAAACGTGTTACTCCCGAACAGATTGAAAAGAATATCGGCATTAGCAAGGATTATAATAACTTTGAATTGCGAAGTGCACTAGTGGAAAAAGACATTCTTAAAGCAAATAAAATAATAAAATATTTTGAGGAGAATCCGAAAACTAACCCGATTCAAATGACATTGTCTCTGCTGTTTAGTTTCTATTCCAACTTAATGTTGGCATATTATGCTCCTGACAAATCGGAGCAGGGAATCGCTACAATGTTAGGACTAAGAACGCCCTGGCAAGCTAAAGATTATATGGCGGCAATGCGTAAATATAGCGGAGTTAAGACGATGCAAATCGTTGGAGAAATACGATATGCTGATGCAAAATCAAAAGGAGTGAAAAATAGTTCTATGTCGGACGGAGATATTCTGCGTGAATTAGTGTTTAAAATTCTTCATTAGAAAAAGCGACTGTTTCACATCGATAAGAGGTATATACTTTTACTGTCATTCAAGTAAGTATATACCTCTTATTATATTCTCTATATTGAACCTTCCAAATGAATAGTTAGCATCCTAATTTTAAACTGAATATTTTACAAAATTACCACACTTTCTTTATCTGTTTTTCCTGATAGAAAATATGTGTTTCTGAGTTACTTTTCCCGTTTTGTTTTCATCTTACTTGATTCCCGAATTTTGTCTCTTTTAATAAATCCCATTGAAAAATCAAGATTAAATCAAAACTTGTAATGTATATAATATCCTCTTGATTTTTTAAGCGAAAACGAAAGAGAAACTTCCTTTTGTTTAAAACCTGGTCTGTCATTTTGATAGTTTTATGATTTTCTGTAATAATCTCCCCATTTTTTCTAGTTTATCTAAAGATTAATATCATAAAAATGGGAATAACACTCTGTATTATAGATTATTATGATAAAAATAAGGCCTCTAGAATTGAAAAAAAGTAGAGAATAGGTGAAGAGTACGTAAATATTGCAAGGATTTACCATTTTAGACCTGACATGTAAAAGATGATTTGAAAAGCGTTCGATATACATGAGTGAATTATAGATTTTTTCTCTTGTTTTATTGCTGATGCAACTACTCAATTTCACTTTTGTGTATCTTACACTTTCCGTTTGTAAAATATAATATTGTAATGCAAACACAAGTGTAACGAGAAGAAGCTATACACAAAAGTATATGATGTAAATTACAAGAATAAATAAAGTAGTATAAAGGTGAAAGGAGAGGGGTTAACACTTTATCTTTACGCATTTATGCATCTGTTTATCAGTAATATGCATGTGACATCTAAATTTTTACTATAACAGACTATATTATACACAATGTATTTTTGTGAATAACAAAATCAATAAATAAATTACGAATAATATATAATTAATAATTAGTTATTTACCACTTTTTATTAAACTTGAAATATGATTTAGAAAGATAGTGTTTTTATGAGTATACAAACATACTAATACATCAGTAAACAAATACACACATTTGTCATATCTATATTTTTAGATTTGTGATTTGCATTTGTGAAACAAAATATTTACCTTTGTATATTCACATAAAGGATTTGTATTTTTGTGAAATCAGCATGTTATGCACACAATTGTAATCAAAAAAGGCTATATGGAAATAAAAGACAGAATTAGGATGATAATGGAGAGAGAAAAAGTTCCTCCCAGAGTTTTTGCTGAAACAATCGGAGTTCAGCAATCTACTCTCTCACATATTTTAAATGACCGGAACAAACCAAGCCTGGAAGTAGTGATGAAAGTTCACCAGACTTATAATTACGTAAATCTTGAATGGTTACTATATGGAAGAGGTGAAATGTTGGCTTCTGCTGAAGAATCTTCATTGGCTTCCTCTAATGGTGATTATCAACCTTCTTTGTTTGATGAGAATCCTGTAAATCCGTCCAAAGAGACGATTACTTTGGAAAATCGCAAGGAAATGGCATTAAGAAGTACCGGAAATACACCTAAAGAGATTGTAAAACAAGAGATTAGGTATATAGAAAAGCCTGCCAGGAAAATTACTGAAATAAGAATTTTCTTTGATGATAATACCTATGAAACGTTTAGACCTGAAAAATAAGTGGTAAAATCGCAGGTTTGAGCAAATTCCTGTATCTTTGTACCCGGAATACGAATTTATACTTTTTATATCCATACATGAAGAAATTTATTTTAGATCTGACGGTTACTGAGAATATCAAACTGCATGCTAACTATGTATTGCTAAAGTTGACTTCTCAGTCATTGCTGCCCGAAATGCTACCGGGACAGTTTGCCGAACTTCGGGTGGACGGTTCGCCTACTACATTCTTGCGTCGCCCTATCTCTATTAATTTTGTAGACAAACAGCGAAACGAAGTGTGGTTTCTCATCCAGTTGCTTGGAGACGGAACAAGGCGATTGGCAGAAGTAAATCCGGGTGATGTTATCAATGTGGTACTTCCATTAGGAAATGGCTATACAATGCCTCAGAATCCTTCAGATAAGCTTTTGTTAGTTGGTGGAGGTGTTGGAACAGCACCGATGTTATATTTGGGCGAGCAATTGGCTAAGAATGGTCATAAACCTACCTTTCTTTTGGGTGCACGTAGTGATAAGGATCTGTTGCAACTGGAAGAATTTGTTAAATATGGCGAAGTGTATACTACTACGGAAGATGGCAGTCACGGAGAAAAAGGATATGTTACCCAACATTCCATATTAAATAAGGTGCGTTTTGAACAGATTTATACTTGCGGTCCTAAGCCGATGATGGTAGCGGTGGCAAAATATGCCAAAAGTAATCAGATAGAATGTGAAGTCTCTTTGGAAAACACAATGGCTTGTGGAATCGGTGCCTGTCTTTGTTGTGTGGAGAACACGACAGAAGGTCACTTGTGTGTATGTAAAGAAGGTCCTGTTTTTAATATAAATAAACTACTATGGCAGATTTAAGTGTAAATATTGGTGAATTACAAATGAAAAATCCGGTGATGACCGCATCGGGTACATTTGGATATGGCGAAGAGTTCTCTGATTTCATTGATATAGCGCGAATAGGTGGTATCATTGTAAAGGGGACAACCCTTCACAAACGTGAAGGAAACCCATATCCGCGTATGGCAGAAACTCCTTCGGGGATGTTAAACGCTGTGGGACTGCAAAATAAGGGAGTTGATTACTTTGTAGAGCATATATATCCCCGTATAAAAGACATCCGGACGAATATGATTGTAAACGTATCGGGATCTGCCATTGAAGATTATGTGAAAACAGCCGAAATTATTAATGAACTTGACAAAATTCCTGCCATAGAGTTAAACATCTCATGCCCTAATGTAAAGCAAGGTGGCATGGCCTTTGGCGTGTCAACAAAAGGAGCTTCTGAAGTAGTAAAAGCAGTACGTTCAGCTTACAAAAAGACACTTATCGTAAAACTCTCTCCGAACGTGACTGATATTACAGAAATAGCCCGTGCAGCAGAAGAAAGTGGTGCAGATAGCGTGTCATTAATCAATACATTGCTGGGAATGGCCATTGATGCAGAGCGTAAACGTCCTATCCTGTCGACTGTAACTGGAGGAATGTCCGGTGCTGCCGTAAAACCGATAGCATTACGCATGGTTTGGCAAGTTGCTAAAGCAGTAAATATTCCGGTCATAGGATTGGGAGGTATCATGAACTGGAAAGATGCCGTTGAATTTATGCTTGCCGGTGCGTCAGCTATCCAGATTGGTACAGCAAATTTCATAGATCCAGCTGTTACGGTTAAAGTAGCAGAAGGTATAAATAATTACTTGGATAGACATGGATGTAAGTCTGTGAAAGAAATAATAGGTGCACTTGAGATATAATTGAAAACACATGATAACCCTTCGCATAAATTTTCATGAATAAGTGTTATTTTCCTCTTAACATATACTTATTGAAAGAGTCTTTTTAAATAAAGGAATTATCAAGAAAAAATGCGTATGAGGAAAATTAAATAAAATCCTTGAACAGGTCATAAATAAAAAACGACGGTGAAAACTCAATCCATTTCCACCGTCGTTTTTATTTGCATGTATTTTTACAATCAAGTTATTCTTCTAATAAATCAGGACGAAGTCTTTTCGTACGTTCTAATGATTGCTGCAACTCCCATTCTTTAATTTTGGCTTCGTGTCCGGACAATAGGATATCGGGAACTTTCCAACCATTATAATCGGCTGGCCGTGTATATACCGGTGCTGCCAACAAATTATCCTGAAATGAATCCGAAAGAGCAGACTGTTCATCGGAAATGACTCCGGGAATGATGCGGACAATAGCGTCTGCCATAACTGCCGCTGCCAGTTCACCACCTGTCAATACATAATCTCCTATACTGATTTCTTTCGTAATCAGATGCTCCCTGATACGAAAATCTATTCCTTTAAAATGGCCGCAAAGAATAATCAGGTTCTGAGCCAAAGAAAGAGAATTGGCCATAGGCTGATTAAATTGTTCTCCGTCAGGAGTAGTAAAAATCACCTCGTCATAGTCACGTTCTGCTTTCAAAGCATTGATGCAACGTTCAATAGGTTCGATCTTCATTACCATACCCGCCTCTCCGCCGAAGGGGTAGTCGTCCGTGGTGCGGTGCTTGTCTTCTGTGTAGTCCCGGATGTTGTGGATATGGATTTCGACCAGCCCCTTCTCCTGCGCACGCTTGAGGATCGATTCGTTCAGCGGCGAGGCGAGCAGTTCGGGTACGACGGTCAGGATGTCTATTCTCATGGCGTTAGCGTGCTTGGCGGAAGATGATGTCTTTTTCGGTGTCGGGGGCGAGCGGAATTTCCCGCCCGTTCTCGAGCGTGTAACCCTTGTAATCCAGTTCGGTGAAGAGTTCGATGATCTGCGGGCGGTTTTCGCCGCCCGTTTCGATCAGTACTGTCGGGCGGAAACGCTCCAGCAGAGGGCGCAGCTCGTGCATGACGATCAACTCATACCCTTCGACGTCGCACTTGACGAAATCGAGCCGCTCCAGCCCGGCGAAAAGCTCGCTGCCGCGCCGCATCCGGGCGGTGAAAGTGACGGCGCCCTCTCCGGCGGCATCGCCCACGAAGTTTCGTCCCGTGCCGAGATAACCCGTTTCGCGGGCGGAGTCGTTGCTCATGGTGATCTCTTTATTCTCGGCTCCCAGCGCGCAGTCGAAGATTTCGACGTTGCGGCAGCCCCGCAGGTTGCGGCGCAGCACCCGGCAAACGACCGGGACGGGTTCGACGGCATGGACCCTGCCTGCGGTGCCGACGATTTCCGAGAGAGGACGGGCGTAATAGCCCAGATTGGCTCCGATGTCGATCGCCGTGTCGCCGGCTTTCGCCAGCCGGGGCAGGTGATAGACGTATTCGGTCGCCGCGCTGCGCCGTCCAAGCCCCAGCCGGTAGCTGATGAAAAAGAGGCGGCTCACCGCCCGCAGATAACCTTCGAGCGGAAGCGTCCGGTAGAGGATTTTGTGGAGCAGCGCTTTCATAACGGACCCGGACGGAATTAGTTCTTGTAGTTCACCTCCTGGTTGAGGACTTCGGTGACGAAGGGATTGTAGAGCACTTCGTGGCCGATGGTGGTTTCAGGGCCGTGTCCGGGATAGACGCGCACTTCGTCGCCCAGCGGGAGCAGGTTGTCCAGGATCGAACGCATGATCCACGAATAGTCGCCGCCCGGCAGATCCGTGCGTCCGATGCTTTCGCGGAAGAGGGTATCGCCCGTGAAGAGGCTCTTCGATTCGGGTTCGTAGAGCGATACGTGGCCCGGCGTGTGGCCCGGCGTGCGGATGACGCGCAGGACGGTGTGGCCGAATTTCACTTCTTCTACCTTGTCCAGATCGATGTCGATGGTCGGCATGGCGTTGATTTTGACCCCGTAAACGGTCGATCCCACCGCATCGGTGTCCAGCATGAAGGCGTCCTTGCCCGAGAGGGCGAAGGGAATGCCGTAGGTCTTGCGCAGATGTTCGACGCCCAGCACGTGGTCGAAATGACCGTGCGTATTGACCGCCAGCACCGGTTTGAGCCCGTGTTCGGCGAGGAAACCGTCGAGTGCGGCATCTTCTTTGGGGGTGGAATTTCCGGCGTCGATGACCGCGCACTCCTTCGTGTCGTCCCAAACGACGTAGGTGTTCTCCTGTATCGGATTGAAAGTCAGGCAGGCGATTTTCATGATATGTGAAATTTATTTAAGGTACAAATATAGCGATATTTCGCGGATAATCGCTATTTTTGGAACCGGAGCGCCGGAAAGAAACGGCGCTGCCGGAGCGGGCGCAGAGGTCCTGGAACAGTAATTTGTTGAAAGTCAAAACAGAGAGAAGAATGAAGATACGTTTACTGAAAATTTTTGCGGCGGTCGCCGTGCTGCTGTCGTTCGGAAGCTGTTCGTTGCTCAAGGTGTCGGTCGATACGGGCAACCCGCCGCTTCCGGCTTCGGAGGCCAATACCCGGATGATGACCCGGGGATTTTATTACGACCTGGCGGACGAGATCGCCCGCACGGCCGATTCGGTCGCGGCCGCATCGTCGGAGATTCCGGTGCGGATCCGGGCGATCCGGTGGAAGATGCAGGCGACGCGGGCCGCCGTTACCGCCGTCATGCAGTCCAACCCCGACGTGGCGCTCATCGACACCTGGCTGCTCTGCGTCCGCATGGACAGCGCTTTCCGCCGCCTGCCCGATTCGCTGCTTTTCGCCGGGCAGACGCCGCTCGTGCGCAAGGTCGTGGCGCGTCTGGACAAGAAAGCCGAACACCTGGCTTCGACCCTGCTTGCGCCGGAGAAGTTCGCGTTGATGCAGGAGTTCGTGGGGAATTATATGCAGGCGAATCCCGTCACGGGGTCGCAGTTCACTCCGGTCAATACGACCCTGCCCTGGATCGAATTTCTCCAGTCGAAAGGCGTGGAAACGCAGTATAACGTAGGCTCCATCTCCGATGTGATCGCCGATCTGGGCGACCGTTTCGGCGGCCAGTCCGAGCAGATGGTCAATAGCATCGGCTGGTCGAAGGATATTTTCGAGTTGCAGATGCAGCAGGACAGCGTCCGCAACCGGCTGACGCGGCAGCTCGACAGCCTGGAGCGTAATTTCGACCGCATCGTGACGGTCATGGAGCACCTGCCGCAGATCGCCGATTATATGGGCAAAAGTCTGAATACCGAAGTCGCAGCGCTCATCGAAACGTTGAACGGTGCCGTGGACAACGCATTTGCCGACCTCGACCGCCAGCGTGCGGAGTTGCAGGGTTATATTTCGGCCGAGCGCAAAGCGCTGGTCGATCAGGCGCAGCAGGCGGTCGATGCGGCGGTACAAAATGCGATGGACCGGGTACCGGCTCTGGTGGCCAAGCTCCTCGCCTGGATCGTGCTTTTCGCCGTCATCATGCTGGGCGTGCCGTTCGGCATCGGTTTCTGGCTGGGACGGGTGCGCGAACGTGCCAAAACCAGGAAAACGGGCGGCGCATAGCGGAAAATTCGTACCTTTGCGTTCTAAATCCGAATGCGATATGGCTCGAAAGAAAGCGAATTATCCCCTGATTGAGGGGCTTGAGATAACGACGCTGGCCGCCGAAGGCAAGGCGATGGGGCGTTACAATGACGTGGTGGTCTTTGTGCCGATGACCGTGCCGGGCGACGTGGTCGATGTGCAGATCCGCTCCAAGCGCCGCCGGTATATGGAAGGTTTCGTCGTCAATTATGTGAAGCGCTCGCCGCTGCGCGAAGAGCCGTTCTGCGCCCATTTCGGGGTCTGCGGCGGCTGCAAGTGGCAGAATCTGCCCTACGCCGAACAACTGCGTTTCAAGACCGAGCAGGTGCGCGACCAGCTTGCCCGCATCGGTAAGGTCGAGCTGCCCGAAATCGCGCCCTGCCTGCCCTCGGCCGAAACCCGTTTTTACCGCAACAAGCTGGAGTTCACCTTCGCCGAGCGGCGCTGGCTCACCTACGAGGAGATCGCCGAAAAGGGCGAGATCGCCGATGCCCCGGCGCTGGGATTCCACATCCCCGGTATGTTCGACAAAGTGCTGGACATCGAAAAATGCTGGTTGCAGCCCGATCCGTCGAATGCGATCCGGGAAGAAACCCGGCGTTTCTGCCTCGAACACGGCTATACGTTCCACAATCCGCGCGAGCACCGGGGGCTGATGCGCAACATGGTCGTCCGCACCGCCTCGACGGGCGAGGTGATGGTGATCGTGGTTTTCCATGCCGACGAGCGGGAGAAGATCGCGGCCCTGCTGGACCATCTGGCGGCCGCTTTCCCCGAAATCACGTCGCTGTTCTATGTAATCAACGAGAAGTTCAACGACTCCACCGGCGACCTGGAACCCGTCTGCTACCGGGGCAAGGATCACATCATCGAGCGGATGGAGGGGCTGCAGTTCAAGGTCGGACCCAAGTCGTTCTATCAGACCAATTCGGCGCAGGCGTACGAACTTTACAAGGTCGCGCGCGACTTCGCCGCCCTGACGGGAAAAGAGATTTTATACGACCTTTACACCGGCACGGGTACGATCGCCAACTTCTGTGCGGCGCGGTGCGCGAAGGTCGTGGGCGTGGAGTACGTGCCCGAGGCCATCGAGGACGCCCGCATCAATTCGACGCTGAACGGCATCGGGAATACGGTGTTCTATGCTGGCGATATGAAAGCCGTGCTGAGCGACGAGTTCATACGGCGCAACGGCCGTCCCGACGTCATCATCCTCGACCCGCCGCGTGCCGGAGTCGATGAGCCGGTAATCGACGTGATCCTGCGGGCGGCGCCCGAGCGGATCGTCTATGTGAGCTGCAACCCGGCTACGCAGGCCCGCGACCTGGCCCTGATGGACGGCGCGTATCGCGTCGAGGCGGTGCAGCCGGTCGATATGTTCCCCCATACGCACCACGTGGAGAACGTGGTGAAGCTCGTCCGCCGGTAGGCGGCTCCTGTTCCGGGGCGGTTTTTATACTATCGGCTCCTGTTCGGGCGTTATATTTGCAGTACTATTTCAAAAACGAATGAAACGTATGAAAAAATGGATGATTTTAGCGGCGGCGGTCGTATTGGCTGCGCCGGTGTTCGCTCAAACCCAGGAGGCTTTTCCGAGTTATATTCAGGTGAACGGACGTTCCCAGATGGAGGTTACGCCGGATGAATTCTATCTGTCGATCGTAATCAACGAGCGCGAGTCGAAAGGAAAAATTACGGTCGAAACTCAGCAGCGGCAGATGATCGATGCCCTGAAGAAGTTGGGCGTCGATGTCGAGAAACAGCTCAAGGTGGCCAATATGTCGAGCGATTTCTACAAGAAGGCCAGCTCGCTGACCACCGCCAAATACCAGTTGCTGCTCCATTCGGCGGCCGAAGTAGGTGACGTGACCGCCGCCCTGGGCGATCTGGGCATCTCGAACGTCGGTATCGTACGCGTGACCCGTTCGGACATCGATTCCCTGAAGGAGCAGGTGCGCCTGGATGCCATCCACAACGCCAAGTCGTCGGCCGAAGCGCTGGCCGGGGCGATCGGGCAGAAGATCGGAAAATGTTTCTATATCTACGATTCGAATTACGACGTGGCTCCGCAGTATTACGACAATATGATGATGGTGCGTTCGAAGGCGATGATGGCCGACAGCGCCGAAGCGGGTGCGCCCGAAGAGCCTTCGCTCGATTTCAAAACGATCAAGCTGGAGTATAACGTCCAGACCAAGTTCGTCCTCGAATAATCGGGGTTATCGTCGGAAATGAATTGGCAGGCCGAATTTTTGGATAACCCGGAAATTCGGCTTACCTTTGACCACTTTCCCTTTTTTCAAAAGCAAGGAATTATGGAGAACAGATTCAGTTTCGATTACCAGCACTACGACTCTCCGGAGGGGATGCCCGCCGGGGACCGGGAGTTGGTGGAGGAGGCTCGCCGGGCCGTCGCCCGGGCGTACGCTCCCTATTCCAAATTCCGGGTAGGCGCTGCGGCCCGTTTGCGCAGCGGGAAGATTCTCTGCGGCAGCAACCAGGAGAGCGAGGTGTTTCCTGCGGGCATGTGCGCCGAACGGTCGTTGCTGTTCCATGCCGGAGCGTGCCATGCCGACGATCCGATCGAGGCGCTGGCCATCGCTTCGGAGCCGTCCGAGCGGGAGTGCTATCCCTGCGGACAGTGCCGCCAGGTGCTGCTCGATGCGGAGCGTCGCCAGAGGTCGCCGATCCGTATCATCATGTCCGGTGCGGGCGGTGCCACGGTGGTGGATTCGGCCGTGCGGCTGCTTCCTTTCACGTTCCAGTTATAATCCGCTTCGCAATTACGCTCCGTTTCCGATGTTTGCTCCCGAAGATATTCTGTACGAGGACAACCACCTTTTGATCGTCAATAAACGGTGCGGCGACCTGGTGCAGCCCGATCCGTCGGGCGGCGATGCGCTCGAACGGCAGATCAAGGAGTTCATCCGGCGGCGCGATGCCAAGCCCGGCGAGGTGTTCCTCGGCGTGGTGCACCGTATCGACCGTCCCGTGAGCGGAGCCGTCATTTTCGCCAAAACGTCGAAAGCCCTCGCCCGCCTGAACGAGATGATCCGCCGGGGTGAGATCAAAAAGACCTATTGGGCGCTTACGGAGAGCCGTCCCGATCCCGAAGAGGGAGAGTTGTGCCACTATATCCTGCGTAACGAGAAAACCAACCGTTCGCGGGCGCTCGATGCGCCCCGGGGCGATGCAAAACTGGCGAAATTGCGTTACCGCACCCTGGGGGCGAGTGCCCGTTATACGTTGGTGGAGGTCGATTTGCTGACGGGGCGCCACCATCAGATCCGGGCGCAGCTCTCGAAGATCGGCTGTCCGATTAAGGGCGACCTGAAATACGGGGCTCGCCGTTCGAATCCCGACGGAGGCATTTCGCTCCATTCGTACCGTGTCGATTTCATCCATCCCGTGCGGCGCGAGCGGATCGTCGTGACGGCGCCCGTGCCGAAAGAAGATAATCTCTGGGCGTTCTTCGCCCGACAATTTTCATTGTTGCCATGCGAATTTTGATTCAACGGGTGCGCCGTGCGTCGGTTTCCATCGGCGGAACCCTCAAATCGGCCATCGGACCGGGTCTGTTGGTTTTCGTCGGTATCGAAGCCGAGGACGGCGAGGAGGATATCGAGTGGCTTGCGGGTAAACTCACCCGGCTGCGGATTTTCGACGACGAAAACGGGGTGATGAATCTCGACGTGCGGCAGGTCGGCGGCGAAATATTGGTGGTGAGCCAGTTCACGCTGCATGCCTCGACCCGTAAGGGCAACCGCCCGTCCTATATCAAGGCGGCCCCCGAAGCGATTTCCCGACCTTTGTACGAGCGGTTCGCCGCCGGTGTAGGCCGTGCGCTCGGGCGCGAAGTCGCTACCGGGGAGTTCGGAGCCGATATGCAGGTCGAGCTGGTGAACGACGGGCCGGTGACGATCTGGATCGACTCCCGACAACGCGAATGACTTCAGTTATTTCAAAGATAGTGAAAGATGAGCGCAATCGTGCGGGCTTGCACGCAGAGATTGCCGAATCGCATCCTATCCGAGGCTATGTCAAAGATATAAAAAGTTCGTTATGAAGAAGTATTTTTTGTGTATGGTCGCCTTGCTGTCGCTGGCGATCGTAGCCTGCGAAAGCGACGATACGGCGCCTGCGCCGACCGTGCGTCCGACTTTCGATCTGATCGACGCGCAGCCCGATGTGACGAGTGCGGTCGTGGCGGCCAACATCGAATCGAAGGGCGAAGTGCCCATCTCCGAAGTCGGCTTCTCCTACCAGGAAGCGGGCGGAGAGTACGTCGATGTGGTTTGTACGAATTTCAAGGACGGTCTGGCCCGGCAGACCCTGACCGGCCTGAAGCCCGACACCGAATATCGTTGGTACTGTTATGCCGTCTTGGGCGGCGAGCGGTTCAATGCGTCGCTGTCGAAAACGTTCAAGACCCTCAAGGAGGGGGAGGTGCCTCCGGCTCCGACGCCCCAGTTCGGCAAGCCTTCGGCTTCCGAGGTGCAGGCTACGAGCGCATCGCTCGCGTGCGCTTATCTATACACCGGTGATGCGGCCGATATTGCCGAAGCCGGTTTCGGATACAAGCCTGCGGCATCGGCCCAAACGGGATATACTATGGTAGAAATTACGCCGGACGACTCTTCGTTGTCGGCCCGTCTGGAGGAGCTGACGCCTGAAACGGCTTACGAGTTCTATGCCTATCTGGTGATCGACGGAAAGAATTACACCAGCGAACGGGTCGTTTTTACCACGTTGAAGGAGGGCGAGCAACCGGGAGCTCCGCAGTTCGAAACGCCTTCGTCGTCCGGGGTTTCTCCGACCGGAGCGACGCTTGCCTGCGTTTATGAGTACGAAGGCGACGGCGATGTTGCGGAAGCCGGCTTCGGGTATAAGGCCGGTGCGCAGGAGGAATATACCGAGGTGAAGGCTGCTTCGACGGCTTCGCCCCTGGCCTGTGAGCTGAACGGGCTCGAACCTGAAACGAAATACGATTTTTATGCGTATGTCGTTGTCGGCGACGAGCGTTATACGAGCGCCGTCGCGCAGTTCACGACCCTTAAAGCGGGTGAAAATCCCGAGCCGGAGTTCGGTCCCGTCGCTGCGACGGATGTGACCGCTTCGTCGGCCACCCTGACGGGCAGCTTCACCTATGAAGGCGAAGAAACGGTCGGCATCGAAGTAGGATTTGCTTACAAACCCTCCGGTGAAACGGATTACACGACGAAAACGGTGACGGCTTCGTCGGGAGATAAGCGTGCGGCCATTACCGGATTGAGTGCCGCGACCACCTATACGTTCCATCTGTACGCCTCGATCGGCGGCAAGCAGTATCGGAGCGAGGAGGGTACTTTCACCACTGAGAGCGGAACAGTCCCCCCCCCGGAAAACGTCTATCGTACCGGCTGGGCCGAGTTGCCGGTGGAGGTGCAGAACAGCGACTACTACTATGCGCATCATATTTGCCCGGATTTCTATGTCGGCAGCCAGAAAGCCCGCAATTATACGGTCTGCTTCAGCGCCGAGCACCACTGTCCGGTCTGGGTGGCCGCTCCGCGCCACGCTTGCTACGAGGTGAAAGGAACGGATCGTACGGACGCTTACAGTCGCGATCCGGATATTCCGTCCGGTATTCAATACAGCAGTAAATCGACCGGCGGCGGTTGCAACAAGGGCCATATGCTCGGTTCGGCCGAACGGCTCGTGACCCGGAAAACCAACGAACAGGTATTCTATTATTCGAATATCGCGCCGCAATATTCGTCGAACTTCAACAACGGCGGCGGGGCATGGAACAATCTGGAAAGTTTTGTCGATGCGCAGGTTTGCGCCGATACGACTTATATCGTGGTAGGCACCTATTTCGAACCTTTCACCGATGCTTACGGCAAGAGCTGCACTTCGTCGAAAATCGATTTCGGCGGACGCAGCGACGTGAGCCGGCCTTCGATGTTCTACTACCTGCTGCTGCGGACCAAGAACGGAAATACGAAAAAATCGGTGATGGATTGTGCCGCGAGCGAATTGAAGTGCGCCGCCTTCGTGCTGCGTCATAACATGGATAAAGGGCACGAGCCGCAGGCCAAAGATATGATGTCGGTGGCGGAAATCGAGCGATTGACGGGCTTTACCTTCTTCGCCAACGTGCCGAATGCGCCGAAGGATACCTACAATCCGTCGGACTGGGGCTTGTAGCGTTCCGAATGGAAACCCGGGTCTATTCTTGGGGCGACGGCCGACCCTGGCACAGCTACGCGGCGTATTGCCGGCGACATTTCGGCGGCCGGGTGCGTAAGATCGCGGTGGATGCCGGCTTGAGCTGTCCCAACCGGGACGGAACGATCGGATCGGAGGGGTGTACGTTCTGTGACAACAGGGCGTTCACCCCTTCCTACTGTTCGCCCCGGAAGAGCCTGACGCGGCAGATCGACGAGGGAATCGCTTTCCATGCGGCCCGAGGGCGGGATGAAGGGCTTTGTCTGGTCTATTTCCAACCTTTTTCCAATACGCACGCTCCTGTCGCACGGCTTCGGGAGCTTTATGCCGAAGCGTTGGCTCATCCCCGGATTTCGGGACTGGTGATCGGCACGCGGCCCGATTGCGTGGACGACGAGAAGCTGGATTTGCTGGCGGAGCTGGCACGGAAACGCTATGTGGCGGTCGAATACGGCGTCGAATCCACCTGCGACGAAACATTGCGGGCCGTCCGTCGCGGCCATGACTTCGCGGCGGCCCGGCAGGCTATTGCGGCGAGCGCCGCACGGGGGTTGCACGTCGGGGCCCATTTCATTCTGGGGCTGCCCGGCGAAGACGACGAAATGCTTCTTCGACAGGTGGAGCGGATCAATGCCCTGCCGCTCGAAACGGTCAAGTTCCACCAGTTGCAGCTCGTTCGGGGAACGACCCTTGCCGCGCAATACGACGCCGAGCCCGGCCGCTTCCGCCTGCGTACCTCCGAGGAGTATCTCTCGCTGGTGGTCGAGGTGTTGCGGCGGCTGCGTCCCGATATGGCTGTGGAGCGTATCGCCAGCGAAGTGCCGATGGGATTTCACCACTTGACGCAGTGGCATTTAACGCGGGTTTCCACCCTTTGGTCCCTGCTTGAAAAAAGATTAACGGCACGGAACGCGTATCAAGGCGAAATTTTTATACCTTTGCGCCGTTAAACCTTAATTGTTCAAAGAAAAATGACTCTGTTGAAGGAAAAAATAACTTTCGGGACGATTATGGGCGTAGTACGGGAATATTTCGTGATGACGATCGGTATTCTCCTCTACACGTTCGCGTGGATCGCCTGTATTCTGCCCGCACACGGTACCGGCGGCGGTGCCACGGGTGCGGCGCTGGTGTTGTGCGGGGCGATCGAAAACCTGTTCAACTTCCAGATTAACATCGGTACGATGGCGTTCATCGTCAATGGTATTCTGCTGCTGTTCGCAGGTTTCATCATTGGTTGGAATTTCGGTATCAAGACGATTTTCTGTATCATCGTGCTTCCTGCGTCGCTGAACTTTTTCCAGGAAACACTGCCCGGCGTGCAGGCGTGGCTCGCGGAACTGGGCGTTATCCCACCCGATGCGATCAGCCTGTTCGGTAATCTGGAACCGCTGCTGCTGGTCATCATGGGCGGTATGCTGTCCGGTGTGGGTATCTATATGTGTTTTCGTCAGGGCGGTTCGACCGGCGGTACGGATATCGTGGCGCTGCTGATCAACAAGTATCATCCGATCAACTACGGCCGTGTCGTGCTGGTGACCGATTCGCTTATCATCTGTGCATCGCTGCTGGTGGGCAACGGCATCGAGACGGTGATCTACGGCTTCCTGCTGACGGCGGTATTCGGTCTGAGCACCGATGCGTTGCTGGCGGGCAACCAGCAGTCGAATCAGATTCTGGTCATCAGCCATGAGCACGACCGTATCGCCGCAGAGATCGTCGAGAAGGCGCATCGCGGGGTGACGATGCTCAACGGCATGGGATGGTACACGAAAGAGTCGTCGCAGGTAGTGATGGTTATTTGCCGCAAACGCGAAACGGCCGACATCCTCAAGATCGTCCGCAACCTCGACCCCAAGGCGTTCGTTTCGGTGGCTTCGGTAACGGGTGTTTACGGACAGGGCTTCGGTATCATCGACGGCGGTATGCTCAACGGTATGAAGAAGAATTAGGGAATCTTCTTCGATTTGAAATAATACTCCTCGTCGATCCGGCGGGGAGTATTTGTTTTCCGGGAATAATGCGTAACTTTACCCGAAGAAAAACCGAATTGATTCCGTCGTTTTGCGGTTGCGGCTCGGCTCCGGACGGGCCGGTCGGTTCCGCAGCCTGAAAGCACTCCTTTTCGATCCTGCTACGACCATGCGCTATGCCGACATCGTACTTCCTCTGGCCCAGCCTCTCTACACCTTTGCGGTGGCGGAAGGCGTGACGCTTTGCGAGGGGATGGCCGTAGTCGTGCCTTTCGGCCGATCGAAGATCTACACGGGCATCGTCTGGCGGCTGCACGACCGGCGCCCCGATTTCAAGACCGTCAAGACCGTCTCCCGCGTGCTCTACGGTACGCCTCTGCTCGACGAGCGGCAGCGCCGTTTCTGGGAGTGGGTCGCCGATTATTACATGTGCACGCTGGGCGAGGTGATGCGCGTGGCGCTGCCTGCGCTGATGAAACCTTCGGGCGACACGGAGGAGGAGTTTACCGAA
>ENA-OROZ01001897-OROZ01001897.1-human-gut-metagenome-genome-assembly--contig:-NODE-1897-length-17507-cov-4.025957_pt1 | contig 17507 bp, 14 predicted proteins | sample MGYA00242138_ERZ509066 | MGnify/ENA primary metagenome ERZ509066 (study PRJEB26280, sample SAMEA2338691) | human gut metagenome | biome: human gut; feature: human-associated habitat; material: faeces... | reverse complement strand
ATGGAATGTTCAAGGCAACAGTGCTGCTGTATCCACCGGAAAACTTACACGATAGTTCCTAATTTCTACATGGTTCAGATAAAGTATAAAAGCTATTATAGATTAATTATAGTTTGCTAAATTTCGAGGTATAAAATGGAAAAGTTATCAATTAGAATAGCAGACCTTTTACTGGAAAAACAGTATATAGAAGAATCAATGTACAATATATACCAATATGGAATGCAGATGGCATTGGAAATAGGTCTTTCGTTTATCACAAGCATTGTCATATGCTGTATATGGGGAAAGATTGCTGAAGGAATTATTTTCTTTGCAATATTTATTCCGTTAAGGTCTTATTTGGGTGGCTTTCATATGAAAAGCTATAGAGCCTGTTACATATGTTCTTGTGTAACATTAGTCGCTGTATTAGGATTAAGTTCCTTTGAACCTTATTATTATATTTCATGGTTAATTTTAAGTATCTCCATAATAATGGTATTCTTTGAGGCAAAAAGGGAAAAGATGAAGGATGCAGAGGGACGACACTTTTATCCTAAGATTTGCATGATTATTTTAATAATTTTGATTATAGGTATTGTATTTACAACATTAGGTTCTTCTTCAAAATTGTTTTTATTAGCCTGTACGAATATTTTAGTGGCAGTTTCAAAGTTACTGGAAAAAACACAAGCGATAGAAGGAACATAAATTAAAAATTGATATTGAAAACCGTTCAGGCTGAAAGGAGAAAGCATGAACGGTTTTTTTACTGATAGAAATACGATAGCCGGACAGTTTTTTTACTGTCCGGTTTTTTTTATGAGCAAAATTCTTGAAGTATAAGAAGTTCGCCTGCCATATCCGGGCACCGCCCTTTCCGATTTTGAGTATTCAAAAATCGGAAAGGAGACAGCCACAGATGGCAGAAAGAGAAAAATATTATATCGGACTGAACGGACAAACCTTTGAGGTCAGTAAGGAACTTTACGAGACATATTACAAAGGGCAGCGCAAGGAGAAATACTTTACCCATGATCTGAAGCAGGAACATACAAAGGTGGATAAGGAAACCGGAGAGATGATTGTCATTCCCAGCAGGGAAGATTCTTATGAGCGGCTTCTGGAAGCAGAGAAGCAGTTTGCAGAGGAAGCGGAGAATGTAGAGGATGTGGCAGTTCGGGCGGTCATGCTGGAGAAATTGAACGAAGCCTTACGTACACTTACAGACGAGGAGACAGCTATCATTCATGCCCTGTTCTACCAGGAGATCAGTGAGGTGGAACTGGCGAAAAAATTAGGAATAGCCAGAACAACCTTACAGTCACGAAAATATAAGATTTTAGAGAAATTGAGAAAATTATTGTAAACTATTGCCTCTTCATTTATTGGCTAAGTAGATGAAGGGGCAATAATCAGTTATATAATAAATCAGCAGATTCTTGATGGTAATTCAATTATAAAGACAATTACTATGCTGAAAATATAAAGAATATGGCAGCTAAAAATGTATGATTGCAGATATATATGCTAAATATTATTATATGTCTTATCTACAAAATAAACCAGGAGGTTTTTGCAATGCTTTTAAAAGAAGAAATCAATAAATATTTGAATTATTGTAAATTTCAAAAGGAACTTGATGATAAGACAATAAAGGCATATAAGGCGGATTTGGAACAGTTTATTACAGTAATAGGAGAAAATAATCCAGATAAAGAAATGCTGAATGCATATCTTGTATACCTTCACCGTATGTATAAGCAAAAAACAGTCAAGAGAAAAATTGCCAGCGTGAAGGCACTGTTTCATTATTTAGAGGAAGAAGAACTGATAGAGATAAATCCATTCCATAAAGTAAAGACAAAGTTTCGGGAGGAAGTGATTTTACCCAAAATTATTCCGAGAGATATTATAGAGCAGTTGCTGAATCACCTTTATAAGGAAAGAAGTATTAAAGAATATTCAGAGTGGCGTAAAAAAATCATTTTAAGGGATATTGCAGTAGTAGAAACACTTTTTTCAACAGGACTTCGTATTTCGGAGTTGTGCCATTTACAAAGTAAATATTTTGACTTGAAGAATGGTGTGTTATGTATCCAAGGAAAAGGAGGAAAAGAACGGTATCTTCAAATAGGAAATCATGATGTATTGTCTATATTGAATGTCTACAAAAAGTGCTTTGAAGATGAGATAAAGAAGCATGGTTATTTTTTTGTCAATCGGTATGGAAAGCCATTGTCTGAACAATCAGCTAGAAGCATGATTCACAAATGTGCGGACGAAATACAGGCAGATATAAATATTACACCACATATGTTCCGACATTCATTTGCTACTTACTTGATGGAAGAAGATGTAAACATCAGATATATACAAAAAATGCTTGGGCATGCTTCTATAACGACAACAGAGATATATACATATGTAACGACTGAGAAGGAAAAAGAAATATTGCAGACAAAGCATCCGAGAAATAAGATGAGTTTAAGGAAAAATTTGTAATTTAGTATATTTTGATTGCTATATTTTGGAAAAATTTATATAATTAGTATGGTAACGATAATTAGGAATTATCGGGTGGATTTCAGCAAACGTGTAGATGAGATGGGAGATAATCTATTGTGATCTGTTGGATATGGAAATTGAATGGATAATAAGAAACTATAGAGATGAACCCGCAGGTTTAATCTATTTGGGCACATTTTGATAAAGGAATAGAAAATGGAAATATGGAAAGATTTACTTCTAAAAAATAAAAAAGGCACAGAATTTGTAAATGCACGAACAATTTCAGAAACAGATAGAGACAAAAAATTTCAGGTCTTTGAGGTACTTATTACAGAAACATTAGCTATTATAGACCCTGAAACAGAATGGCATTCGCTTCCTGTTCAGGGGGATGAAGGAGTTGATTTTATTGGCGAAATTCAGCCGATACAGGTTCCTTACATTATAAGTCGTCCACCTGAGGTTGTTTTAGGTCAGATTAAACGACGTAAAGGAAATTATACCAAAGATAATTTTCATTTAGATATAATTAAGATTATCGAATATTATTCAAATCAATATGCCAAAGATTCTGCGCTGTTTGAAATCATTCATGTATTGAGTACAGACAGCAATGTAGATTTATCTCAATGGATGGAAAACATTACATTTCCCTATACCGCCTATAAGATACTTCCAGTAAATGCGCTGGATTTTTTGAGATTCTGGAAAATAAATTCTAACTTTGTACCATGGGAATTATCTGGCATTTATTCTGAACAGCAATTGCAGCCGCTTCTGGATTACATTGATAACTTACAGGAAAACTGGGATGATTTAATTCAAGTACATATCAAAACTGATAGTCTTGCAAGAATAGATGATGAGATAGCCGTAAAAATAACGCTTACATCAACGGTTGATTTATCATTATCGCTATTTGCAGAATGGATTCCTCCCGAAGATTGTTCTCATATTGTACTATTATATCCGTCAAATATTATTGCAAATAATATTTGCAAATATGTAATTAATGTATATAGAGAATTATGTGTAACAATGCGCTTAAAATCCATTGCATCTGGCAGAAAAAATCTTGGTACAATAAATATTTATTCCTCTTCAGGAACATTAATTTGCAATAAAGAATTAGGATGGATAGATATTCGACCGGGAATAGCGGACAAATTTTTTTCTCTGCCTTGCGAGAAGAGTTTGACGGGCATTAAAAAGGCATTAAAAACAGATGCAGTTCAAAAATATCAAGCATTTGCTTTGATCGGTCAGGGTGGAATTGGAAAAACCAGACTGGCACAAGAACTGAGTCTGGTTGCTCAAAATGAGGCTTATTATACTGTTGCAGTCCAAAATGTAAATGATTTTCATAATTCGAGAAATCTAATTCTTGATATGATAATGAAATTAGTAAATTTTGAAAATCAAGTCATTATTTCTTATGAAAATATACATGAGAAATTGCGCACAAAGTTAGGAGCAAATTTTTCTATTGAATGGAATTCGAGCGTATTAAGTTACGTTTTTGGGGAAGATATTAGTGACAGCGATTTAGAGAATATTGCTAAATGCATATTAACATTGCTTATTGTTCAGCTTCATCATCAGCCTCTTTTTATATGGTTCAGTGATATGCATTGGGCATCAAAGGAAACAATTATTCTATTGCAGAAAATATTGAGATTGTTAAAGTTAAACAACGACTTCTTAAATCACCATTTGTTACTCCTGTTTGAAGGGAGGGATGGTGATACACTACAAATAGAAGAAAAGGTAATATTTCCTTATAAGTGGCTAGAGTTCAGCAAAGACGAAAAAATAAAAAGTTATAAACTTGGTACATGGACAGATGAAGACAGCCTTGAATTTATAAAAATGCTAATAAATCCTTTTAATAAGCCGCAGAGTCCAGATATGAAAGCATTGATTCAATTACTTATGAAATATTCATCTGGTAATCCTATGCACATAAAAGAATTACTGCGTTTTTTGAATGAAAAAGGGAATATCCATATTAGCGAAGATGGAACTTTAGCATTAGTTAATCCTAACTTATCGTTAGATTCCACTAATTTTGAAATAAGTGAAATTATATTAAAGCGGATAAATTTTTTTCAAGAGAAATATCCGGATATTATAGATTATTATATTATTTTGTCGGTCATTACTTGCAATGAAAAAGAAATGTATGGATATGTACGGAAGCAATTAGTAAAAAAATATTTTGACTATGAATTACTTGAAAAAGATATTGGAATCGTTTCAGCAGAGCATGCAGAGAAGATATTCTTACATGAATATTACAAAGAGTTATTAAAAAAACAATATTTGAAAGATGATTCCATAGTTGATGACTTTACAAAATATTATGAAAAACATTGTGCGGATTCTATTGATAGCTGCATAGATATTGTTTTGCTACAATTACAGAAGGATGATGTAGAATTCACATTGATAGCCCACGAATTGGAAAACATTCTTAACGAAAATTGTAATGATTATCAAGCATTAAAATGTTATCAGATACTTTTGCGTCTTCCATCGAAATATCGAAATTTTATCAGGGAAGAAGAAATTTATTTCCAAATGTCAGATATAGCAATCCGTATTGCTTCTTGGAAGGATTCCCAAACATATCTGAAAAAAATATTAAAAGTGAAACATAAGGAAAGTGATTTAGAAGGAGAACTTTATCAGATAATTGCCTGCAAAAATCTTGGAAATATGTACGGGGTGACACTTGAACTTGAACAATCGTTGGCAATATGTAAGGAGGGCATAAAAAGAACTGCAACTCACATAGAAAAAAACGAATTTTCGGATGCTACACTTCAAGCAGAGTTTGAACGGCAATATGAAATGCTGTTAAACCGGATTGCGGTATCATACTGGTTTGCTGGTCAACCTGAAACGTCAGCACCTTATCAGGAAAGGGCATTATTACTTGCTCAAAAAAGAAAAGACATTTATGCAATTGCTCACACACTTTATGAATCTGGAATGCGACAACTTCATCAGGATGTGCATCTTGGAATTGAGAATATAAAAAGAGCCCTTGAAATTCTACCAGGAAAAGATAAATTCACCGAACGTCAGGAAAAATATCTAGTTGAAACAGAATTATTAATAGGGCAGCTTCTGCTATATGCGGAAAATAATGATATGAATCTTCTGGTTTCCATTCAACATGAAAGTGAAAAATTGTGCCAGCAATTACTTGAGGAAAATGCCAATTATGAGTCCACACTTTGTAATATTGTAAACGGAATTTGTAATATTATGCTAGGTGAATATGAAAAAGCTATGAATCGGTTTTTTACGGCACTCAACAGTTCTAATTTAGGTGAATTTAATACTTTACGTTGGAAAATATATTTGAACATTGCAGAAACATTTCTCCTGTTATATGAACAAACGAAGGATTCATTTTTGCAAGAGCAAGCCGTTCGTTATGCTAAATGTGGTAGAAAAATTTTGTATGCAGCAATGGAAACCAATAAAAATCTAGATTCTTATCAAAAGATTACAGAAACTCCGTATTGTTATTTTAACAGCATTATAGACAATACGGAATTTCCTATAGAGAAGCCTGAAAAGCCAATGATTCAAGTAAAGTATAAAACATTTTATTTTTATATTATGGATTAGCGAATTTTATTTCCAGGCCAAAAGCTGTTCGTTAATTGATGTAATGGTAGTATGTTGGCATGTAAATCAATAATGATATCTTCGTTTGAATAGTTGAGGCGTAACTTATACCAATAATCATTTTCAGTTAGTTCAACAAAATTATCGCATAGAAAAATATACGGGCAGGTAATCGCATAAGCATCACTGCTTAAAATTTCTGGCAACCATATTTTTCTTTCAACACAGCAAAAACTGGAAAGGTCTATAATCTTTTCGATTATTAAAATTTTTTTTAGAAAATTTATTGTATGTTCGGAATTGCCTTGTGCTTCACACAAATTTACCAGAATATACGAGTTGCATATTTTTTTTCGCTGTGCCAATTGCTTGGAAAGATAAAGATAGAAATCATCTTGCACTTCTGCTGCATGCTTTGCCCAAAATATGCCCAGATTCTGTCTGCGTGAAAAGTTTCTATGAATACCATTACTTTTTTCAAAGTGGTAAATTTTTAATTCCGTATTAGTTACAATTCGATATTGTTTTTGGCGGATACGAAACTGATAATCAACATCTTCGTATCCGTTAAAAAACTGTTCGTCCATCTTTCCTACAGCATTTATTATCTCGCTTCTCGTAGCCATAAATGCAAAAATTGAAGCTTGTACATCGAAGAGAGGGGGCAATGAAAGATTTTCAGGTTTATTATTCAAATAAATGTGTTTTGCAGAAAAATTCTGGTATGCAATACCGCAACACTGGATTCCACCAGACTGTGGATATAAAAATAGCCCGCTTACTGCGCCAATAGTCAAATCTTGTAAAGAATTTATGACAATACATTGCCAGTCAGGTGCAAAAATAATGTCCGAATCTGCAAAAATAACATATGTATTTTCCGTCACAAATTTAAGCCCCTGATTGATGCTTTTGGGACATCCTATACTAAATTGGTGATAGATATAGTGTAATTTTAACATATCGGGAACAATATAGTTTTCTATAATATATTGTTCACAGTCAAAAGAAGATCCATCATTAATAAGGATTAATTCTGTTGGAAATTTTAGTGTTTGTAATAATGAGTGTATACATAAAGAAAATATTGGTTTCGTTTGGAAAACCGGCATAATAATTTGAAATTTAATCAAAATTTTTCACCTCTGTTTGATTAGACTCATATGCCAATGGCATAAATAACATATCGCAATTTTTACAAGGAAGTTGAAAGGAACGTCCTTTTAGCATAAGTTCCCGACTTTTATTATAGTGTTTCCCATACCAGATATTTAAGAGTGTTTCGTGCGAGACATCTCCCATTGTATACGTACCATAAGCGTCATTGCAGCAAAAACTAACTTGTCCATTTGGCCGGATAACAATCTGTGAAAACGGTAAAATACAGGGCGAAGTAAGTTCGGCTACGCTATCTCTGTTTGGTGAATTTCCAGCCCTTGAGGAAAGACATTCATTTATGTTACGTAAATGGATTTCTACTTTTTCTTTAGGCACATGGTTTACAATAAGTATTTGTTGTAACTTTAAATGCCCTGGTAGAAGGACTGGTTCCGTATTATAATTGTTTATATGTATGAAATCTACATATGGCAATAATTCCATTAATTTCTCTGGTGTCATTAACAGACCGTTTGAATATATAAAAATATAAGCGTTGGGCAAACTTTTACGCGTAAATTTAAGTCGTTCTAGTAATAGTGAATCCAATAAAGGTTCATTATTAGAGAAAAGATTAATAGTTCCCTGATAATTCAAGGATACTAATTGCAAAATTATTCTTTTAAATAACTCCATAGTCATTTGTTGGTGTACTCGCTTGTCCTTTTGAACGTTTACCGGACAAAAGGAACAAGTATTGTTACACTGATTAATAGTTTCAATTTCAATTTTATTGAAAAGAGCGAGCTGAGAATCTGCTGTACAGTTATATATATACTGTTTTAAAAAATTTTTGCAAATTTTATCTTTTTGTAAAATATATTCTTTGTAATCATTTTCTGTTGATGTTGAAAATTCATTCACAACATAATTCAAAGAAATTTTGCGGTTATAGTAATGTTCTAAATACTGTGGATAATATTTTTGCAAATATTCCAAATATGATTTTTGAATCATAGCATACTCCTTTATCTAAATTTATAAGAATTTGATGAAGGTTAGTTATCCCATCCGTCCTGCGAGTTCATCTCTATAGTTTCTTATTATCCATTCAATTTCCATATCCAACAGATCACAATAGATTATCTCCCATCTCATCTACACGTTTGCTGAAATCCACCCGATAATTCCTAATTATCGTTACCATATTAAAATAAAATGAAAATTTTTTCGGCAGCCCCCTTTACCTAGCGGCGAATTAGGTGAAGGGGTTTTCTTTTGTCTAAAATATTCCCCTTTTACTGCACTTTGACAACTTCATATCTGTGCATCAGGCACACATCCGACCGGTCGGAGAGCCGGAAAGCACAAGTCAGGGTACGCCATGACGGATCAGTGTGAAAAGAACCGCACTATCCTGAGCGGGAACTACCTGTGGCTTTACTGCCCGTGGTGGGGCAGGATGCGATGATTCCGGTCGGAGATAATGATACTTCCACGCCAGTGGCCCGCATAAGTGACGGGAAAATGCACACCCACGTTTGAGAAAGAATGTGGGCGGCTTTTATGATGCCTGCTTACCGGCAGGATGGCTGATGCACCTTTTTATAAAGCAGTAGAAATCATGGGCTGGATGGAAGCTCATTTTTGTTAGTAAAAAGCCAAACCGATACCTTCCAGCCTATTCCTGTGCTGCTTTATGGCACTAAGAAATTTTAGGAGGCGTAACGATGGCAAAGAGTGCAGAAGAATTATTAATTTATTTATTTGATGAGATTTTACCGAAACATGGAATGAATCTGAGGGTAAAACAGAAAGAACTTTCTCTTGAAATGCTCCGGGCATTGCAGGAAAACAAACTGGCTTTATGTGAGGCGGAAGTGGGGACAGGAAAAACTCACGCATATATCCTTGCACTGACGGTACATAACATTTATTCAGATAAGAAGATTCCGGCAGTCATATCAACATCCACCATAGCCCTGCAGAAAGCATTGACAGAGGAATACATACCGCAGATATCCGGGATCCTTTTAGAACACCATGTAATTGACAAACCATTATCTTTTGTGGTGCGGAAAGGAAAACGGCATTATGTCTGTGACTCCAGATTGAAGATATATGAGACATCCATAAAAAATTTGCAGAGAGAAACGGATGCCGAGCTGATACTGGAACTGGCAAAGCTTGGGGAACAGGAATTTGATAGGATTGATCTGGATGATACCGTGCTGACACCCTATGTAAAAGGTAGAATCAACGTGTTTCGCTGTAATAAGTCATGTCCTTATTCGCTTTTATGTAGATTTATGAATTTTAAGAAAAAGTGTATGACGGATAGTTTTGATTTTCAGATTACGAATCACAATTATATCCTTGCCGATCTGATTGGACAGAAGCAGGGCAGAAAACCTCTTTTTCCGGGATATGGGGCAATGGTGTTTGATGAGTCCCACAAGCTGATAGATGCCGCAAGACAGATGTATAGCACAGTCTGGGGCGAGCAGGATGCGGAACTTATCGTGACTTTGAGTGAAGCGAACAGAAGAACCGCAGCCATGGATGAACTTACTGTGTTACGGAGTCAGCTTGCGGAATATAACAGACAGATATTTGACAGACTGGCGGGAGATTTAGCGGGAAATCATACCAGAGAGGGAAGCAGGATTGAAATAGTGATAGGTTCCATGGAAAAAATTTACATAAGGCACATGGCAAAGGCTTTAGAGCAGCTTCCCTTATCCTATCAGGAAAACAGCGGACAGAAAATGCGGTTGCAAGGTCTGAAAAATCGTTGCCAGGAGCTGACGGACAAGCTGACCGTATTTCTAAACAGCGGAAATTCAATCTGCTGGATGGAAAAGAGAGAGAACGGCAGGCTTGCCCTGTGTGCGGTTCCAATGGAACTGGAACAGATTTTATTCCATGATATCTGGAGCAGACCGATACCGGTTATTATCACATCCGGCACAATGTCAGTCCGGGGTGATTTCAGTCACTTCAAGAGAATGACAGGGCTTTCCTTTGCAGCTTTATCAAGAATCATGGAAACCAGCAAGCCCTCACCCTTTGATTTTCAGAGTAACGGTCTGCTCTATATACCAGAGCGTATGCCGTTTCCGAATATCCGGGATGACAGATACATACAGGCGATCATGGAGGAAATAGTGCAGATAGTGTCTGCCACTCATGGACATACCCTGATCCTTTTTACATCCTATTGGCTCATGGAAAGGGTGTTCTATGGTCTGAAGGAGCAGCTTTCCGATTATCCGCTGTTTCTTATGGGCAGAGGCAGATTGGATGTGATAAGTAGCTTCCGCAGGAGCGGAAACGGAGTGTTGTTTGCCAGTGACAGTGCCGGAGAGGGAATTGACCTTGCAGGGGATATCCTTTCCAGCCTGATCGTGGTAAAACTGCCGTTTCCTGTGCCTGATCCGGTCATGGAATACCAGAGAAACCAATATGAGGACTTTGATTTATACCGCAGGGACATCATTATCCCGGAAATGCTGATTAAGCTAAGGCAGTGGTTCGGGCGCGGCATCCGCCGGGAAAAGGACACGGCGGTATTTTCCATCTTAGACAGCAGGGCATCCCTGCGTGGCAGATACCGGGCAGAAATTCTGAATACCCTGCCGACCATGCCGGTCACGGACAGACTTATGGATGTGGCAGACTTTATTATAAGGAAGAAAGCAGACAGTTATTTTATGGATAAGGAGTGGGAAGAAGAATGAAAATCGTGTTGATCGTTGTGGGTGCTGCAGCAGGCACCCTTGCTGTTATGTTCTTGTTAGCCAGTGTTGCGATTACGAGAGTAGGGGAAGATATGCGAGACAGGGAATGAAATAAATGATGTATAAGCACTGGCGGTGATTCGGGTGAAGTATCCGGCGCTGCCAGTGATTTTGTGGAGGGATTCAGAATGACAGTAGTATTGATAGTGATTAGTATGATGATGGATATTACAGTGATTTTCTTTGTACTGGCCAGTGTAGCAGTTGTAAAAAAGAATATAAGTGATACGGAAAGGATGCTTTGGAGAGATTTCAGGTCATAGGACAATCCATATTTTGCATAGGATGAAAGAAACGGAGGGATATGGCAGTTCCATGGGAAAATTGCAGGATATGAGAGATGTTCAGAGTGAAGATATCCAAAAAACAGATATTATGGAAGTGAAAAAGGGAGATTTATTGGATATTGATACGGTCACTATTGACAAAACTCATCCCGTAGAGAAGAAGTTGAAAGAATTTGCAGCAGGCAAGAATGGAGATTTGTCAACGCACTTGAATGAGGGCTATGTGGTCAGGGTGCATTTCAGCAGAGACGATTATTCTGCAACAGATGCGCTAAAACATTATCTGAAGCAAATTGCAGAGTTGAAATATTAAAAAAGATTCGACAAATAAAGAAAGTTATGTTAATCTAAGGACAGGATTGAAAAGCGGATTCCTGACTTTAGTGCGGTATTTGTGTGACTTCTTATTAGCGAATATAAGGTCAGGAGTGATGCAAATGAATAACAAGAATATTTATGATACTGGTCTGTATCTGCGTCTGTCTAGAGATGATGCAGATGTGGACGGCAGTAAAAAGACAGAGAGCAACAGTATCAGCAGTCAAAGAGACATTTTAAGAGCATACGTTCAAAGCCATGAAGATTTGCAGATTTATGATATTTACATTGATGATGGCTATTCGGGGGCGAATTTTGAAAGACCGGAATTTCAGAGAATGATGGCAGATGTTCGTGCCGGAAAAGTGAACTGTGTGTTAGTAAAAGATTTGTCAAGATTTGGGCGAGATTATATAGAAGCCGGGCGGTTTATACAAAAGACCTTCCCGGCTTTAAATGTGCGCTTTATTGCGGTTACGGATGGTTTTGATAGTCTGTATGTAGACAAAACAGACAGCAGTCTGATATTGCCAATTAAAAATTTTGTAAATGACAGTTATTGCAGAGATATATCCATGAAGGTCAAGGCACAGCAGAAAGTAAAGCGCATGGAAGGAAAATGTATCAGTGCATTTACTGTTTATGGTTATAAGAAGAATCCGGAAGATAAGAACAGCTTAGTTGTTGACGAATATGCTGCAGATATTGTAAGGAAAATTTTTGCATGGAAGATAGCGGGAATGAGTCTGGGAGCAATCGCAGAAAAGCTGAATGCCACAGGCATCTTATCACCTATGGAATATAAAAAGTCTCTTGGAATGAAGTATTATACAGGATTTGAAGGCTCCTCTACTGCAAAATGGGCGGCAGCATCTGTGAAACGCATTTTAGTGAATCCGGTATATATCGGAACCATGGTGCAGGGAAAACAAGAGAAAGTAAATTATAAGGTAAAAAAGAGAATTGATAAACCACAGGAAGAATGGATCTATGTAAAAAATACCCATAAGGCCATTATATCAGAAGTTGAATTTTTAACGGTTCAAGATTTATTGAAATATGATGGGAGGGCTTCAAGTAACACAGATACGGCTAATTTGTTCAGCGGTGTTTTGATATGCGCAGATTGTAAAGCGCCCATGATAAAAAGAGTAAATTCCTATAAAGGTAAAAAGAAAGTATTTTATATCTGTCAGACTAAAAACAAGTCCATGGGATGCAGCAGGCACAGTATAGAGGAAGAGACGTTAAAAAGGATTGTATTTAAGGAGATTAAGAAATACCTTGAATTAATGGCATCCTATTCAGAAGTTGCTGAGTATTTAGAACAGATGAATGTCAATTACGAACAGGTCGTTGAATATGATTCACAGATAGCAACGCTCCAAACAGAATATAACAGATATTATGGGTTAAAGAGCAGTCTGTTTGCTGATTTAAAGGAAGGGCTGATTGATAAAAAGGAATTTGACGAATTTCACAATTTATATGAGAGAAAATGCAGTGAACTGGAAAATGCCATAGCTGCACAAAAGAAAATCATAAAAGACATGTTCCAGAATGGTGTTGCTGCAAAATCACAGCTTGAAAAGATTAAGGAAACACTGGAACTTCAGGAACTGGACAGGGAACTGCTGGTAACAACAGTCCGTAAGATATATGTTCATGAGGACAAAAGATTAGAGATAGAGTTTCGATTTTCTAATGAAATGGATAAATTAGCTGTTATGAGCCAGATGTGTCACGAAAAAACTTCTATGCAGGAGGTGATATAAAATGGCGAGAACGAAGAAAAGATACTTGGAAATGCCAGTGGAAACAGAAGCTATGGAAGTACTCATTGTAAAGTATTCTGTTGGAATATACAGCCGATTATCAGTAGATCATGATGACAGAAAATCCGAATCCATAGAAAATCAGATAGAAATTATCCGTCAATATATAACCACCCAAAACAATAATCCTAAAAAGAAGCAGAAATTTGAAATCTATGATATCTATATAGATAGGGGGATTTCAGGCACTTCCTTTGAGAGAGCAGGATTTGACAGGCTGATGGATGATGTAAGAAATCATAACGTAAATTGCATTATTGTAAAGGATTTATCGAGATTTGGCAGGGATTATTTAGAAACGGGAAATTATATAGAAAAAATATTACCGTTTTTAGGGGTTAGGTTTATTGCAGTTACAGATGGGTTTGATTCCATGTCTGAAAATGTTTCGGAAAAAAAACTGGCAATGAACATTAAGAATCTTGTAAATGATATGTATGCAAAAGATATATCAAAAAGAGTAATGGTTGCAAGAAAAATTGCCGCTGAGAGAGGCGCATATATCGGGAGCACAGCACCTTATGGGTATACTGCGGAGGAAATAAACGGAATAAGGAAGCTGGTAATTCATCCTGAAAATGCAGGGATTGTACGTTATCTTTTTGAAGGCTATGCGTCAGGCATTTCTTATGGCGAAATGTCATCATGCCTTTATCGGAAGAAAGTGCATAGAATCAGTGATTACAATAAATACGGTCATACATATTGGAAAAATGGTGAGATACTTCATCAGTGGAATCCCGGCGTTATCAGGGGTGTGTTATCTAATCCGGTATACATGGGTAAACTTGTGCAGTGCAAGAGAAAATCACGATTACAGGAGGGACAGAAAGGAAACTGCCATACCGGGGAAAATGAATGGATTACAGTAGAAAACAGCCATGAACCAATCATAGAGCAGGAATTGTTTGATAGGGTAAATGCTGGGTTGAAAAGAATGGCGAAGGAACCTGCTGATAAGAGAAAAACCGGAAAGGGTGCTGTAACGGACGATGAAAATATTTTCCGTCATATTCTTTATTGTGGGAACTGCGGTGGTAAGATGCACGCAACATATTATCAGAGCAGAGTGAATGGAAAAAAGAGTTATTCGTATTATTGCCGGAGAGCTTATTATATTGATGGGAGGAGATGTTCTAAAAATTACATAAAAGAAGAACAGATTGAACGTTGTTGTTTAGAGCAGATGAAACAGATTTTGAAAGAACAGAATCTTTCTTCCAAGGCTCTGACTGCTATGAACAATTTAGAATGTGAAAAAATGAAAGCGGCTTATCTTGAAGAACAAAATAAAATCATGCAGGAAAAACAGAAACTCAGTGCACAGGCCGCAGCTTTGTATATGCAGTATAAAGAGGGCTGTGTAAGCAATCAGGAGTATTCTTCTTTTCGGGAAAACAGATCTGAGTATGAAAATTTCTGCGAGAAAAGAATGGAGGAATTAAAGCGGAAAATAAGAAAAAGTGAAATAAAGGCAGAGGAACAGAATAAGTTTTTACGTTCTCTGCAAAAAGCACAAGGATGTAAAAAACTAAATATTCAGCTAATAGAGTCTTTGATAGAGAAGATTACTGTTTCATCGGATGGAGTGATAGATATCCAGTTCCGGTTTAAAAATGAAGCCAGAGGTGAATGTGATGCCTAAGAATATAATTGCAGGATACTACCGTCTTTCCATGGAGGATGATGACATTAAGGTGGAAAGTAACAGTATTACAAATCAGAGACTGTTGATAAAGAGATATATTTTAGAGCATCCGGAGCTTTCCTGTTATGAATATTGCGAATTTTATGATGATGGAGTCTCAGGAACAACAATGAACAGGCCGGGGATGCAGACTATGCTTGAAAAAATAAAGCAGAATGAAATCAAATGTGTCATTGTGAAAGACCTGTCACGGTTCTCAAGGGATTACATTGAATTAGGTACTTACATGGAGCAGATTTTCCCATTTATGGGTATTCGTTTTATCTCTATTGCGGAACATTATGACAGTAAGGATTATATCGGGAAAACGGCTGATATTGATATCGGTTTTCAAAGTCTGCTGGCAGACTTTTACTGTAAGGATGTTTCAGAAAAAGTGAGAAGCTCTGTAATGGCAAAGAAAAATCAAGGCAAATATGCAACAGGAAATACACCTTTTGGATATGCGAAGAATGAGGGTAACCGGAATGAATTACTGATTGTACCAGAAGAAGCCGAAGTGATCAGACATATTTTTGAACTGTCTTTGTCAGGGCAGAATTTGACGCAGATTTGCAGAACATTGAATGATGAGAAGGTGCCTACACCGCTGGAATACAAAAATCAAAGAAAGAAACAGAATCGAAAGGAACTGCAACAGGAACATAAATACTGGCAGCCGGGAACCGTAAGAGCAATACTGACAAATGAGAGTTATCTTGGCAGTATGGTTTATAATAAATCTGTTCAGGCGCAAGTGGGCGGAAGCCGGGCAATATTAAAACCGAGGGAAGAATGGAAAGTATTTGAAAACCATCATTCCGCTATTATTAGCAAAGAAGTGTTTGATAAGGTGCAGGAAAGGTTTTTCTGCAAAAAAGCAGTGGTAAGGAAGCCTGTTCAATATGCACTGAAAGGAAAGATGTATTGCGGATATTGCCATCGCAGACTAAGGATTATGAAACTGGCAGGCGACAGACTGTATTATTATTGTTCGAATCAAAAGCTGAATAGTAATAATGAATGTCTCTCTGGCAGCGTTAGTAATGAGTTATTAGAGAAAATTGTACTGGAAGAAATTAAGGTGCAGATAACAAAACTGGCAGACTTGGCGAGTGTCAGAAAGGAAGTTGCAGAGGAACAACGCACAATCATCAGGAAAACGGATAAAGAAATAATGGGTGTAGAAGCAGAGATAACAGAACTGACAGAAAGCAAGGCTGGTCTATTGGAGGAATATCATGCGGGTACATATACCAAGGAGCAGTATATGGAATATCGCAGACAGTTGGATCAGCAGATTTCCGAAAAGCAGATGTGGAAGAAGAAGCTGGAGAAGCAGTCAGATACCTGTAATGATTTGTTATATGCAGATACAAGGGATTATGGGAGTCTTCTGCAATATGCCGGTTTTGGGGCTCTTACAAAAGAAATGGCGGATGCATTTATAGAAAAGATAGAAATAAGTAATGAGAAAGCCATCAATATTTATTGGAAATTCAATAAAAGTGATGGCAGTATCTCCAATAGTGTAACAACAATCTTACAGCATCCGTCCGCAGATGAAGCAATAATGTAGCAGCAGCCTATGGAAAATGTGACAACAATGTAACACCAGCCCACAAAGCTTCAAGGAAAAATGAGGATAAAAAAGCTAAAAAAATTTGTAGCAACTACTTGACAGCAACGGGTATTGTGAGAGAAAATGATCCTTTTCTGTATGGAGAAAAGGTAAAGGCCTATCTTCGAAGAGGTGCCCGCACATTGCGGAGTGAAAGTGTATATCCGAATAACCGTGTCGGATGGGGAGCACTTTGTCTGGCGGGAAGCCTGCCGGATTAATTCCGTTGGATCGCAAGATATTTATACGATTTTTGACTTGAAATCTGCTTGTGAACGCTGCCTGTATGTTTATAATGAAAGTTGGGCAGCAATTTTAAGTTGCCGCCGATGGGAATGACAGAGTAGAAGATACGCTGGGAGAATACTTAATCATAAAACAGATCAGGAGAGAACACAATGATTACATTAAACGGACAATGGAAGATGAAGCAGGTAAAGGAGAAGGAATGGCACCAGGGAACGGTTCCGGGAACCGTATATACAGATCTGCTCACCCAAGGGTTAATTGTGGATCCCTATGTAGGAGAGAACGAGGACGAAGTCCGGGATCTTTCCTATAATGATTATCTTTATGAAAAGGGACTCGGCTCTCATAATAGACCCGCCAGTTTCTTTAAATGTAAAGACAGACATATACACGTCTTATGCGGGTGTTTTGATGGAAATCTTGACGAGTTCGAAAATAAGGTAAAGGAAGAACACGGTAACAGTAAATACGCCAAAG
>ENA-OROZ01001886-OROZ01001886.1-human-gut-metagenome-genome-assembly--contig:-NODE-1886-length-17607-cov-17.631837_pt1 | contig 17607 bp, 10 predicted proteins | sample MGYA00242138_ERZ509066 | MGnify/ENA primary metagenome ERZ509066 (study PRJEB26280, sample SAMEA2338691) | human gut metagenome | biome: human gut; feature: human-associated habitat; material: faeces... | reverse complement strand
ATTATCCTGACTACCCATTCGCCTGCCGTCATTATGGAAGGCTGGCTGGATGCCGTGACAGAAGTAAGCGATATATCTACCACCGTAGGGCACAAGCTCGACAAGGATTCTCCCAACTGTAATTTGTAATTCGTAACCTGTAATAGAACAAATGGCAACTTCACTACGAGATAATCTGACTTCTTCTTATTTCAATGCCGCCCATAAGCTTTATCCGAAGAAAGCCCGCCGACGTATCATCGCTTACGTAGAAAGCTATGACGACATCGCTTTCTGGCGCACATTGCTTGAAGAGTTTGAAGACGACGAACACTATTTCCAAGTGATGCTTCCTTCGGCCACTTCCCTGGCAAAAGGAAAAAAGATGGTACTCATGAACACGCTGAATACAGCCGAATTGGGGAGAAGTCTGATTGCCTGTGTGGACAGTGACTATGATTTCCTGTTGCAGGGAGCTACCAATACCTCCCGTAAAATCAACCGGAACAGGTATATTTTCCAGACTTATACCTATGCCATTGAAAACTATCATTGTTTTGCCGAAAGCCTTCACGAAGTATGTGTGCAGGCTACGTTGAATGACCGTTCCATTTTAGATTTCAACTTCTACCTGAAGAAGTACTCCGAAATTGTGTATCCGCTTTTCCTCTGGAACGTATGGTTCTATCGCCAACGGGATACTTATACTTTCCCTATGTACGATTTCCATACTTATACTTCTTTGCGCGAGATTAATCTCCGGCATCCGGAAAAGAGCTTGGAATCCCTTCAACAACGGGTTAATCAGAAGTTGGTAGAGTTGAAAAAGAAATTCCCCCATAACATCAATCAGGTGAATGGATTGCGGACTGAATTTAAAGAACTGGGCTTGGTGCCGGAAACTACTTACTTGTATATGCAGGGACACCATGTGATGGATAATGTGGTAATGAAACTACTGATTCCGGTCTGCACCGTATTGCGCCGTGAACGGGAACAGGAAATCAAGCGGCTGGCCGAACACAATGAACAGTTCAGAAACGAACTGACTTGTTATCAGAACAGCCAGGTGAACGTAGAAATCATGCTCAAGAAGAATGTAGCCTACAAAAGACTCTTCCATTATGATTGGCTACGGCAGGATATCAGTGAATATTTGGAAGAAGGAAAGAATAAAGAAGAAAAGAAACAGAGATCATAAATAAAAGAAAAACTAAAAAAGAGAGAGACGATTGCTTATGAAAGAAGTAAAAGAAGTGGTTGATACAGTGAGTGTGGCATTGGCAAACGGGCAACCGGAAGAAGCAGGTAATGTGGTGATGCAAGAAGTGAATCATGCTTTGCTCTCGATGGGAGTGGATGAAGCTATGGCTGATAAGATTGATAACTTTATCATCTTATTGTTTATTATTGGAATAGCATTACTGGCCAATCTGATTTGCCGCAAGATTATTCTGCGTACCGTGGCTAAATTGGTGAGACAGACAAAAGCTACTTGGGATGATATTGTATTTAATGATAAAGTAATGGTGAACATCAGCAGGATGGTGGCGCCTATATTGATTTATATATCTATTCCTATTGCTTTTCCCGAACATGCAGACTCTGCTTTGCTTGATTTTCTTCGAAGACTTTGCATGATTTATATCCTTGCAGTCTTTCTTCGCTTCGTCAGTGCTTTGTTTACGGCTGTGTATCTGGTATATAGCGCGCGTGAACAATATAAAGACAAACCTTTGAAGGGGCTTTTGCAGACAGCGCAAGTCATTCTCTTCTTTATAGGAGCTATCATCATTATCAGTATTCTGATAAAGCAAAGTCCGGTGGTGTTGCTGACCGGATTGGGAGCTTCCGCTGCGGTTCTGATGTTAGTTTTCAAGGACAGTATCATGGGATTTGTCTCCGGTATCCAGCTTTCCGCCAATAATATGCTGAAGGTGGGCGATTGGATCACGATGCCGAAATACGGTGCGGACGGTACGGTGATAGAAGTAACATTGAATACCGTAAAAATACGTAACTTCGATAATACCATCACCACCATTCCTCCTTACCTATTGATTAGTGATTCTTTCCAAAACTGGCAGGGAATGCAGGAATCCGGCGGACGTCGTGTAAAACGTTCCATCAATATAGATATGACCAGTGTGCATTTCTGTACGCCGGAAATGTTGGCAAAATACCGGAAGATACAAATCTTGAAAGACTATGTGGATGAAACAGAAAAGGTAGTGGAAGAATATAATAAGGAACATCATATCGACAACTCTGTGTTAGTGAATGGACGCCGGCAAACAAACCTGGGAGTTTTCCGTGCCTATCTGACTAACTATCTGAAGAATCTGCCTACCGTCAACCAAGACCTGACCTGCATGGTACGTCAGCTTCAGCCTACCGAAACCGGTATCCCGTTGGAACTTTATTTCTTTTCTGCCAATAAAGCATGGGTTGCCTACGAAGGTATACAGGCAGATGTTTTCGATCATGTGCTTGCCATTATTCCCGAATTCGACTTGCGTGTCTTCCAAAACCCGTCGGGGGCAGACCTGCATCGGATAGGAGTAAAGATAGAAAACTAATCAAACGATAAAACGCTTATAAATTGCTATTACTATGACTACACCGTTATCCAACCAGATTATCCGTGAAATCACTCCTTTATCAGATAAGGATTGCTTTTACATTGCGGAGCGTTATAAAACGGAATTCACTTATCCTATACACAACCACTCCGAGTTTGAATTGAACTTCACTGAAAAGGCTGCCGGAGTAAGGCGGATTGTGGGAGACTCTTCCGAAGTGATAGGTGATTATGATTTGGTATTGATAACAGGAAAAGACTTGGAGCACGTCTGGGAACAGAACGACTGCCATTCGAAAGAGATACGGGAGATTACGATTCAGTTTTCTTCCGATCTTTTCTTCAAGAGCTTTATCAATAAGAATCAGTTCGACTCTATCCGCCGGATGCTGGATAAAGCACAAAAAGGGCTTTGTTTCCCGATGTCTGCCATACTCAAAATATATCCGTTGCTGGATACGCTTGCCTCCGAAAAACAGGGATTCTATGCGGTCATTAAGTTTATGACGATCCTGTATGAACTTTCTCTCTTTGAAGAAGAAGCGCGTACCTTGTCCAGTTCGTCTTTTGCCAAGATAGATATTCATTCGGACAGCCGGCGTGTGCAGAAAGTGCAGGAGTACATCAATACACATTATCAGGAAGAAATACGCCTGGGGCAGTTGGCCGATATGGTGGGGATGACGGATGTGTCATTCAGCCGCTTTTTCAAACTGCGTACAGGCAAGAATCTTTCCGATTATATCATTGATATTCGGCTGGGCTTTGCTTCCCGGTTGCTGGTAGATTCTACGATGTCTATCGCCGAGATTTGTTATGAGTGCGGTTTTAATAACCTTTCCAATTTCAACCGGATCTTCAAGAAGAAAAAGAGTTGTTCGCCTAAAGAGTTTCGTGAGAACTACCGGAAGAAAAAGAAACTGATTTAGCGCATTTTCTTTTATGAACTCGGTGATTAACTCCCGAGTTCTATCTTCCACTCACCAATCGTTCGTGTGGCGCTGTCAAAGTTTACACCTACTTTAACTATTTTCCTGTGATCCGCCTGATACGGAATAGCATACCCCTTGCTGTTAATCTGCGCTAATGCTTCTTCGGGTGTACCATTTACTTTAAATTCAAAAACATAGATGGTATCTTGAAGTTTCACAACCGCGTCTGCTCTTCCAATGGCTGTATCCACTTCCACATCTATATACTGTCCCATCAGCCGGAAAAACAGATAAAAGATAGTTTGGTAATGTTTCTCCTCCTTGTTGTTCAGTTTATTCGGGATAGACACAAAGAAAGATTTCAGTCTTTCCAGACACTCCTCTAAATGACCGATACGCAAGTCTTTAATAAAGGACACTACATAAAATGTATTCTCTCGTGCAGGCAGATGCACATAAGCGGGCATCAGCGATTCGATAAATCCTTTTCTTACTTCTTTGTTGGGATAAGCCAGTGTATACAGTTGGAAATCCGGATCATATCCCTTAATTGTGAGATAACCGCTTTGGTAGAGCACCGGAAGAGGATCGGTGATTCTATTGCTGGGCGCATCAAACTGTTCGGCGGTGGCGGTCGTGTTATCCAGTTCCCGGATATCAAAATCGCTTTCTTGCAGAATATCTATCAGGAAAGTGGGAGTACCGGTCGAAAACCAAAAATTGGCATACTTCTTCTGTGCGAATGCATTGAACAAACTGAATGGATTATAAATATCTTCACTGTTCTCACTGAAATGATAGCCGTCATATTGTTGTTTCAAATGTACACAGGCTTCCTCGTATGTTTCCTTGTTGGCTTGGGCCATTTGTTCAATATCAATTTGCAATTGCGTGCGCAGTTCTTGTTCGGTGATGCCACAGATAGCACTGTAATCATCCCTCATGCTGATATTCTGCAAGTTGTTCAATTCACTGAAGATACTCATTTGGCTGAATTTGCTGATACCTGTCAATAATAAGAAGCGAAGATACTGTCCCTGGGCTTTCAGTGGACTAAAGAAATCCCGCATGATATTACGTATTTCCTTTTGAACTTCATCATTATGATTGCTGTCCAGCATTGGTGAGTCATACTCATCTATTAATACCACCACCTGTTTACCCGTCTGTTTGTAAGCACGACGAATAATTCCTTCAAAACGTAAACTGAAAGTCGTTTCTCCTTCTTCCCGTTGATAAATTTTCTCCCATAAAAGCAATTGGCGGTTAATAACGGCTGACAGCATATCAGCGGTTATATATTTACTCACACTAAAATCAAAGTGTAATACCGGATAAACCGTCCAATCCTTTTCCAGAGTCTCCATAGCCAAGCCCTGAAACAGTTCTTTTTTTCCCAGGAAATAAGCCTCTAGTGTAGAAACCAGCAAACTTTTCCCAAAGCGTCGGGGACGACTTAGAAAATAGACTTTATTTGTATGAGTCAAACGATAAATCAATTCCGTTTTATCAACATAGACACAATCATTATTGCGTAAATCTTCAAAGTTCTGTATTCCTATCGGATATCTTCTGAAATTCTCTTCCATGACGCATATTTGTTTTTAGCGTGAAACATACACAAAGATAATGATATTTAGTTTCAAGTCAATTATGCCTGTTCTTTTTTTAAGAAAGTCCAACGTTGGATATATACTTAGTGGGAAAGGAGCTATCGGTGTTTCTTTGCGTAATGCATTGAAAAGCGATGAAACATATCTTTGACGACAAGCGGGTGGAAATACACTATCAGCCAAAATTTTCACCTTCTCACAACTGTCAGACGATTAATTTCATGCATAATGAGAGATAAAAGAGTGAAGTTCCGGTCTTAAATTTGCTTATAAACAAGTTAAACTAATAGCGTAACTGATTGATAATACGTTTGTAACATCTTGTCATCATCTTGCAACGTCTCTTTCAAGAGATTGTATTTATTTCGTCTTATAGTTGTAATGCTCACCCTCTATCTTTGCCGGCGTAATTAAAACGTAGAGCAAAGTTAGATGAAAAAACTATTTCTTATCCGATTTTCAGTGGCGGCCTTCTTTTGCCTGTTGTGTGTACTTCCTGCATTGGCTGCCAATATCAAGATTAAAGGAGCTGTGAAAGACAAACTATCCAAAGAGCCTTTGATAGGAGCTACGATACGTTTGCTCGGAACTCAAGCCGGAGCAGTGACCGATATGGAGGGTAATTTCGAATTGAACAGCATGGGCGTGTTGGAGGGTATGTATGATATTGAGATTAAATATGTAGGTTACAAAACGGAAGTACGCCGTAAAGTGCGTGTGGAGAATGGAAAACTGGTGATACTGAATCTGGAGTTGGAAACCGATGCACAGGAACTTGCCGATGTGGTGGTTGTAGCTAAGAAGAATAGGGAAAATGAGAATATGCTGTTGCTCGAACAGCAAAAAGCAGTCATTGCCGTACAATCTGTTGGTGTCAGGGAGCTTTCCCGCAAGGGTGTTTCGGATGCAGAAGGTGCTGTGACGAAAGTTGCCGGAGTGTCTAAACAAGACGGAGTGAAAAATGTCTTTGTCCGTGGATTGGGTGACCGGTACAATGCAACTACTTTTAATGGATTTGCTCTTCCTTCCGAAGACCCGGAATATAAGAATATCTCTCTTGATTTCTTCGGTACGGACATTATTCAGTCCGTAGGTGTAAATAAAGCATTCAACGCGGGAGGCAGCAGCGATGTCGGAGGGGCAACCATTGATATTGTATCCAAAGAACTAATTGGTAGCGGTCATCTGGGATTCGGCATTTCCGGTGGCTTGAATACACAAACGGTAGCAGCCGATTTTCTGAAACAGGATGGAGTGAACTTCATGGGCTTTGCCAATCGCACCGAACCTGCCGATGAAAACTCATGGAACTTCAGAAATAAGTTAGACCCTTCCGCTCAACATTTGCAAATCAACCGGAGTTACAGTATTTCCGGAGGTAAACGATTCTATGTCGGAAAAGACAAAAATCCGCTTTCTTTCTTCCTGACTGCCGGACATACGACGGACTATCAGTATACGGATGAAATCATACGTAATACCACTACCAGCGGTACGGTCTACAAAGATATGAATGGAAAGAAGTATGCGGAGAATATCAGTCAGCTGGCACTTGCCAATGTGGATTTCGATATGCAGAACCGTCATCACATCAGTTATAATTTGATGATGATTCATGCCAATACCCAGTCGGTGGGCGATTACAACGGTAAGAACTCGATTTTTAGTGACGACTATGAAAACCTCGGATTCACCCGTCGCCAACAAACGAATGATAATATGCTGATCGTTAACCAACTGATGACTAACTGGGGATTGACCAAATCATTAAGTCTCGATGCAGGTGCTTCCTATAATATGGTGAAAGGGTACGAACCGGATCGTCGTATCAATAACCTGACTAAAGCGGAAGACGGCTATACGCTGCTAAGGGGCAACTCACAACAGCGCTACTTCTCAACTTTAGATGAAGACGACTTGAATGTAAAAGCAGGCTTGGTCTATCGTCTGAAAGATAATATAGAAGAGATTTCGAATGTCCGTTTCGGATATACAGGTCGATTCGTAGATGATAACTTCAAAGCTACGGAGTATAACTTGACCGTAGGACATGTTGCTACCATCCCTTCTTTGGATGACTTCTCGCTTGACGATTATTATAATCAGGAAAACTTTGCTTCCGACTGGTTCAAGATACAAAAGAACTTAGATGAATATACCGTAAAAAAGAATATCCATTCTGCTTATGCCGAGGCTACCTACCAGTTTACTCCTCGTTGGATTGTGAATCTGGGAATGAAATACGATAAGGTAGATATTGAAGTGGATTATAATGTGAATCGTGGAGGATCTAAAGGAAACAATACCATTCAAAAAGATTATTTCCTGCCCAGCTTGAATCTCAAATACAATCTGAATGAGAAAAACTCGCTTCGTCTGGGAGCTAGTAAAACATATACGCTTCCGCAGGCAAAGGAAATATCTCCTTACCGTTATGTCGGCGTGAACTTCAACAGTCAGGGTAATCCCAATCTGAAACCTTCGGATAATTATAACCTTGATCTGAAGTGGGACTTTAATCTCACTCTGACCGAGTTGATTTCTCTCACAGCTTTCTATAAATTGATTAAGAATCCGATATCCCGCATCGAAGTGGCAAGCGCCGGAGGTTATCTTTCTTATGAGAATATAGCGGATAAGGCAACCGTGGCGGGAGTGGAGATAGAAATACGTAAGAATCTGTTTGTCCGTCCGGTGAGTAATGCTGCGCACGGAATGAATAAACTCTCTTTGGGATTGAATGGCTCTTATATCTACACGAATGCAAAAATGCCTTTGGCAACGGTTACCACCGGTTCGCAACTGGAAGGAGCCGCACCGTGGATTGTCAATTTCGACCTCTCGCATAACTTCACGAAAGGAGAACGCAGTTTTGTCAATACATTGGTACTTAATTATGTGAGTGATAAAATATATACCATTGGCACACAGGGGTATCAGGATATGATGGAGCAGGGAGTACTGACACTGGATTTTGTGTCCCAAGCCAAACTGAACAAGCATCTTTCCCTTAACCTGAAAGCCCGCAACCTGCTGAATCCCTCTTATAAGTTAAGCCGCAAAGCGAACGAAAACGGGGAAAAGGTGATATTGAATGATTATAAGAAAGGAATAAATATAAGCCTGGGAGTGTCGTGTACATTCTAAGCCGGGTGATGAAATAAGATTATTAACTAATAATGAAAGCAAAATGAAAAGATTGTTTGTGAACTTTATGACGTTTGCCGTTATGGCAACAGCACTTACATTGACTGCATGTAGCAGTGATAGTGACGGAGACGGTGATGGTAACGGAGATGGTGGAAACAACGGTGGGACCGGTAGCTCTATTGTTGTGGGCGAAAATATCCTGTCCGGCACGCTGACCGGAGAACAGACTCTGGAAGCTAAGGAATATATTCTGAATGGAACGGTAGTCATTGAAAATGGAGGCCGTCTGAATATCCCTGCCGGAACAACGATTAAGGCTCGCGAAGGTTTCAGCAGTTATCTGCTGGTAGCACAAGGCGGTCAACTTTATGCTGACGGTACAGCTGATAAACCGATTGTTTTCACTGCCAATTCAACAACCCCTACATCCGGCTATTGGGGAGGAATTATTATCAATGGTAAAGCTCCGATTTCCGGTTCGAACGCCAATAAGAGTGATACAGGTCTGACGGAAATCGACAACAACTATAAATACGGTGGTAATGTCGATAATGACAATTCCGGTTCACTGACTTATGTGAAAATCTGCTATGCCGGTGCTCGCTCTACTGCTGATATCGAGCACAACGGATTGACACTGAACGGTGTTGGAAACGGTACCAAGATCGAGAATATCTACATTCTTGAGAGCGCAGATGATGCCATCGAATTCTTTGGCGGTACGGTGAATGTAACCAACTTGTTGGCTGTGAACCCGGATGATGATATGTTCGACTTCACTCAAGGATATTCCGGTAAATTGAAAAACTGCTATGGCGTTTGGGAAAGCGGTTATACCAGTACGGAAGCAGATCCGCGCGGCATTGAAGCAGATGGTAACTTGGATGGTGACTATTCGGATCATTTACGTCAGTCGGATTTTACGGTTGAAAATATGACAATCGTAAATAATGCTGCCAATACAACGGATAATGTAGACCGTATGCAAGATGTGATTAAAATCCGTCGTGGAGCAAAAGCTACGATCACCAATGCCCTTGTCAAAGGTTCAGGCGGTACAATCGATTTGATTGATATGAATGACAGTAAAGATGCAGGAAATGCTGCTTCCAGCATCAGTATCACCCATACATTGAACTTTAAGAATAAGCTGAACGGTACATTGAATACATTTACCGAGCCAACTACGAATACAGGTGCAGATGCATCCCTGTTCACTTGGAGCGGATATAATTTCTCTTCCTTATAAATAAGATATAGAGTAGCAAAGTGTATCTTTTTTAATAGGAGGTATGGGAGAATTTGTAACAAACAGATTCTCCCATATTCTATTTATTTGTTTTCGTAATCTTCTTTTAGCTTTTTTATTTGCTCCTTTATGGTATCAGTGATTACCTTTTTCGTATATTTGTCAACCTATTATTTTACAACGATACAAAATATGCAAACAGACAACGAGCGATACAAAAAAATGGCTTCTCTTGCACAAATCGGGTGGTGGGAAGTAGATTTAACGGCAGGATATTATTTATGTTCCGATTATCTTTCTGATCTTTTGGGATTGGACGGCGACACCATCTCTACTTCGGATTTTCTGAACCTGATACGTGAAGATTATCGCAAGCAGATTGCCCAGGAGTTCCGGGCAAATTCTTCTATCCATAAGGACTTTTATGAACAAACTTTCCCTATTCATTCAAAATATGGCGAGGTCTGGTTGCATACCCGTCTGGCTTTTCGTGAGAAGGGTACAGGTGTTGATGGAGGTGATAAGTCTTTTGGAATAATCCAGCGCGTTGAGGCTCCCAAGGAAGAAGATCAAAGGGATGCATTAAGACGTGTGAATGACCTGCTTTGTCGTCAGAATTTTGTTTCGCAATCGTTGCTTCGTTTCCTACGTGATGAGGCAGTAGAATCTTGTATCGCAGATATTTTGAGAGATATTCTGAATCTTTATAATGGAAAAGGACGTGTTTATATTTTTGAATACGACGAAATTTATGCCCATCATAGTTGTATCTACGAAGTTGTTTCTGAAGGGGTATCGGCAGAGATAGACAATCTGCAGGACATGCCTGCCAGTGAGTCAAAATGGTGGAGTGAACAGATATTATCGGGCAAGCCGATTATTTTAAATACACTGGAGCAGTTATTAGAAGAGGCTCCTGATGAATATCAGATTCTTGTAGTTCAGGGAATCAAATCGTTAATGGTGACTCCTTTGATGACAGGCGACCGCGTTTGGGGATATATGGGGATTGATCTGGTTGAGACTTACCATGACTGTAGTAATGAAGATTTTCAATGGTTCTCCTCATTAGGAAATATTATAAATATCTGTATCGAGTTGCGTAAAACTAAGGACAAGGTAATCCGTGAACAGACTTTCCTAAATAATCTGTTTCATTTTATGCCGATGGGATATATACGTATGTCTATTATCCGTGACGAGAATAATAAACCTTGCGATTATCGGGTGACGGATGCGAATGAGGTCAGTTCAACCTTTTTCGGGCTTCCTTTGGAGTCGTATATTGGTTCTTTGGCATCTGAAAAGCATCCTGACTATCTCCAAAAACTTAATTTTCTGGAAGAAATACTGGATAGTAATTCTTATAGAGAGAAAGATGAATATTTCCCTCGAACGGAACGGTATACGCATTGGGTTATTTATTCTCCCGGAAAGGACGAAATAGTCGGTCTATTCCTCGATTCTACGGGATCGGTACAAGCAAACCGGGCATTGGATCGTAGTGAAAAACTCTTTAAGAATATCTTTGCTAATATTCCGGCAGGAGTAGAGATCTACGATAAGGACGGCTATTTGATAGATTTGAATAATAAGGATTTAGAAATATTCGGTGTAGTGAATAAATCGGATGTGATAGGGGTTAATTTCTTTGAGAATCCGAATGTGCCGCAGGGGATTCGTGATCGTGTGCGGAATGAAGATCTGGTGGATTTCAGACTTAATTATTCTTTTGAGCAAGCAGGAGGATATTATGAGACAAGCCGTTCTAATGTGATAGAACTATATTCGAAGGTTAGTAAACTATATGATAATGAGGGTAACTTCAGCGGATATATTTTAATAAGCATTGACAATACGGAGCGTATTGATGCAATGAACCGTATTCGTGATTTTGAGAATTTCTTCTTGATGATATCCGATTATGCAAAAGTAGGATATGCCAAGTTGAATCTCTTGAACCGCAAAGGTTATGCTATAAAACAGTGGTATAAGAATTTAGGTGAGGAGGAAGATATTCCTTTGAGTGAGGTGGTAGCAGTTTATAGCCAAATGCATCCCGAAGACCGCAAGCGTTTCCTCGATTTTTATGATGGAGTCAGAGACGGAAAAAGGAGGCATTTCCAAGGGGAGATGCGTATTCGTCGTCCCGGAACGAAGAACGAATGGAATTGGGTCAGCAGTAATGTAATGGTCACCAATTATAAACCGGAAGAAAATGAAATAGAAATCATCGGTATCAATTATGACATTACAGAATTGAAGGAGACTGAAGCCGAATTGATTCAGGCACGTGATAAAGCAGAGATGATGGATCGTTTGAAAAGTGCTTTCCTTGCCAATATGAGTCATGAAATCCGTACGCCGCTGAATGCCATTGTCGGTTTCTCCGATTTGCTGGTAGAAACTGAAGAGCTGGCAGAACGTCAGGAGTATATTAAGATTGTACGTGAGAATAATGATCTTTTGTTGCAATTAATTTCAGATATACTCGATTTGTCAAAGATTGAAGCGGGTACATTTGAGTTTACTAACGGAGATGTAGATGTAAATCTGTTATGTGAGGATATTGTCCGCTCTATGGGGATGAAAGCGAAAGAAGAGGTGGAACTGGTGTTTGATGATCATCTTCCGGTTTGTCATGTCATTAGTGACCGTAACCGTATACATCAGGTGATCTCTAACTTTGTTAACAATGCAATGAAGTTTACCTCTGAAGGTAGTATTCATGTGGGATATAAACTAAAAGATGGCGAATTGGAATTCTATGTTGAAGATACAGGCATCGGTATTGAAAAAGAGCAGTTGCCACATATCTTTGAGCGTTTTGTGAAGCTTAATTCTTTTGTACACGGTACAGGATTGGGACTTTCTATCTGTCAGAGCATCGTTGAACAATTAGGTGGGCGGATTGGCGTTGATTCTGAAAAAGGAAAAGGATCAAGGTTTTGGTTTACTATTCCCGGAGTGATCGTGACGGAAGAGATGAACTGTGCCCGGTAGAGTGGTAATAAGGCAGGTGAATATCTTCCTTCCTCATTAATAAAAGCGGCTTTTATATAGAAGAAACGGTCTTGGTTTTGATGTCGATTGATACTGACATGAAACCAAGACCGTTTCTTTGGTGAAAAGGTGTAGTCCGTTTAAATTCCGAACGACAGTTTATCGATAGATTGATATACGATACTTGCAATACCCAGTCCGATGATACCCAATGTGCAAAGTGCTAGTCCCCATTTTGTGCAACGATCGCTGCGGAAAGTAGGAATCGGGTTGTCGGAAGGAGTGATGTACATTGCTTTTACAATCAATAGATAGTAATACAACGAAATCACTGTATTTACCAATGCGATGAATACCAGCAAGTGGAAACCTGCATCGAAAGCAGCCATGAAGATAAAAAACTTAGAGAAGAATCCGGCAAACGGAGGGATGCCTGCCAATGAGAACAGAGACAGAGTCATCAAGAGAGCGATTTTAGGATTCGTTTTATAAAGTCCTGCGTAATCTTCGAGCGTGAATTTCTGACTGCGTAATGCCACGATAGTGATAACGGCAAATACTCCGAGGTTGGCGGCAGCGTACACTAATACATAATATACCAATGCCGTCATGCCTTGTGCTGTGCCTCCGATAACGCCTAACATAATATATCCCGCTTGCGAAATACTGGAGAACGCCATCAAACGTTTCAGGTTTTGCTGACGGACAGCAAATATATTTGCAATAGTGATAGAAGCGATGGTTACCCAATAAAGTACTTCCTGCCAGTCATTAATCATTGGAGCGAATACTTTGATAAGGACGGCCAATAATACAAATGCTGCCGATCCTTTTGATATAACACTCAAATAAGCGGTAACTGCACTCGGAGCGCCTTCGTAAACGTCTGCTGTCCATAAGTGGAATGGAACCAGTGATAACTTGAATGCCATTCCTGTGAAGAAGAATATAAATGCCATGATCTGTAACGGATTTCCGTCGATATGGGCAGGGAGGTCATCGAAATAAAGAGTCCCGGCAGAACCATAGATCATGGACAGACCAAACAACAGCAATGCACTGGAAAAAAGAGCTGTCAGAATGTATTTGGCACCTGCTTCGGCAGAGTTGTGACGGTATTTATCGAAAGCAATCAATGCTGCCATCGGAATAGAAGCAGTTTCAAGACCGATGAAGAACATCAGGAAATGTCCGGCGGAAATCATGAGATACATACCAAACAAGGTAGAGAGTGTAAGCACATAGAATTCTCCTTGTTTGAATGAAGTGTCTTCTCTTTTCATCCACTCGTGCGCCATCAGGAAAACAATCAGTGTACCGACGTTCAGGATCGATTTAACAACTGTGTGCATCGGTACATAGTGATACATACCACCGAATGCATCGGCAGCAGTTCCCGGAATCAGGTTGATAGCCGTATGGATAGCCATCAGAATAACGGGCAACATGGTGTTCAGGCGTGCTTTCCCACTATTTTTGTGTGCATCCGGACTCATGAAGAGGTCAGCTAGAAATAGCAGCAGTAAGACAGCTATGAGCGACAGCTCTTCTCGCATATTTAGAAATTGTGAATAATCCATCTTGTTTATTTATGAATTAAGAATTATGATTTATGAGTTAGGGGATTAGTTGTGAGACAACCGGTAATACGCTTTCACCAATCATGTGGCTAACCCAGAAAGGAGCCATACCTAGTCCGGCAACGCAAACGATGAGGCAGATAACGGCTACACGTTCGTCCCAAGTTGCATCAGTCAGTTCGAGGTGATGTTTGTTGGTGCAGGTTCCGTATAGGATCTTACCTACCAGGCGCAGGATGTAGACTGCGGTAATCACAATTGAAGAACAGGCAATGATAGTCAGTGTACGGTGAAATACATCGTTGTTCTGGAAAGAGCCGACGAAGATGGTCATTTCAGCAATGAAACCGCTTAATCCCGGCAGACCGAGGTTGGCAAGACCGGCAATCACATAACATACACTAAGGAACGGCATAATTTTCATTAAACCGGCAAGTTCGCGAACGTCACGTGTGTGTGTACGTCCATATATCATACCGATCAGAGCAAAGAACAAGGCTGTCATCAATCCGTGCGAAAGCATCTGAAGGATTGCTCCTGTTGCTGCTGTCTGGTTTAGCATCAGAATGGCGAAAAGAACCAGTCCGCAGTGAGATACGGATGAATAAGCATTGATATATTTCAAGTCGGTCTGTACACAAGCGGAGAAGGCTCCGTAGACTACAGAGATACCTGTCAGTATCAGGAATATCCAGGAAAGTTCGTTGGCTGCTTCCGGCATCAGATACATGGCGATACGGAAACATCCGTAACCTCCCAGTTTCATCAATACTCCGGCATGAAGCATGGATACGGCAGTCGGGGCGGAAGCGTGACCGTCAGGACTCCATGTGTGGAACGGGAAAAGGGCGCCCAATACACCGAAGCCGAGGAAAGTCAGCGGGAACCAGATACATTGCTGTGCAAAAGGTATGTTGTGCAACTGTGCAATTTCGAGAAGGTTCATGGTGGTTGCTCCCGAACCGAAATAGATTCCGAGAATACCGATCAATAGGAAAGCGGAACCGCCCATCAACATAAGAGTCAGTTTCATGGCTGCATATTCTTTACGTCCTGACCCCCATACACCAATCAACAGGTACATCGGTATCAATGCGATTTCGTAGAACATGAACATGGTGAATAAATCGATGGATATAAAGAATCCGAATACTCCCATAGACAACAGGGTGAACCAGAGGAAATATTCTTTCGTCAGCGGTTGCAGGCGCCAGGAAGCGAATGTACCGGTGAATACGATGACAGCAGACAATAACAACATGGCTACCGAAATTCCGTCAACACCTACTGAATAAGATATGTGAAGCGGGGCATACCAAAGCGTATCTGCACGGAAAAGCATTTCTGCCGTGTTTCCGGCGCTACGCTCTCCCAGATACAGGAATGTAAGTACGACGGAGGCAATCAGAAGTGCCGATGCGCCAGTAACCATAACCCCTCGGATGGCTTTGATTCCTCGTGCTGCCCAGAGTCCGGCCAGCATCAATAAGGGGATAAGTACGAATATGGATAAGAAATTCATCTTTATGATTTACTATTTAAAGATTTACTATTTACTATTTAGAGAATCAGCAGTAGGATAAGTGCCAGTGCACCGCAAAGGAACACATACGCATATTGTTGTACCTGACCGCTCTGCAAACCACGGATCTCGTCGCTTGTTGTATTGGTGGCCCATGCCAGGAAGTCAAAGAATCCATCCACTACATGACGGTCGAACCATGCGATAGGAGTAGAGATGCAGCGGAAGATAATCTTATGCGTAATAAACTGGTAGATATCATCAATATAGAAGCGATTATAGGCTGCCTTGTGCAGACCTTTGAATCGTTTTGCCAACGAATCAGCAACAGGCTGTTTGGCATTCTTGTACATCCATGTAGCGATTGCAATCGAAATAATCGCAATAACAACGCTCGTAATAGCTACTGACGGATCGAGATGGATAGAATAAGATTCACCATTCGAACTGATGAAGTGTCCGAAAGGAATAAATCCTGCTCCACAAGTTACAACTGCCAGGAACATCAGCGGGAAAGTCATAGCCAACGGACTCTCATGTGGGCGGCAAGGGCGGCAAGGTGCCGCTTCCAAGTTTCCGTGCGGCGTGTTATGTTCCGAATGGGAACTTGCCCGGGGCGGCTCGCTTCCCCAGAAAATACCGTAGTAGAGGCGGAACATATAGAAAGCTGTCATTGCAGCGATGACTGTCATCACCCATCCCATTACAGGGCTGTATTGGAAACAAGCAGCCAGAATTTCATCTTTCGAGAAGAAGCCCGAGAACGGAGGAATACCGGCAATAGCCAGACAAGCAATCAGGAAGGTCCAGTGAGTGATCGGCATATATTTGCGTAGACCTCCCATAGCGGACATTTCATTAGAATGTACGGCATGAATAATGCTACCTGCACCGAGGAAGAGCAATGCCTTAAACATGGCATGTGTGAAAAGGTGGAACATGGAAGCCATGTAGCCCAAACCTCCTTCGTGCGGATTCATGGAAGTACAAACACCCAGAGCTACCATCATGAAGCCAATCTGTGAAATGGTAGAGAAAGCCAGTACACGTTTGATGTCTGATTGTACGCAAGCCACACTTGCCGCGTAGAATGCTGTAAATGCACCTACCCAGGCAACCATGTGCAGCGTATTCGGTGCGTATGCAATGAAAAGTGGGAACATACGTGCCACCAGATATACACCGGCAACTACCATGGTAGCCGCATGAATCAATGCGCTGACCGGAGTAGGACCTTCCATTGCATCCGGCAACCAGATATGCAACGGGAACATGGCACTTTTACCGGCACCACCGACAAACATCAGTCCGAGAGCCAACGGAAGCATAGAAGCTCCACCGCTTATCAAGGATACTGTATCCGGAGTGAATCCGAATGTACCACCGTAATATCCGTAAATCAGGATACCGATCAGGAAGCCCAAGTCAGCAAAGCGAGTAACAATAAACGCTTTCTTGGAAGCAGCGATGGCAGCCGGTTTTGTATAATAAAAACCGATTAGCAGGTAAGAACTTACCCCCACCAGCTCCCAAAAAAGGTACATCTGGAAGATGTTGGTTGCAACGACCAATCCCAGCATAGACATGGTAAACAGGGATAGGAAAGCGTAATAGCGTTGAAAACCGACTTCTCCTTTCATGTAACCGAAAGAGTAGATATGTACCATCAGTGACACTGTAGAGATGACGATCAACATCATTACCGATATAGGATCGAGCAAGATGCCCAAATCGAAGTGTAAAGTCTCTGTAAAAGGAAGCCACGTGAAGTTGTAAGGCATCAGTGTGGCGAATGTTCCGTCTTCCAGTCGTGGAGCGGAGAAATATTGGAAAGCTGTAACGTAGGATAGTACTGCTACTGCTCCCAGTATCAGCGTACCGATTGTACCCGCTGTCCGGTGGGACATCCATTTACCTCCGATTCCCAATATGAGAAAGGAGAAGAAAGGAAGAAGGAGTATTAGAATTGTTAGTTCCATACAGTTTTATTTAATTACT